>Ga0137297_11532_pt1 | contig 12071 bp, 13 predicted proteins | sample RamsorincwithD2O_FD_97191 | JGI IMG/M metagenome (GOLD analysis project Ga0137297, IMG submission 97191) | Mouse cecal microbial communities from Vienna, Austria - Mucin amended with D2O | ecosystem: Host-associated > Mammals > Digestive system > Large intestine > Cecum | place: Austria: Vienna... | reverse complement strand
CAATTCTAGTAGGATACACAGCAAGCATTAGTGAAAAATTTGGAAGAAAAATATTATTTTTATCCGGTGTTTTTCGTGAGAAAAAAGCTTTTTATAATAATTTGTATAAGATGTATTTTTCAATGCGATTAAGGAAGAGTTAGAGAAGAGATGGATAGTTCTAAAAAAATTAAAATATGTTTTGCCGCATCTTCTGGTGGTCATTACGAACAGCTTATGATGTTGAAACCGTTAATGGAAAAATATGACAGTTTTGTAATTACAGAAAAAACAGATTACAGTGCTAAGGCAAAAAAAGAGAAAACTTATTATGTGCATCAAGTGAACCGTCGAGAAAAGGATTTTGTCTGGAAAATGATACAGAATTCTTGGAAATCTATAAAGATTTATAAAAAGGAAAAGCCAGATATCGTTATTTGCACAGGTGTATTGGCAATGATTCCGATTTGTCTTTTTTCAAAGATGATGGGTAAAAGGCTTATTTATATTGAATCTTTTGCAAAGGTTACATCACCGACTAAAACTGGTAAATTACTTTATAAGTTTGCTGATCGATTTTATGTTCAGTGGGAACCGATGATGAAGATTTATCCTAAAGCTATTTATTTAGGAGGAATTTATTAAGATGAATGAAAAGATTTTTATAACATTAGGATCTCAGAGGTTTCAGTTTAATAGATTGCTTAAGGCTGTTGATGATTTGTATGAAAAAGAAAATATTGGATTCGATGTATTTGCTCAGATTGGTTATAGTGACTATGTTCCGAAACATTATAGATTTAAGCAGTTTTTAGATAGGGAAAAATTTAGTAAAGAAATGGGTAAAGCTGATATTGTCATTACACATGGAGGTAGCGGGGCAATTATTAGTGCTGTAAAGAAAAGAAAAAAGATTATAGCTGTTCCTAGACTTGCTCAATATGGAGAACATATTGATGATCACCAGTTGCAGATAATTGAACAGTTTAAAGAACAGAATCTTATTTATGCGTGTTATGATATGGATTTACAGAATGCGTTGATGATTGTTAAGAAATCGGAATTTAATGAATATAAAAGTAACACTGAGGCTATAATTTTGAGCTTAGATAATTTTATAAAAGGATAATTAAATGGGTAGAGAAAAGATATTGACTTTTTTAAAGAAGAGTTTAAAGGTTATGCCAGATAAAACATATATTAAATTATATTATCTTTTAAGAGTTGGAAGAAAGTTAAATATTGATAATCCTTTAACTTTTAATGAGAAGTTGCAATGGTTAAAATTTAATTATAGATTTCCACTACAGTCTATTGTATCTGATAAATTGTTGGTGAGGGATTATGTGTCAAAAGAAATTGGAGAAAAATATTTGATTCCTCTCTTAGGTGCATGGGAAAAGTATGATGATATAGAATTTGATAAATTACCTAATCAGTTTGTTCTGAAATGTAATCATGACTCAGGAGGTTTGGTTGTATGTAAAGATAAAAATAAATTTGATATTAAAAATGCAAGAAAAAAAATAGAAAAATCATTAAAGAGTAATTATTTTTATGTAGGTCGAGAATATCAATATAAAAATATAAAACCTATGATTATTTGTGAGCAATTTATTTCTGATAATGGGAATGTACCAATGGATTATAAAATTTATTGTTTTAATGGAAATCCAGATGTTATTTTGGTATGTAGAGATCGGTTTAGCCATAATACACATAGAGCAGCATACTTGTTTTTTGATCAAGAATGGAATTTTTTACCTTTGGATAAGGGTGATGAAAAGCTGAAAAATATAGATATTTCTAAACCTCAAAATTTAAATAAAATGATTCAAATTGCCAGAAAATTATCGCAAGATTTTATTTTTGCAAGAATAGATCTTTACAATATAGAAGGTAAAATTTATTTTGGAGAGATTACTCTTTCTCCGAATTCTGGATTTGATTCAGATATTAAATTTGAGACTGATTTTATGTTTGGAAGTAAACTAGAAATCCCTTTTTGGAATAGTATTAATCGAAGGATATAGGTTTATTGATTTTAGGAGAGATATATGTCGGAATTACAGGTTTTAGTTGCAACAATGAATCAAACAAATATTGAAATGCTCTATAAAAAGATGAATTTGAAATCTGATGCATTGGTTATTAATCAAAGTAATTATGTTGACTATGAGGATTGGTATGTTAACGATGCTCATCTTGAATGTTATACATTTAATGAGAAAGGTTTATCCAAAAGTAGGAATAATGCATTGATGAGATGTAATGGAGAAATCATCTGCATTGCAGATGATGATGTGATATATTCAGATTCCTATGTAGAAGATATTATAAATGAATTTAAAGAACATCCAAAAGCAGATGCTATAGTTTTTAATGTTGATTCTACTGTAAAAGATAGAAATGGAAAGAAAATAAATTGTTTTTCTCGAGTGGGGAAAATGGAATCGCGGGAATATGGTTCTGTCCATATTGTGTTTAGAAGAGAAGCTGTAATAAAGCGAAATGTATTTTTTCATATTTTGTTTGGGAGCGGGGCAAAATATAAATGTGGGGAAGATACTATTTTTTTGAAAGAACTTCTTAGTAGAGGATTAAGATTATATAAATCACCAATAACAATTGGAGTAGTTGATATGAGTGAGTCGTCTTGGTTTAGCGGTTATAATCAAAAATATTTTTTTGATAAAGGAGCTATTATAGCCTGCATTTATCCAAATATTCGGTATTTCTTGATTTTAATACAGTCAATAAGAAATTCAAAAAAATATTTTAGAAACTATGCTAAAACCAAAACTCTCTACAAGTGGTATTTAGCTGGTGCGAATGACTATATGGATAATTTTAAAAGTGCAAAATCCATTTGACTTCTTTACGAGTAGTTGTTGAACTGTTAAAGTTCGGTAATAATTGCTATTCCAACAGTGCATTCAATTTGTTGATATATGAACGAGTTTTCTAAAACTCATTTTATAAGAATAACTGCTGTACAACTTGTAGATTACATATGTTGATTTTTACATTGTTTATATAATTCGGATATTGCAAAACAGCTATTACTACGAAGTAGAGATTTGATGACTGAATAATCTTCATCCATTTGATAGATGACAAGCGTTATTTAGTTTAAATATAGCAACCATATGGATTTCAATCACTTTTACAGATTCGATGAGAATGACTTAGGTCTAATTAGAAAGATAAAAAATGAATTTTAAAATTAGTCAAAAAAATATTATACTGTTTATTGCTTTTTTCTTAATTACTATTGGTAATGGAGACTATGTTGGAACACATTTTGGAAATCTAATAGAATACTTAGGACTAATGCTGCTGGTTGCACTTAGTTTGGTATCATCTTTTAGAATAAAAAAAAGAATAAATAATTATTTTAAAATGTTGCTTTTTAGTGGTTTACTATCAATAGGTTCACTCATACAAAATGATCGTTTTAAAGTATTTGTGATGGTGTTTTCGACATCTTTTATTATTATGTGTTTTGTTTTTTCCTCTGGTAAGATTATTGCGTCAAATTGTAAAATTAAGGTGTTGGCAAATTCTATTATGTTTGGTGCTATAGTTACTGCATTAATTGGGATTATTACAGGAACGTTAGGACTTTCTTTCGGGACTAATGAATCTATTATTGGTATTTTGTATTTATCCGGTTTTTCGATAAAAAACTATTGTGGTGGGATTTGGCTATTACTATTTATTCTTTATTATGTCTATTATTTTAGAGCAAAATTGCTTAAAAGAATAAATAGTTTACTATTTCTTGCTTTTCTGGGTTTATTGTTAATTCTAAGTGGATCGAAAGGAGCATGCTTATTATGTTTTGTATTTTTGGTTATGGTAAATTCACGGAAAATTATTATAATAGGGAAAAAATATAAAAAGATAGCATCTATAGCTTTTTTAATAAGCGCAATAGGTATTGGGATATATATTTATAGTAATATTTTAATACGTGTTGATACATATGCGTATAGAATGAGAGGCTTGCAAAAATTAGTTAGTTATATGTGTACTGATATGAGAAAAATATTATTTGGCGTTTCAGATATTGCTTATGCGAATACAGGTTTTAATTACACATATAATATGCGAAATTTTCTTGGATGGGAAGCTAGTGTTGAAATGGCATATGTAAATGTACTTATCAAGAATGGAATGTTAGGAATTGTTTGTTATGCCTATATTTTTATCTATTCATTTAAAAGTTGTTCAAATGATTGTCAAGACAGACAAATAATTATTTCTTTATTGATAGTAATGTTGATTTCTGGTTTTGTAGAAACTTATATTGTATCTATTCATTATGTTGTTGGCCCTGTTTTGTATTGCATTATTGCAGGCTTTTTACAACAAAATTGGAATTAATAGAAATGAGAGGTTTAAATTGGTGAAAACTACAAAATTAGTATCAGTTATTATTACAACTTATAATAGAAAAATTAAAGTGTTGTCGAGAGCAGTTGAAAGTGTAATTCATCAAACTTACAAAAATTTAGAGTTAATAGTGGTTAATGATTATCCTGAAAATGTGAATTTGAGCACTGGCATTGCGCAATATATTGATAGTTTGAATGATGATAGAGTTCATTATATTTCTTGTGTTGAAAATATGGGTGCTTGTAAGGCACGAAATACGGGGATTGTAAATTCACATGGAGAATACATTGCTTTTTTAGATGATGATGATGAATGGGATATAGCAAAAATCGAAAAACAATTAGTTGAGTTTAAAAATAGTAATATTGGTGCAGTTTATTGTTTTTATAATAACATTTTACTGAATGGAAAAAGTGAGAAGGTGATTCCATGTGATAAGACTGGAAATATACAGGATTATCTTTTAAAAGGAAATTGTGTAGGAGGGGCGTCAGTGCCCTTAATTCGGAGAGTTGTTTTTGATAAAATAGGTCTATTTGATGAAAAATTACAATCCTCACAAGATCATGATATGTGGCTTCGTATTGCTGTTTATTATGATTTTGCTTGTTGTAAAGAATACTTAGTGAATAGATATATGCAAGATGAGTCAATTACAATGAATATAAATAAGCAAAAGCAAGGATTTTATTATTTCATAGAAAAACATAAAGATTTATACATAAATCATAAACATACTTATAATTATATTTTAAATCAAAAGGCGAAAAAATGGATTGTGGCTGGTTATTATTCAGATGCTTTTAACTTAGTTAGTGAAGCTATAAAAGTTATGCCTTATTCCGTTAGCAATATACTAGAGCCACTAAAAGGGTTTATTATAAAAATATTAGGGAAATGAAAAGAAGAGGTTGTGATGGGTGGGGAGAAAATAACGAAAAATAGAGTGGCTGAATTAACTATTTCAACTGCTGAAAACTACGGCTCAGTTTTACAAGCATACGCGCTTAGAAACTTTTTAGAAGAAGAGGGTTATGATGTAGATGTTATCAATTATGAACCTGAATATTTAAAAAATAGATATTCATTATTCAAAATAGATAATAGTTCATTTATTAAGTGCTTTAAAACATTTATCAGTTCTAGTGTAAATTTTTATAATAGAATATTGAAAAAAGTGCGCTTTAGAGGATTTCAAAAGAAATATATAGGAATTTGTAATCATAAATTAGATAATATAAAAGAATTAGAAAGATATAATACCGTTTTTGTAGGTGGAGATCAATTATGGAACACTAGGATTACGAATTATAATACGGATTTTTTCTTAGATAAATTGGATATCAAAAATAAAATCGGATTTTCTGTGAGTATGGGATATAACGATAGAACGGTTGAAGAAGTTTCTTTTTATAAAAAATATATTAATAATTTTAATTATATTTATGTAAGAGAGAGTACAGATGTGGATTTTTTAAATTCTATTTCTACACTAGATAATATAAATTATGTATTAGACCCAACCCTTTTGGTTGAGAAAGATATTTGGATAAAATTAGCTAAACGTAGTAAAAGAGTTATTCATAAAAAGTACATTCTTGTTTATATATTTAATCAAGATATAAATACCATTCTTCTAATTAAAAAAATATGTGATACCTTAAGATTACCTGTATATATTATTAAGAATGCATTCAGAAAATATGATGAGAATGGTTTTATAAATATTAAATGCGTTGGACCATTGCAATTTGTCAATTTGTTTAGTAATGCAGAATATATTGTTACCAATTCTTTTCATGGAACTGCTTTTTCAATAATTTTTGAAAAGAATTTTAGTTGTATACCATATTTTGGAACTGAAAATAGAATGATATCGTTGTTAAATATTTTAAAATTGCAGAAAGCACTGAATAATGAAATAAACATTTTTGATTATTCATCTGTAAATTCAATTCTTGATATTGAAAGGAAAAGAGCTAGAGAAATAATTAGAGAGATAAAGGGGCAAAATTGATGATCCTGCATATTTTTCCTTATGAAAAATTTACTCAAGATTATGTAAAAAAAATTAATTTTTTATTTGAACCATCACAACATATTTTTTGGATTTATGGTAATAAAGCTAATACAGCAATAAAGGATGTAAATGCGGATAATATTATATTTGAATCAGATATTCGAAAAAGTTATTATAGAGAACTTTATAAAAAGATTAAACAAGCTGATAAGGTAATATTCCATTCTTTGTTTTTTGGGACTAGGTTATTATTGTTTTATACAATTTTGAGCTTTTTTAATAAAGAAAAATTCTTTTGGAATATATGGGGGGCTGATTTATATAATGAATATTGGCATAGAAAAGACAATATAAGAAATAAGATTAGGGAAGATATTAAAAAAATTTTTATTAAAAATTTACGTGCAGTTGGATATATAGAGGGAGATTATGTTTTTTTAAGACAACATTATAGAACAGCAGCTAAATTTTATTTAGCATAATATATATATGATTTCTTTTTACCAGAAGTTGCAAGTGATAATGATGACACAGTTAACATATTATTAGGCAACTCAGCCACTGAAGAGTGTAGATACCATGAAATGATAGAACGATTGGATTTTTGTAAAAATAACGATATAAAAATATATTGTGTACTATCGTATCCTGAAAATAATAAAGTATATAGGGAAAGCGTAATTAAGCATGGAATTAATGTTTTCGGGGTCAAATTTATACCGTTAATTGATTTTATGACATTTGAAAAATATATAGAAATGTTATCTGTAATTGATATAGCGATTTTTAACCATAATAGACAGCAAGCATTGGGAAATATTGCAAATTTATTGTACTTAGGAAAACGAGTTTATATTAATCCAAGCAATGGATGTAAGGGGTATTTTGAAAAGATGGGAGCCAAAGTATTTTCAACCGACTCTTTAACAAAAATGGATATTTGTAAGATTGACTCAAAAGAATTAAAGGATACTAACAGAAAGGCAATTGATGAATTCTTCTCTGATCAACAATTTAAAGAAAGATGGAGAAAAATTTTTGATATGAAATATTAATTATGAAAACAATAAAAAAGTTTATCGGCTTTTCATTAGGACCGATATTAGGTGCGATTTTTAGTGCAGTATCAGTTCCCATATGCACACATTATTTATTGCCCCATGAATATGGAAAGATGAGTATGTTTAACTTGCTGTATACAATTTTGCTGATGGTTGCATATTTAGGTTTTGATCAAGCTTTTATAAGGGAATATCATGAATTTAAAAACAAGAGAAGGGTACTCTTGAATTCAATGATAATACCGATATTTATTACTTCTATTATAATATTAATTGCAATTCCATTTGCATCATCCATATCTTATTTTTTATTTGAATCAAATCAGCATACGGATGTCGTTTATATGCTTTTAATTGCTTTGCCATTTTTATTAGTAGAACGTTTTATACTAGTCAATTTGCGAATGGAGGAAAGGGCAGTAGAATACTCTTTTTTCTCCTTGATTGTTAAGGTTGCTGCCTTTTTTTGTACATTATTTTATTTGTTTAATATAAGGCAAGATTTTTTGTCAATAGTTTACAGTACTATCATATCACATTTTATTGGCGATGGAATTCTAATTTTTTTATATCATAAAATGCTTATTTTTAAGAAGGATTATGTGGATTGGAAGTTGGTAAAACGTATGGCAAATTATGCCTTGCCTTTAGTGCCAGCAACTATTATGGGTATTATTTTTAATGGGGAAGATAAGATTTTTATAAAACATTTTTCAGATTACTCAGAATTAGGATATTATCAGGTTTCAATGACGCTTGCAAATATGGTCTTAATTCTTCAACAAGCGTTTTCAACATTTTGGACTCCAACTGTGTTTCGTTGGAGAACAGAAAATGTTGAAAATGAAAAGTATGAATTTGTGCAAAAATTAGTTTGTTTGTTTGCCAGTGCTTGTTTTATGGGAATCTTGTTGATAAAAAATTTTCTTCCGATAGTATTAAGTGTTAAATATGAAAATACAAAATATATATTGCCCTTTTTATTGTTTTATCCTGTAATGTCAATGATAGTTTCAACAACCGTTTCTGGGATAGATTTTGCGAGAAAAACAAAATATACATTATATTTTTCAATATCAGTAACTATTTTGAATTTTATTCTTAATATGTTATTTGTTCCGAAGCTTGGTGCATCTGGAGCAGCAATTGCAACAGGTCTTTCACATATATTTTATTTTTGGATTAGAACGTATTATTCTAGACGACTGTGGTTTGATTTTGAACTGTCACATTTATATAAAACGACTTTTTTGTTAACTGTCGCTGCTGTTATTAATTCTTTGGCATATATAAATGAAAGTATTGTATATTTGGGAGATCTGGTGATTGTAGTTGTTGGTTTATTTGTATATAGGGATACAATACAGAAGATAAAGAAAATGGCTGTGATTGAAGTGCGAAGAGGGAGACAAATTAATGATTAAAACGTATTTGAAAAAATGCATATTGTCCGTTACTGGCGTTCCAGTAGAATGGATGAAATATTATTTTAATCAAGCAAAAAGGTTTTATAATAATTCATCAGCTTCATTAAGTGAAAAAGATGTAGAATGGATTGTTACAAAAATCAAAGTGTTAACGCATGGACTGGATAAAGGTATTCATATGCCTGAACCAAGAAAAGGATTCGGACGTGAAAAGTCAACTATCTTAGTCGAGTATTTAAAAAAATATCTTGAATTTGGAAAATTTGATTATGAATATGATGCGTATTTAGATGCTGTTGAAGTGCTACATAAGTATTGCGAAGCAAAAGATTTATATGATTTAGATGTAAGTTCTATTGATTTAGAAGAATTTGAAATAGATTATTCTAAAGCGACAAAGAGATTAAGCGAAACGGGTTCTTTTAATTGTTTAAATGAAACAGAATCATTTGATTTTAAGAAATTTGCATCTAGCAGGCATAGCATTAGATATTTTAAGCCTAGCTATAAAATAGATCAGGGGGTTTTCGAAAAAGCGATTAAAATTGCACGATTATGTCCTTCTGCGTGTAATAGACAATCTTCAAGAGTTATGCTAATTAATGATGAGGGTTTGTCAAAAAAAATTCTTGAAATTCAAGGAGGATCAAAAGGATTTAAAAATGCTGATAATTGTATTTTGGTAATGTCTGATTTGAATTCATATTGGTATAATGGTGAAATGAATACGTCATTTATTGATGCTGGTATTTTTGTTATGAATTTAATTTATGCTCTTAAATATTATGGAATAGAAAGCTGTCCATTGATTTGGGATGATAATACATATAGAAGGCAAGTACTGGATGAAATAATACAAATTCCTAAAAATTATTTTATAATGTGTGTATTGGCTGTGGGGGAGGCTGATGCAAAAGCAAAAGCACTACTTTCTCCTAGAAAAGACATTGATGAAATTATTATAAAAGTAAGGAGAAAATGAAGATGATACATTTTAACGTACCGCCTTTTACAGGTAAAGAATTAGAATATATGAAAGAAGCTATTGACAATCATAAAATATGTGGCGATGGTCCATTTACAAAAAAGTGTGATGCATGGTTAGAAGATAGATTTAAGGTTCAAAAGGTTCTTTTAACTACAAGTGGATCTACCGCACTTGACATGGCAGCATTATTATGTGGAATAAAACCGGGAGATGAGGTTATTTTACCGTCATTTACTTTTTCGTCCACGGCAAATGCGTTTGTATTGTCAGGAGCAACATTAGTATTTGTTGACATTCGCCCAGATACAATGAATATAGATGAAACAAAGATTGAAGCTGCAATTACTGACAAGACAAAAGTTATCTGTCCGGTTCATTATGCAGGCGTAGCTTGTGAGATGGATTCAATTATGGATATTGCCAGAAGATATAATTTGATGGTTGTTGAGGATGCTGCTCAAGGCGTAATGTCTACATATAAAGGACGAGCCTTGGGGACTATTGGTGATTTTGGTTGTTTCTCATTTCATGAGACAAAAAATTATTCAATGGGCGAAGGTGGAGCAATACTTATAAATAATCCAGAATATATTGATAAAGCAGAAATACTTAGAGAAAAAGGAACTAATCGAGCTCAATTTTTTAGAGGAGAAATTGCTAAGTATAATTGGATCGATTTTGGTGGTTCATATCTTCAATCGGATTTGAATGCTGCATATTTATGGGCACAATTAGAAATGGCTGATGAAATTAACGAAAATCGTCTTTCAACATGGAAATCTTATTATGAAGCATTCAAGTTATTGGAAAAAAAGGGAATTATTACTTTACCAACTGTCCCAGATGGATGTGTTCATAATGCACATATGTTTTATATTAAATGCAAGGATTTGGAGGAGAGGCAAAAGTTTATTGAATTTATGAAATCAAGAGATGTTCTTTGTGTTTTCCATTATGTTCCTCTTCATTCAGCTCCAGCAGGTGAAAAGTTTGGACGTTTTGATGGAATTGATGAGCATACAACGGCGGATAGTGATAGATTAGTAAGGCTTCCGCTTTATTATAATATTGATAAAAATGACTTACAAAAGGTCATTTCCGGTGTTTTGGATTTTTTTAAATTAAGAAATAAAAGGAGTATTTAAAATTTTCTATAAAGAGAACAGTAAATGCCTCAAAAGATGGTGTAGTGGTAAAGCAGTCCATGCCCTGCTATACTACCGATATCATCTCTTGAGGCACTCTTTGTCTCTGTGTTTTAGTCGACACTCTTCTGGCAGCTCTACCGACCACGGCAGGTATCGGTTGATGACCTCCGGGTGTTTAAGATGGTGGTTGTTCGGCATCTCCGTTAATAAGTACTTTAGATACCCATACACATCCAGACCGTTGGTCTTTGCGCTCTCTGCCAGTGTGTAGAGCACCGCGTTGGCCTTCGATCCTTTCGGGGTATCCGCAAAGAGCCAGGCTCGCCTCGCGGTCGCGAACGGTCTGATATGGTTCTCACACAAGTTGTTGGGTAAGTGCCTCAAAAGCAATAAAAACACCATATAAGCATGATTTTCCCTCCGTCATTTCCAATTTGCTTGGATCTATCAAAAAAATAATATACTTGCAAATCCCCCCCACCCTATTTATAATGGATAGATGAGCGGGCAAGAGTATGCATTTATGCCGGACAGATGGTTTGGCAGCCGCCCATGGCAGGAGGAAATGATGACAAAGATAGATTTACAGGGCAAGGTAGTCTTGGTTACTGGCTCTGCCGGTTTTATCGGCAGCAGCCTGGTGCTGGACTTGTTAAGGAGCGTTGGCCGGATTACGGTCATCGGGATTGATAACCTGAATGATTATTACGATGTATCCATTAAGGAGTGGAGGCTTAAGGAGATTGAGCGGGAAGCGGCCTGCAGGCCGGAGGCTTCCTATGTGTTTATTAAGGGAAGCATTGCGGATCGGGAAACGATTGATGGGATTTTTGCCCAGTACCATCCGGATATTGTGGTGAACCTGGCGGCTCAGGCGGGCGTTCGCTACAGCATTACGAATCCGGACGTGTATATCCAGTCTAATTTGATTGGATTCTACCATATTTTGGAAGCTTGCCGCCATTCCTATGATCACGGGGCAAAGGGCGTGGAGCATTTGGTTTATGCGTCTTCATCGTCGGTGTATGGTTCAAATAAGAAGGTTCC
>Ga0137297_11517_pt2 | contig 12088 bp, 8 predicted proteins | sample RamsorincwithD2O_FD_97191 | JGI IMG/M metagenome (GOLD analysis project Ga0137297, IMG submission 97191) | Mouse cecal microbial communities from Vienna, Austria - Mucin amended with D2O | ecosystem: Host-associated > Mammals > Digestive system > Large intestine > Cecum | place: Austria: Vienna... | reverse complement strand
GATAAAAGCAAAGGCAAACTTCCCAAGCAGCAGGAGGAACAGTTCATATGATTGCATACGTTAAAGGCCCATTGATTCAAATCGAAGAGGATCGCGTAGTGGTGGAAACCGGGGGGATAGGGCTGGAAATCCGAATCCCTTTTTCCCTATTTGGGCAGCTTCCGCCCATGGGGGAGGAGGTCAGGCTCCATACATATTTCCAGGTGCGTGAGGACGGCATGAGCCTGTACGGGTTTCTCAGCCGGCAGGATAAAACCATGTTTAAGCAGCTTTTGGGCGTTAACGGGGTAGGCCCTAAGGGCGCGTTAGGGATTTTATCGGTTCTGGATCCGGATGGCTTGCGGGTGGCCGTGGTGTCCGGGGACGCCAAGGCCATTGCCAAAGCGCCGGGGATTGGCCTTAAGACGGCGCAGCGGGTAATCCTGGATTTAAAGGATAAGATTTCCATGGATGAGGTGACAGAAAGCTGGGCGGCATCCGCCGGGAAAGGTATGCCTCAGGGCAGCGATCCGGGGGCGCACCTTGCGGGGGCGGCCAGGGAAGCGGTGCTGGCCCTTACGGCTTTGGGCTACAGCAGCAGCGAGGCGGCAAGGGCGGTTAAGATGGTAGAGCTTACGGAGGGCATGACTGCCGAGGATGTGCTGAAGGCTTCCCTAAAGCATTTGTCTTTTTTATAAATGATGGCTGGTAAGGAGACGGTAAAATGGAGCGACGGATGATTACAACGGACGTGACTGCCGAGGAGAAGAAGTTTGAGAGCAGCTTAAGGCCGCAGCTGTTAAAGGATTATATTGGCCAGGAAAAGATTAAGGCAAACCTAAAGGTTTATATCGATGCGGCCAAAGCCAGGGGGGAATCCTTAGATCACGTACTGTTTTACGGGCCTCCCGGCCTGGGAAAGACCACCCTTTCCGGGATTATCGCCAATGAAATGGGGGTGAATATGAAGGTCACTTCCGGCCCGGCCATCGAAAAGCCTGGGGAAATGGCGGCGATCTTAAATAATTTAAAAGAGGGGGATGTGCTTTTCGTGGATGAGATCCACCGGCTGAACCGGCAGGTGGAAGAGGTGCTGTACCCGGCGATGGAGGATTACGCCATTGACATTATGCTGGGCAAGGATTCCTCGGCCCGCTCCATCCGCTTAGAGCTTCCAAGGTTTACCCTGGTGGGGGCCACTACCAGGGCTGGGCTTTTGACCGCACCCCTGCGGGATCGGTTTGGGGTGGTGCAGCGGCTGGAATTTTATGCCCCGAATGAGCTTCAAACCATTATCATCCGCTCGGCTAAGGTGCTGAAGGTGGAGATTGAGGATAAGGCAGCCGAGGAGCTGGCTAAGCGCTCCAGGGGAACGCCCCGCCTGGCCAACCGGCTGTTAAGGCGGGTCAGGGATTTTGCCCAGGTAAAGTATGACGGGGTGATCACAAAGGAAGTGGCGGAGTTTGCCCTGGATATCCTGGATGTGGATAAGCTGGGTTTGGATCAGAACGACCGGAATATCCTTACGGTGATGATTGAGAAGTTTTCTGGCGGCCCTGTGGGGCTGGATACCCTGGCGGCGGCCCTGGGGGAGGATGCGGGGACGCTGGAGGATGTGTATGAGCCGTATTTGCTGATGAACGGGCTGATTAACCGGACGCCCAGGGGGCGGGTGGCTACGGAGAACGCATACCGTCATTTAGGGTTGTTTGCGGAGTAGGGGGTTTTTAGCAAAAAACTGCTGTCCGTTTAGCCGGTACCATTCGCTAAAGTTTTAAAATATTGTAATGTTCATCTGGTTAAAAGTGTGCTATACTTGAAGGAAAAGGAAATTAACTCCGGGATAAGGGGACGAAGCAGTGAGTACGACGAAAAATGACGCGGAAGTTTTAATTAATGGAAAAGTATACGTTTTATGCGGGGCGGAGGATTCCAGTTATTTCCAGAAAGTCGCAGGCTATGTGAACCAAAAGCTGGGAGAGCTGCGCCGCCAGCCAGGATTTGCAAAGCAGAAGGAAGATTATCAGCAGATTTTGCTGGTGGTAAATATGGCTGACGATTATTTTAAGGCCAGGGAGAGCGCGGATCAGTTAAAGCAAATGATGGAGGAAAATGAGCGTGATGTTTATGGAATCAAGCATGAGCTGATCAACGCCCAGATGAAGCTGGAGGAAACCCAGGCCAGGATTAAGGAGCTGGAGGAGGCATTTGCGGAGAAAGAGAAGGAAGCCGCTGCCTTAAGCGCGAAAAGCATGGCGGAGGCAAAGGCCAGGGAAAGCGCCGAGGCATCCCTCCAGGAGATTACGGAAGCGGCGGCCAGGGAGGCCGCGGGGGCGGTGGCTGAGGAGCTGGACAAGCTGAATCGGGAGATTGAAGGGCTTAAATCCAGCCATGCCTTGGAGACGGAAGCCAGGAAGGAAGCGGAAGAAGCGGCCAAGAGGGCGGCAGGAGCCATGGAAGAGGCGGCTAAGGAGGCCGCGGAGCTTAACCAGGTGGTGGCGGAATTAAAGACCCGCTATGCCGCGGAGATTGCCGCAAGGAAAAAGGCGGAGCAGAATGCCCGGTATGCCGCGGAAGCAGTGGAGACGGCGGCCAGGGAGACGGCAGAGCTGAATGAAGAGATTGAAAAGCTGAGGTCTAAGTACGCCCAGGCGCGGCAGGATGACGCCATAGAAGAGGAAGAAGAATTGGCTCCGGAGGAAGAGGGCACGGTGGAGGTCCATGTTTTTGAGCCGGAGGAGGAAGAGTACCGGGAGGATTTGTTCCGGGAAGAAGAGGAAGACCTTCAGGAGGCGCCTGTCGGGGAAGAAGAGGAAGGGCCTCAGGAGGAGCCTGCTCGGGAAGAAGAGGAAGGCCCTCAGGAGGCGCCTGTCGGGGAAGAAGAGGAAGGCTCTCAGGAGGCGCCTGTCGGGGAAGAAGAGGAAGGCCCTCAGGAGGCGCCTGTTGGGGAAGAAGAGGAAGGCCCTCAGGAGGAGCCTGTTCAGGAAGAAGGAGGGCAAGGGGATTCGTCCCGGGAAGAAGCTGGAAATAATCTGTCCCAGGAGGAAACAGAGAATGAGCCAAACCAGGAGGATAAACCAGGAAAGGCTTTGGAAAAGGATCGGGAAGCAGAGGCACAGGATGGCCTGGATGCAGGAACGGCAGCCAGCCAGCCCTTCAGCCTGGATGCAGAAGAAACGGCGGATGAGCAGCTGTTTAACTTAGACAGAGAAGAGGCGGCAGATAGCCCGTCGTTTAGCCCAGACAGGGAAGAGGCGGCAGATAGCCCGTCGTTTAGCCCAGACAGGGAAGGGGCGGCAGATAGCCCGTCGTTTAGCCCAGACAGGGAAGGGGCGGCGGACGAGCTGCAGTTTATCCCAGATGGGGAAGAGACGGTGGAGGTACAGCTGTTTGAGCCGGAAAATGAAACGGACTCGGGTTTCCAAATTGTGGAAGTAGATACTGCCGAAGGAGGCCCCGGGCACTTACATTCGGAGAGTTTAGTGAGCCAGGAGGCCGCCGCTGCCTATGCGGAGCCTGCTATGGAGGCGTTGGGCGGCGAAACATCGGCTTTTGCAGGGGAAGCGGCCCATCCGGAGGAATATTTGGAAAAGGAACGCCGGGAGAAGGAAGAGAAGGAAAAGCAGAAGGCTTTGGAGGCTGCCAGAGCCGCTACGGAAAGGCTGTTAAAAAGCCGCGGGTTCCAAAACCTGAGCCATCAGGGAAAGCGGTATTAAGCTGCGGATTACGGTTAAGGGGGGATGTCCTGGAAGCGGGGCATCCTTTCACTATCACGGGGACTATTATGGAGGAAAGATGGAGGGGAAAAGGAAATGGGAGCTGCTGGCTCCGGCAGGTTCTTATGAAAGCATGACGGCGGCTTTTGCCGCCGGGGCGGATGCGGTGTATATTGGGGGAAGCCGTTTTGGAGCCAGGGCTTATGCGGATAATTTGGATCAGGACAGGATGTGCCAGGCAATTGATTATGCCCACCTTCATGGGCGCAGGATTTATATGACGGTGAACACGCTGTTTAAGGAGCAGGAATTAAAGGAACTGTACCCGTACCTCCTGCCCTTTGCAGTACAGGGGCTGGACGGGGTGATTGTCCAGGATTTGGGCGCCATGGCGCTGATCCGGGAATGTTTTCCGGATTTAGCCGTCCATGCCAGCACTCAGATGACCATCACCGGCGCCTACGGGGCCAGGCGGCTAAAGGAGTTGGGGGCAAAGCGGATTGTTACGGCCAGGGAGCTGTCTTTGGAGGAGATCCGTTTCATCCACCGCCAGACGGGCATGGAAATCGAATGTTTCATCCATGGCGCGCTGTGCTACTGCTATTCCGGCCAGTGCCTGATGAGCAGCCTGATCGGAGGGCGCAGCGGCAACAGAGGGCGGTGTGCCCAGCCCTGCCGCCTGCCTTACGAGGTGAAACGCCGCGGAAAGACGGTTAATCCAAAGGACGAAAGGCTGGTGCTGAATTTAAAGGACTTGTGTACCTTGGATCAGCTTCCGGATATCCTGGAAGCCGGGGTTTATTCCCTAAAGATTGAGGGAAGGATGAAAAGCCCCAGATATACGGCGGGGGTGGTCAGCATATACCGCAAGTACCTGGATGCCTATGGAGAGCGGGGGAGGAAGGGATACCGGGTTTTAGAGGAAGATAAGAAGCTTTTGCTGGATTTATTTGACCGGGGCGGATTTACGGAAGGGTACGCCAGGCAGCATAACGGGAGGGCCATGGTGGCCCTTAAGGAAAGGCCCTCTTTCCGGGAAGGAAACCAGGAATTTTTCCAGTATTTAGATGAAACTTACGTGAACCGCAGCCTTAAGGAGCCAATCGCGGGGGAAGGGTGGTTTAAGGCCGGGCAGGAAGCAAAATTTACCCTCCGCACCCTTAATCCGCCATGCCAGGCGACGGTTTTGGGGGATGTGGTTCAGGCGGCTTCCACCCAGCCAGTGACCGAGGAAAAGCTTCGGAAACAGCTTGGGAAAACAGGAAACACGCCTTTTTATTTCCAGGATTTGCGTGTGCAGACAGAGGGGGAGATTTTCCTTCCCCTCCAGGCAGTTAATGAGCTTCGGCGGAAAGGCCTGGCGGCATTGGAGGAGAAGCTTTTGGCCTTAGCCCGTCCGTTAAGCTTACAGGCGTTAAAGCCGCAGGAACCAGAAGAGTCGGCATCAAAGCCGCAGGAATTAAGAGCGTCGGCATCAAAGCCGCAGGATTTAGGAGAACGGGCGTTAAATCATCAGGGCCAGAATTTGGAAAAATCTCTCAAGAAAGTGCTTTTTGTGGCTTCCCTTGAGGAGCAGGAACAATTCCCGCCTGCCTTAGGGCATCCGGATGTGGATGAAATTTACCTGGACGCGGACGGCTTCCCGGCGGAATGCTGGAAGGAGAAGGCGGAGCGCTGCAGGAAAGCGGGGAAAAAGTGCCTGCTGATGATGCCCCATATTTTTCGGAAAAAGGCAGATGAGTATTTTCAGGCAAATTTGGAAATGATGACAGAAGCAGGCTTTGACGGGATTGTGGCGAGAAACTTGGAGGAATGCCAGTGGCTTAAGGAGGCAGGGGAGGCGCTTCTTGCCAGGCCGGGGTTTTTGGCGGTTGCCGATGCATCCCTTTACGCCTGGAACCATTTGGCGGACAGGGAATTGGAACGGTTTGGTTTCGGAAGGCTGACCATGCCGGCGGAGCTAAATGCCAGGGAGCTTAAGGAAAAGGGGTGCGGCGGCCAGGAGCTTTTGATCTACGGGGCGCTTCCCATGATGGTGTCTGCCCAATGCGTGAAAAAGACGGCTCTTGGCTGTGACGGCAGGCGGGAGACGGTCAGCTTAAAAGACCGGACAGGGAAGGAGATGCCGGCAAAAAGCCACTGCCGCTTCTGCTACAGCACCATCTATAATGCCAGCCCTCTTTCCCTTCTGGGCCAGGAAGAGCTGGTAAGAGGGCTTAATCCTGGCTCCCTCCGGCTTCAGTTTACTACAGAGACGCCCCGGCAGGTGGAAAAATGCCTGACGGCCTTTGCGGGAAGCTTCCTTCGCGGGAAGAAAGAAGAGCGGCCTGTGGGGGAATTTACCAGGGGCCATATTAGGCGAGGGGTAGAATAAAGGGGGCAGTGAATGGATGATTAACCTGATCACAGAGACTTCTAAGTACCTGATGATTCTTTTGATTGCATTTTATACGTTTTTTAACTTCCGTTTCTTTTCCCTGCCGGATTTTAAGCGGAAGCGGGTGATATGCGCCAGGCAGAACCAGGCCATGTTTTTGATCCATCTGCTGGCGTATGTGATTATCTATTTAAAGACGGAGGACGAGAAGATCCTGGTGTTTTACGGGGCGCAGGTGGTGTTTTTCCTGGCCTATATTTACCTGTGCCGCTTGTTTTACCGGAATATATCCCGCCTTCTGGTAAATAATGCCTGTATGCTTTTGTGCACCGGCCTGATCATGCTGACCAGGATTTCCTTTGGGCGTGCGGTGAGGCAGTTTGTCATTGTGGCGGCAGCGGCGGCAGTGACCTTGGTTGTCCCCTGGATTATCGGGCGGGTATGGCAGCTGAGCCATGGGGCTTTCATCTACGGCATCTTGGGGCTGGCTCTTTTGGGAGCGGTTTGGGTGAAGGGAAGCACCACCTTTGGGGCGCAGCTGTCCCTGGAGCTTGGCGGGATTTCCATTCAGCCTTCGGAGTTTGTAAAGATTACCTTTGTCTTGTTTATCGCCTCCATGTTTTACCGTTCCCTTAGCTTTGGTTCTGTGGCGGCTGCCACTGGGGTAGCTGCGGCCCATGTGCTGATCCTGGTAGCGTCAAAGGATCTGGGCAGCGCCCTGCTGTTTTTTGTCACGTATTTGTTTATGCTTTTCGTGGCTACGTCAAGCTGGCTGTATCTGGGAGCAGGCTTGGCGGCAGGCTCTGGAGCGGCCATGCTGGCCTACCAGGTGTTTCCCCATGTGCAGACCAGGGTAGCGGCCTGGCAAAATCCCTGGCTGGATATGGACAATAAGGGCTACCAGATTACCCAGTCCCTTTTTGCCATAGGCACGGGAGGGTGGTTTGGCATGGGCCTGTACCGGGGGATGCCCTACAAAATCCCGGTGGTGGAGAAGGACTTTATCTTTGCCGCCATATCCGAGGAGCTGGGCGGGATATTCGCCTTATGCATCTTGCTCATCTGCCTGGGGTGCTTTCTGCAGTTTATGATGATTGCCGGACAGCTTCAGGCAGTGTTTTTCAAGCTGACGGCTTTCGGACTTGGGGTGGTATACATTACCCAGGTGTTCCTTACGGTAGGGGGCGTGACGAAATTCATTCCCTCCACCGGGATAACCCTGCCCTTCGTCAGCTACGGCGGAAGCTCGATCTTAAGCACTTTTATCCTGTTTAACGTGATGCAGGGGCTTTACCTAATCAAACGGAATGAAGAGGAAGACGATGAAGAAGGCTGAACCAAATCCTAATGCAAACCGGAATATTATGCTGCTGACTTATGTGGTTTTGGCGGCGTTTCTGGGAATGATGGGATATTTTGGATATTTTCTCCAGATAAAAAGCGAGGAAGTGGTGAACAATTCCTATAATGCAAGGCTGGATCGCCTTTCCGACCGGGTTTTGCCGGGGAGGATATTAAGCCGGGACGGACAAGTGCTGGCCCGGACAGACGTGGGGGAGGACGGGGAGGAGCTTCGGGTTTACCCCTTCGGAAACGTGTTCGCCCATGTGGTGGGTCATTCCAGCAGGGGAAAGACGGGGCTGGAAAGCCTGGGGAATTTTTATCTGCTCACCTCTCATGGGAATCTTTTGGAGCAGGTGGTCAATGAGATTTCCGGCCGGAAAAACCAGGGGGATGATGTGATTTCCACCCTGGATGCCAGTTTGCAGCAGGCGGCCTGGCAGGCGCTGGGGGATCGCCGGGGGGCAGTGGTAGCCATGGAGCCGGATACGGGCAAGATCCTGGCCATGGTTTCCAAGCCGGATTATGACCCTAATCCCGCCAGCCTGGATATTTCCTGGGAAGGGATGGTGGAGGATGCAGGCGGGCAGAGCCAGCTGTTAAACCGGGCGGCCCAGGGGCTGTATCCCCCAGGCTCCATTTTTAAGATTGTCACCATCCTGGAAGCCATGCGGGAAGACCCAGAGCATTACCGGGAAGGCATCTTTGACTGCTCGGGCGTATTTTCCCATGAGCCCTACTCCATCCGCTGCTATCACGGCACGGCCCACGGCCTGCAGGATATGGAACAGGCCTTCGCCAATTCCTGCAACGGAGCCTTTGCCAAGCTGGGCCTGGGCCTTAACTTAAGCACCATGAGCCAGCTGGCGGAGCAGCTTTTGTTTAATGCAGAGCTTCCCCTTCCCATGGCCTATTCCAAAAGCTCCTATGCCATGGAGGAAGGAGCCGGGGACTGGGAGATCCTCCAGACATCCATCGGCCAGGGGAAAACCCAGGTAACGCCTATGCATTTTGCCATGATCACTTCGGCTATTGCTAACGGGGGAATGCTGATGAAGCCGTATTTGCTGGATCGGGTAGTAGGGGAAAGCGGGGAAGAGGTAAAGAAATTCCTGCCGGAAAGCTTCGGGAGCCTGATGACGGCAGAGGAGTCTAAGGAGCTTACCCGGATGATGGCTCGGGTAGTGGCTGAGGGGACAGGCTCCGCCCTGCGGGACGCTCCTTACCAGGCGGCGGGGAAAACCGGATCGGCAGAGTTTGAAGCCGGAAAGGAAACCCATGCCTGGTTTACCGGTTTTGCCCCCGCAGATAACCCCAAAATCGTGGTGACGGTGGTGATCGAGGAAGGGGGCTCCGGCGGGAAAGCCGCCGCGCCGGTAGCCAGGGCCTTGTTTGATCAGTATCTGCAGCAGTAGAGGAAACGGTGATACAACAGCAGAGGAAGCTGTGATGGGGCAGGCGGCGGATAAAAGCCAGGAGCCGCGGATTTGTAACAAAACAATAAAAAATTCCTCTGAAATAGAAAAAATGAGGAAAATATTTGGCAATTTTCCTGAATGCCTTGCATCTCTCCGAAAAACGCGGTATACTGGGAACAGTCTATGATGGCACACCAGCAGCTGCATAGGGCGAAAGGAAAGCCAAAGCTTTGCAAAAGTGTATTTATGCGAAGCTTCCGGCACGGCAGGTTTTCCCGCGCAGCAAGGAATCCGCTTTCGGCCTTTTGCAGCTGGTCAGGAGGGATTGCAATGATTGAAGCAACGAGCTGCGGCGGTGTGGTTATCTTTCGAGGTAAAATTCTGGTTTTGTATAAGAATTATAAAAACAAGTATGAAGGTTGGGTTTTGCCGAAAGGAACTGTAGAGGCCGGGGAGGAGTACAAGGAGACTGCCCTCCGGGAGGTAAAGGAAGAAACAGGTGTCAATGCATCAATCATTAAGTATATCGGGAAGAGCCAGTATTCCTTCAACACGCCCCAGGACGTGGTGGAAAAGGATGTGCACTGGTATTTGATGATGGCTGACAGCTACTACAGCAAGCCGCAACGCGAGGAGTATTTTATCGACTCCGGGTATTATAAGTTTTATGAGGCGTACCATCTGCTAAAGTTTTCCAATGAGAAGCAGATTCTGGAAAAAGCTTACAATGAATACCTGGATTTGAAAAAGGCGAACTTGTGGGGTTCAAAAAAGTATTTTTAAGGGAGCTGCCGTACCTTGTGGGTGAAAGGGGTACGGCAGCTTTTTCGCTGCGCCAGGCCATATTCCAGCGTCACTTACGCTTAGTTTTGCCGGTGGCGTAGCTGAGATTGAGGATTCCGATGAGTTTTTTCTTTTTCGACAATTTATTTTTATCGGCTGCGTATGCGTTGACAGCTTTATTAAAAATTTCGTTGTCAAGTTTTGTTCGATACTTAAAACAATCACATATCGTCCGTTCTCGGTCATATACGGCAAGCACTGCGCCGTTAAAATCATCTGTGACTTTTCCCATTTGGTAGATTTTATTCAAATAAGCACCAACTTAATCATCACTAAAAAGGCGGCAAAGTCATTCGCCTGTATGTTATTTAACTTAAGAAAAACACGCATACCTCCCCCAAAAACCGCCACACTAAACCTAGGAGAAAAATGGATAAAAATTATAATAAAATGCTATAATTATAATGCAAAATCGGTATTGGACAAAAACGAAAAATATAACTATAATACAAGAAAAATGTGAAAGAAAGGGGAAAAATAGACAAAAACACGAACATACAAAAGAAAATAAAGTGAATGACAGAAAAAATGCAAAAAAGAAAGGGGAGAATATATGTTAAAAAAGCTATCGTTTATACTGGCGGCCATATTCTGCGTTTTCCACTGCTGGACAGCCATGTTTGGGGCGGCGGCGGGGATTGGGCAGAAGGCTATCCACTTAGGGCTTGTGCTGGCGATTTTCTTTTTGGACTACCTGGCCAAGGATGACCGGAAGTGGTACTGCAGGCTGTCGGACGTGTTTTTCATCCTGGCTTCCGTGGGAAGCCTGATTTACATTATGTCCATTGACAGCACCATCGATATGCGCAGCGGCCTGATCTATACGTATGATATCTTTTTCGGCGTGCTGCTGATGGTTACGCTGATAGAGGCTACCAGGAGGGCGGTGGGCAAATCACTGGCAATTGTGGTGATCGTGTTTATCCTCTATGCCTTTTTTGGCCAGTATATGCCGGGATTCCTGGTTCACGCCGGGATGGATATCTCCAGGCTTACCAGCGTGGTGTACTTAGGGACGGACGGGATTTACGGAACGGCCATTTACGCCTCCGCAAGCTATATCGTCCTGTTCGTTATCCTGGGCGCGGTGTTTAATGAGACCGGCGTAGGAGATTATTTTACGAAGCTTGCCTCCAGGGCCTTCGGGAAGTTTCGGGGAGGGCCTGCCAAGATTGCGGTGGTGGCCAGCGGCTTGTTTGGCTCCATCAGCGGAAGCGCCATAGCAAACGTAATCGGAACCGGCACATTTACCATCCCCATGATGAAGAAATGCGGGTTTGAAGATGAGTATGCGGCGGCGGTTGAGGCTTCGGCTTCCACGGGCGGGCAGATTATGCCGCCGGTTATGGGCGCTACGGCGTTTCTGATTGCCGAGTACTTGGGGATTCCCTATTTTAGCCTGGTAAAGGCGGCGCTGATCCCCGCAGTGTTGTTTTACGTGGCAATCCTGATGACGGTGGATCTGTATGCCAGGAAGCATGACATTAAGGGGGTTCCGGAAAGCGAGCTTCCTACCTGGAAGGAGCTGGGGCGGAATGTGTATTTGATCCTGCCTTTAATTTATCTGATTATCTCCATGAGTGTATTTAAGATGACCGTGACGAAATCGGGGATTACTTCCATTATCGCCACCATCGTCTGTACCTTGTTTTCTGCAAGAAACCGGATTACCCTGGAAAAGCTGAAACGGATCGTTAAGGCATCCATCAATGGGGCCAAGCCGGTGGCAGTGGCCTGTGGGGTAGTGGGGATTATCATCGGGATTGTAATGGGCTCCGGATTAGGCTTTCGGATGTCCTCCATGCTGATCCAGATTTCTAACGGGCAGCTGGGGATCCTGCTGGTGCTGACCATGGTGGTTTCCCTGATTTTAGGAATGGGCGTTCCCACCACGGCGGCTTACCTAATGTTAGCCCTCTTGGTTGTCCCGGCCTTAAAGCAGATGAATGTGCTTCCCTTGGCGGCCCATTTGTTTATTTTCTATTTTGGGATTATCTCAAATGTTACGCCCCCAGTGGCTCTTGCGGCTTATGCCGCTGCGGGAGTAGCCCGGTGCAATCCCACGAAGACCGGTATTTTTGCCTTTAAGCTTTCCCTGTCCGGCTTTATCCTTCCCTTTATGTTTGTCTATAACCCGGTGCTGCTGATGCAGGGGAATTGGCTGGAGATTATCCAGTCCCTGATTACCGCCCTTTTGGGGATTTACAGCCTGTCTTCGGCTTTGGAGGGGTTTGTGTTTAAATGGAACGCCAATAAGGCGGAACGGCTTGTGCTTTTGGCGTCGGCGCTGCTTTTGATTGTGCCGGGGACGCTGACCGATGTGATCGGGCTGGCGGTGCTGGTGGGCATTTTCCTGCTGAAAACGGCGGGATCGAAAAGAGGGAACAATGCAATCGCATAAAATCAAATACCCC
>Ga0137297_11669_pt1 | contig 12126 bp, 13 predicted proteins | sample RamsorincwithD2O_FD_97191 | JGI IMG/M metagenome (GOLD analysis project Ga0137297, IMG submission 97191) | Mouse cecal microbial communities from Vienna, Austria - Mucin amended with D2O | ecosystem: Host-associated > Mammals > Digestive system > Large intestine > Cecum | place: Austria: Vienna... | reverse complement strand
TGTAAAAACCGTAGATGCAGAATCTACAGAAACAAAAGCAAAAGCTACAGAATCATCAAAGCCGGAGATTACAGAAGAAACCAGAAAAACTACTTCGGAAACCGAAGAAATAGGTTTCTTTTGACAGGTTGCTGGAATGCAAGGGGAGAACAGCAGATTTATAAAACCGCCCAATTTGGGGCAGAAAATGGGAACCGGAGAAAGGGGTATGGAATGAAATTATCAAGATATGAACAAGAAATTGTAATCAACTTTAATGCAGATGAGAAGGAAGCAACGGTTTACACAGCTAATCCAGTGTGGATACGTAAAATGGATAAGCTGTGCTATGAATTTCCGGAGATAATCCGGTTAAAATCGTGGACAGAAATTAGCAAGACATACGTTCTCCCAAAGAATCTTGTAAGGATAGGGAAACCAAGAACATTGAGTGAAGCACAGCTTAGGCATTTGCGGGAGTTACAAAACAAGGTATAAGCTTACGAATATAATGGGAAATTAAGAAAACCATTCACTTTTCTTCTGCCTGTATTCATTTGGACTCATATGATAATGCTGTCTAAACTTCCGGCAAAAATAGCCAGAACTTGAAAATCCCGTTTCTTCTGCAATGGAAGAAACAGATTTTTGAGTGGCATAGAGCTGTTCGGCAGCCTGCGTTAGTCTGTATTGGATAAGATACGCTACCGGAGAAATATGGATACCCGACTGAAAAATGTTTAAAGCCCCACTTTTGCTGATAGATGCAGATGCTGCAATCATTTCAAGAGTAATTTCTTCCATGTAGTGATCATGAATATACTGCATCATAGCTTGTAACCTTGCCTGCTTGTGATTTAAACGATGATTATCGCTAGAACCGGAATCCAAGTCTATATTTTTTAACAATATGTTCCAAAGCTGAAATAGAAGTTGTACTGTACATAATTCATTATCCTGCTCTGTTTCCTGAAGGGTAAAAATTTGTGACAAAAGCTGCAGAGCATTACTTTCCCATGTTGCGTATGGACTAAAAATCTGATATGGGACAGACGAGTTTATAACAGGGAAGATATACTTTTCGTAAATAAGACTTTTTTCAGGCGCTAACAGGGTTGGTGAAAAAACAATATTTGGGGTATATGTACTGTATTGTGCTTCAAAACGGTGCAGTATACCGCTGTTGACAAATATTCCGTAACCTTTATGCAGTTCTATTTTGCTTGTTCCTACAAGGCAGAGTGCAGTGCCTTCGGCAACAAACATGAATTCCAGTTCATGATGCCAGTGCCAGTCAATGCGGTGGAAGTCAAATTGCCAAATATTTTCGGGATAGTATGCAAAAGGATAACTATTGTTGCCATGCCGGATGGTTTCTCGCAGTGTTTCATCTGTAGTTATCTTAAAAATGCCCATAGCGTATCTCCTCATTAAAACAAAATAGAATTTGTTATATTATACCATAAATATGTGATTTTGTGCAATGACTAGATATAATTTATGCGATATAATCTCATTCGTTAGGAGGGAATAAAATGGAAAACCAATATAATAAAACAATTACAGCCTGCTTTGTGGGATATATCGTACAGGCTGTAATCAACAATTTTACACCACTGCTGTTTTTGTTTTTTCAGAAAAGCTATCATATTCCGCTTTCTCATATTACGTTGCTGGTGACTTTTAATTTTGGTATACAACTGTTGGTTGATCTTCTTTCAGTCGGATTTATAGATAAAATAGGGTATCGTGCATCAATAATTATAGCCCATGTTCTATCGGCGGCAGGTTTAATTCTTCTTACGGTCTTGCCGGAGATTTTACCAGTACCCTTTATCGGAATTTTGATTGCTGTAATGATTTATGCAATTGGTGGTGGACTTTTGGAAGTTCTAGTCAGTCCGGTTGTTGAGGCGTGCCCTTCTGACAATAAGGAGAAGGCAATGAGCATGCTCCATTCTTTTTATTGTTGGGGATATGCCGGAGTCGTACTCATTTCAACATTATTTTTTTATGTGGCTGGTATAGAAAATTGGAAAATTTTAGCTGTTATTTGGGCAGTTATTCCAATTGGAAATGCGTTTGTATTTGCCAAGGTATCAATTGCGCCGCTGATTGAGGATGGTGAGTCAGGGTTTGAATTAAAGGATTTGTTTCGGATAAAAGTATTTTGGATCTTGCTGATAATGATGGTATGCGCAGGGGCAAGCGAGCAGGCAGTAAGCCAATGGGCTTCTGCTTTTGCAGAAAAAGGACTTGGGATTTCCAAAGCAGCGGGTGATTTAGCGGGACCGATGGCGTTTGCAGTTTTAATGGGGATGTCAAGATTGTTTTATGGTAAATATGGCGAACGTATTCATTTGGAGCGCTTTATGGTTTATAGTAGTTTTTTGTGTATTTTGTCTTATTTGGGAATTTCTCTTTTTCCCATTCCGATGTTAAACCTGATTGCCTGTGCCGTCTGTGGGCTGTCAGTTGGAATCATGTGGCCGGGAACTTTCAGCAAGGCATCATCAGCTTTGCCCAAAGGCGGAACAGCCATGTTTGCGTTATTGGCGTTAGGCGGAGATATAGGCTGTTCGGGAGGCCCTACATTGGTTGGAATGGTATCAGGAGCATTGGGGGATAACCTAAAGATGGGAATTTTGGCAGGTATTATTTTTCCGGTGCTACTGCTCATGGGAATCATTCTTTGTAGAAAAACGAAAAAAGGAGAATTCTCGTAATTATGGAGGGAAAAATATTTATAGAAGAAGGCAAAGACGGATTTTTGTGTATCGTATTTGCTGTCAAACAAAAGAGGGATGTAAATGTACTGACATTAGATATGATAGGGCTGGGGCTGGATGCATTATATGAGCCAAGAATCATATCTGGACGATATGAAAGTTGTGTAATATGTAGTGAAAAAATAGACATTAAAATAGTTGCCTATCAACAATAAAAAGAGAAAGAGGAAAAGAAGATGGATTTTTTGAAAAACAGTCCAAAATGGATACGTCAACCGAAACAGGTACAGATTAGTGAGGACAAAGTAGTGATTATTACGGAAAGGGGGACTGACTTATGGGCGCGCACTTATTATGGCTTTCAAAATGATAATGCCCCAGTGTTTCAGATTGAAACAACCGATAAGTATTTTTCCTTTATCGTTAAAACAGAATTTGAGAGTGCCTGCCGTTTTGACCAGTGCGGTGTGGTTATGTATTTAAATAGTGATAACTGGTTTAAGGCATCTATTGAATATGAAGATGAAAAAATACAGCGGTTAGGAAGTGTTGTCACGAATCATGGATATTCTGACTGGGCAACAACAGACATATCCTCTGATATTAAAAGTATGTGGTATCGCTTTTCGCGCAGGAACAGCGATTACTGCATTGAATGTAGTGAGGATGGCATAAATTTCAGGCAAATGCGCATTTTCCATATGTGGGAGGGGGCAGAAAAAATTACATATGGAATATATGCCTGCAGCCCGACAGATGGTTCATACAAGGCAACATTTTCTGATATGCAGATTACAGAATGCCAGTGGGAATCAGATGCAGATTGGCGTAACTAACGGAATGTATTAGATTTTAACATTAAGGGAGTGTCAAAATTTTCTTATAAGTATCCGCAAAATGCTCAATTTATGGGATTCATGAAAAAAATACACAGAAATTCTGACACTCCCGCTTATGAGCGCCATGGATTCACTTTCCCGAAACCCGCAGCGTTTTCCCTTCTTTAAGGAACCATACATTCCCCAAAACAAATATCACAAGATGTTTGTAGAAAAGTGGTATCTGATCCTTTATCAGGTGCAAGATGATATCGTCTATGTAGAATATATCCTTGATTGCCGCAGGGAATACGGCTGGCTCGTACATTGACCGCATTTCTATGAACAACATCTTTCCCACCAACGGGAAATAATAAAACAGATACCGCTATTTAAGGGGCTGTGAAAAAAGTCACCATTTTCTGCGGGAAAATAACCGGATATAGCAAACCGGAGTTTAAAGGAGAAAATTATGAATATAGAACAATTTTGGAAAGCCGTTCTTGCTCAAGATGAAAGAGAAATCAGAAAATACTTTCATGCAGAAGCCTATATAAATTGGCATTGCACCAACGAGCATTTTACGGTGGATGAATATATTATTGCGAATTGTGAGTACCCCGGAGAATGGGATGGAATCGTTGAGAGAGTAGAAATTGTGAATAATTTAATTATTACAGTTGTTCGTATCTATCCTAAAGATAGAAGTGTTTCTTTTCATGTGACTTCGTTTATTCAAACAAAAAACAATAAAATTACAGCAATGGACGAATACTATGCCGATGACGGGATTGCACCACAATGGAGATTGGATAAACACATTGGAACATCTATCAAATAAATTCATGTTTGCAAGGAAAAATGTATGATTAGAATAAAGCCATATAGAGCTTCGGATGTAGATACAATATTATCGTGGTGTCAAGACGAAAAATCATTTTATCAATGGACAGCAGGCATACGTAATATGCCATTGAAACGAAAAATACTGTTTCATTATCTTGACCTCACTTTATATTAAATCGGTTTTACCGAATCGGATTTCGTATGCTCCCGGCGGGAAATTCCGCCGGAAGCCGTTTACTCATAGATGAAACTCTTTACTTATCACCAGCGCCACAGGCTGATCCGCAAGCCGCCGGTTTTTAATCCAAAAAAATTACTTTATGCCCCTTTTGTATCTGTTGATTTTAATAGGAAGGCTATGGTAAAATATAAATGCAGCACTGTAAATCGAGTGTTACATTACTTTTATAGAAAGGCATGAAATGATGAAAAAGAAAGAAGAACTTCCGGCCTGTCCGGTAGCAACCACAGTGCAGCTGATAGGAAGTAAATGGAAACTGCTTATTCTGCGCAATCTCCTAAGTCGTCCGTGGCGTTTTAATGAACTTCAAAAAAGCTTAGAGGGAATTAGCCAAAAAGTATTGACTGACTGCTTGCGCGCACCAGAACCTTTTTCAAATAAACCACCTTGGATTCAATACCTCGTAGGATTTATCTTTTAATAATACCACACTTTCGTAAGGCCTCAGCATATTCAGGATGCCTCCTGATGTCTCCTGCGGATAATTTCCGATCAGCCGCTCATACCCTTCACATAGCACCGGCTCCGGCAGCAGGATTTCCTCACCTGTCAGATTATTGATAACAAGGAGCTCCTGTCCCTCCAAACACCGTCTGTATCCCAGTATCTCCGGCTGATCCTGGTACAGAAACTCGATGTTTCCGTCCTGGATTACCGCGTACTCTTTTCTTAACCGTACCAGCCTCCGGTAATAATTCAGAATGGAATCCGGATCCTGCTCTTCGGCCATTACATTGATAGACCTGTAATTATCCGGCAGCCCAATCCACGGCTCTTTTTCCGAAAACCCTCCATACGTTCCCGAATCCCACTGCATCGGGGATCTGCCGTTGTCTCTTGAGCGCTGCCCCAGGATCTCCAACGCTTCCTCCCTGCTCTTCCCCTTTTCCAGAAGTATCCGGTAATAATTGACGCTTTCCACATCCCGGTACTTCCCTATATCATCATACCCGGGATTCGTCATGCCCAGTTCTTCCCCCTGAAAGATATAAGGCGTCCCCCTCATGAAATGAATGCACGCTGCCAGCATCTTGGCCGACTCTTTCCAGTACTTCTTTTCATCTCCCAGCCGCGAGACGATACGGGGCTGGTCATGGTTGCACCAGAACAGGGCGTCTCCCCCATTCCTCTCTGCCATGGCCGTCTGCCATGTCTCAAACAGTTCTTTCAACTTTAAGTAATCCGGACTCATCAGTTCCCATTTGTTTCCGTCCTTATAATCTATTTTCAGGTGATGGAAATGAAAGCACATGGATAATTCCTTCTCTTCCGGGTCGGAATAACGGAGGCAGTCCTCCAGGCTTGTGGAGGACATCTCCCCCACGGTGATCATGCCGCTTATTCCGGTGTCGGCAGTCAGTTCTTTCAGAAACTCATGGACATGGGGGCCGTCGGAGTAAAACCGCCTTCCGTCCCCCTCCAGGTCATCCTCCCAGACCTCCGGCTTGGAGATGAGATTGACCACGTCAAAGCGGAACCCCTTTACCCCCTTGCCTTTCCAGAACCGGATCACATCCTTTAATTCTTCCCTTAGCCTGGGATTCTCCCAGTTTAAGTCTGCCTGGGTCACGTCAAACAAGTGAAGATACCATTTTTTCAAAGACGGCACATATTCCCATGCCGGGCCGCCGAACTTTGACTGCCAGTTTGTGGGAGGCGTATCCGCGGCGCCGTCTTTAAAAATATAATAATCCATATATTCCTTTTCTCCCGAAAGCGCTCTTTTAAACCACTCATGGCGGGTAGATGTATGATTGAACACCATATCAAACATGAGCCCCATGCCCCGCTCTCCCGCCTTTTCGATCAGCTCCTCCACATCCTCCATGGTTCCGAAAAGCGGATTGACGCTCCTGTAATCCTCCACGTCATATCCGTTGTCCTTGAGGGGCGATACAAAAAACGGTGTGCTCCATATGTAGTCCACTCCCAGGCTTTTTATGTAATCCAGCTTCCTGATAATCCCCCGGATATCTCCGATTCCATCCCCGTTGCTGTCATAAAAAGACTTGGGATAAATCTGATATATGGTGCTTCTTCTAAAATCTGCCATTGTTTCCGCCTTTCCAACACGTTCTCTTATTTAAATGCCGCCACAACCGTTACCTTTGCCTTCGCGTCCATCCCTGTAAAAAACTGAATATTTTCCCCGCTTCCCGGCTGGGTAATGATACACATGGTGGTATCCGGATGGCCTGCCGCCTTGATCTTTGCCCTGTCAAACCGGATCAGCGGCGTTCCCGCCGATACCTTCTGTCCTTCCGACACCAGGTACTCAAAGCCGTCCCCCTTCATGTCAACCGTGTCGATCCCTATGTGAAGGACCAGCTCCATGCCGTTGTCCATTGACAGGCCGCAGGCATGCCTGGAATCCTGTATCAGCGCGCATACGGTCCCGTCCGCCGGCGCGTACAAAATATCATCTTCAGGGATAATGGCAATCCCGTCTCCCAGGATGCCCTCGGAAAACACGCCGTCATTTACTTCCTTCAATGTGATTACTTTCCCGGTTAAAAACGCCTTTAATTCTGTCTTATCCGCGGAGGCCGGTTTTTTCTTTCCCACCATAACCGTAAGGACAAAGGGCACTGCCGCCGCGATCACCATGCAGGCCGCGAAACTGCCCATGGAATCGGGATGGATAGAAAGAATCCCCGGCAGCCCTCCTACGCCGATGGCATTGGCGGTGGTTCCCGTTGCCACACACAGGATTGCCGCGCAGCCGGAGCCGGCCATTCCGCATACAAACGGAAATACATGTTTTAAGTTCACGCCAAAAATAGCGGGCTCCGTGACGCCGAGATAGCAGGAAACGCACGCCGGCACATTGACCTCCTGAGCCTCCGGGTCCTTTCTCTGAAGGGCCGCCATGGCCAGAACGGCAGACCCCTGCGCGATATTGGACAGCGCGATCATGGGCCATAACATAGTTCCGCCGTAATCCGCGATCAGCTGCAGGTCAATGGCATTGGACATATGATGAAGGCCGGTAATCACTAACGGCGCGTACACAAAACCGAAGACTGCCCCGAAAAGGATCTTGAAAGGACCCGTGATTCCCGCGTAAACGACAGAGGATATGGCGGAGCCTATCTTCCAGCCCACAGGCCCCAGTACAAAATGGGAGGCGATCACTGCCAGCACCAGGCTGCAGAAGGGAACCACAATCATGGACACTACCTGGGGCGTAATCTTTCGGAAGAACCTTTCCAGGTAAACCAGCGTGAATGCCGCCAGGACCGCCGGAATCACCTGCGCCTGGTATCCGATCATATTGACCCTGAAATAACCGAAATCCCATACCGGTATCTCTGCCGCCGCTGTCCCGGCTACGGCATAGGCATTTAACAGCTGTCCCGATACCAGCGTCAGGCCCAACACGATTCCAAGCATCTGGGTGGTTCCCATCTTCTTTGTCACGGACCAGCAGATGCCTACAGGCAGCATATGGAACACGGCCTCACCGATGAGCCATAAAAAGCTGTCGATTCCCGCCCAGAACTGGCTGATATCGCACAAGGTCTTCGTCCCGTTCTCAAACAGATACAGGCTGTCAATACAGTTCCTAAATCCCAGGATCAAACCGCCGGTGATAATCGCCGGGATCAGTGGGGCAAAGATCTCAGCCAGAGCCGTAATCATCCTCTGCGCCACATTCTGGTTCTGCTTTGCCGCCTGTTTCACCGCCTCCTTCGATACGCCCTCAATCCCCGATACCGCGATAAAATCATTGTAAAAATCCGCCACGGTATTTCCGATAATGACCTGGAACTGTCCCGTCTGGGTAAAGCTCCCCTTTACCACTTTCATGGCTTCGATCGTTTTAAGGTCCGCTTTCCCAGGGTCATTCAGCACAAACCTCATCCGTGTCATGCAATGTGATACTGCCGCGATGTTTTCCTTTCCGCCTACATACCGCAGCAGCTCTTTTGCGTCTTCTGCGTACTTGCCCATTTTCTGCCTCCTTATCATTTTTACTTGTTTAAACAAGTAGTTTATGGTATAGATATATCACACTTGTTTGAACAAGTCAATACTTTTCTTAAAATTTGTTTAAACAAGTTTCAAAATAGCCTTACGCGTCATAAATTCCTCCGCCAACACTTGACTTTCCTCTGCCGCGGATTATAATAAGATCAGATGTTTAAACAAGCAAGGAAGGATTTCATTATGCCAAAGGCAAAATACGTGGAGATATACAAGGATCTGAAGATGAAAATAGAGACCGAAACCTATGAATTTCAGGAATTGCTGCCCTCCGAGAATCAGCTGATCCTCACCTATGACTGTTCCCGCAACACCGTGCGCAGAGCCATCAGCGCTCTCGTCACAGACGGCTATGTGCAGACTGCCCAGGGAAAGGGTGTACGCAATATCTTCCGCCCTGCCCTGCGCACCTCCTTTACCATCGGCGGAATCGAATCTTTTAAAGAATCCGCTGTCAGAAACCGCCAGATTCCCAAAACAGAGGTTTTATGCTTTACGGAGATCACTGCGGACCAGAAGGTATCCGGCCGAACCGGCTTTCCCGCCGGCTCTGAACTGTATTACCTGCAGCGGCTCCATTACCTGGACGGAAAAGCCCTTATTATTAATCACAACTATTTCTTAAAAGATGTGGTTACCGGTCTTACAAAGGAAATCGCGGAAAATTCTATCTACGAATATTTAGAACATACCCTCCACGTTTCCATTGTCACCAGCAAACGGGTCATGACCGTGGAAAAAATGACGGAAATTGACGAGAAATACCTGGATATGGGAGATTATAACTGCCTTGCGGTGGTCAGCAGCCAGACCTACGACAAAGACGGGATCATGTTTGAATATACACAATCCCGTCACAGGCCCGACTATTTCCGCTTTCAGGACAATGCCACAAGGCGGACGATAGAAAAGATTTGACACAGCAGCTGTGCCCAGCTCCGTTGCCTGCAGGATCATATTCTTTGCGCAGCAGAAGGCATCCGCGGTACGAAACAAAAAATTATTCTGGCAAAAAACAGCCGCCACAGCCGGAGCGCCGTAAAACCCGTTTTTCATCGTCGGGTCATCAATGACACTGGGCTGTTCTTTTGAAACATGATCTCCCGCGAGATTCGCGCGGTTAAACTTTGCCATGTTCATGATTCCCAGCTTTGCCGTCAGTTCTTTGTTCCTCACTCCTACCAATATGCTCCGCTGGCCTCCGCCGGCACTGGGAGCGTAATTCCCGGCCTCTAAAATCCGCTCCAAATCCTCACGGCTGATCTGCTCATCCGTATATTTACGGATGGAATGCCGTATTCCCGGAAATAGTCAAATGTATAGCCCAGATAGGAGAAATACTGGCAGCCATGGGGCTTTCTCACCGGGTCCGTGCAGCCCCGTCCGTTGGCGGGCCTCACATAAAAAGACTCAAACTCACAATCCGCCTCATTGGCCCTGTAAACAATTCCGATAAATCCCCTCGCGAAATCCGGCGCGTCAGGCAGAAGGCAGCTGAGCATCCTCACTTCGATTACTCCGTTATGAAAGGGAAGATCATTTACCTTCGCATAGGTATTTTCATCAAACTTGTTAATTTTTTCTTTTTTTGTGACACGCAGAGCCGGTATCCCGTCTAACTCCCTGTTTTCTATAGACGTATGTACTGCCGTAAAACAATCTGTTGCTAAAGCAATCTGCTGTTTCATGATGTGTCCTCCTGTTTTCCTTTGCTGACTCTATTATAAGGGAATCTGTCAGAACATGGAAGCAGGCACAAATCTATTACTTAGTCACTTTTTTGTAACCAACCCGCAGCACCCATCTTTCAAATACAGTTTCAAATAGATTTCTCATTTCTTTCCATAAAAACAGGTTCGGGCCTGCCTCGGTCATATACCGGCCTGCCCGAACCTCTGCGCAATATTATCTCAGATAACCTCCCTGGTCTCTCAACATTTCCCGCAATCTTTCAGTATTTACCTCCCCCGCACTAATCTATCCCTTAAGTACCAAAACAGCAGCCGTTTTCCCTGCTCCGGATTCTTTAAACATTGGACAGACAAACCGGGATATTCATCCTGTCGGAGAGCTGCGCAAGCTTCGTCATCACTTATTTTTCTTCCCTCGTTCCGTGGTATTGAAGTTCGATATAGAAATCATCAGATCCAAAAGAGAGTTCCATCAATATTTTCAAGAGAATAAAAATGTAATTTGTGATGAGTACCTGTCAAAATGCAAAAGGGAAATCAAATTCTTCCCCTACGGAGAGGAACCCTTCCGGCGCCTCTGTAACTGTAAAACTTGCGCCGTCCCATCCGTTGATTTTTATGATTCCCTTTACCATTCTGGTATCTGCATCATTCGATGCGAAAGACAATTCTCCATTTCCATTGTCAACAAAGACTCCTTTTATTTCCCCCAGCCTGTAAATGGAGATAACAGCTTCATCGTCTCCCGACACTCCCTGCCGGGTAATCAGAGAACTGTAGATGCTGCCTGTCCCCTGATTGTCTACAAAGAAACCGTACTTTGCCGATTTTTCCGGCATGATGAAGGACTCGCCTTTTATCTTCGCCAACTCATTAGCAAGAACATAAACCCTGTTTCTGGTAATCTCTTCCAGAAAAGAGTTTTCAAGTAGAGGATACATACTGCCGTTTTCTTCGCTGAGTCCGATGTTCTCAAAGACCGCCTCTTCTTTCATGTCATTCCAATTCCTTTGATCTGCAAGGATATTCTCCTTTGTCTGCTGATCAGCTGAATTACTGAATCTGCTCCACAGGTTATTTAACTCCGTATCCCATATTACGTAAAGCCACTTAGATGATACATTCATTTCGCCTTGGCTTTGAGCTTCCTCAGCTAGCAGATTGTACTTCTGAATAACCGCCTCAACATTCTCCAGCTCTTTTTGCAGGGAAGTTGAACTTGATACCACATAGTCAATATCCGCCCTGATATCCTCCGAATAGTCATATGTAAAATCCACTTCAAGTTCATCATTCAATTCGGTTTCATTGTTTGCTTCTTGCTCTGCTTTTGCGGACGAGTTCTCTGTTGCCGAATTTTCCGAAGGGATCTCTTCGGTTTGTTCTTCCTTGGCAGACGTCCCTTTTTCTGTTTTGTTGTTTTCTGTTTTGTTGTTTTCTGTTTCGTTGTTTTCTGTTTCGTTGTTTTCTGTTTCGTTGCTTTCTGGTAAGGTTGGTCTTTGTGTCTGGGTTGCTTTCTGCGCCTGTGATGACTGCTTGCTGTTCCCACCGGACGAACACGCCACAAGAGAAAACATGAGACAAGTCACAAGAAAAATAGTTGCTCCTTTTTTCATGATGATAGGTTTCCTTTCGCTAGTAGACTCATCAAAAAGCTTAACTTTTTAACTCCGTCACATTATACTCCCAATAGACTGGGTTTTCAATATTGTTTGCGCATCACATATTATTAGTAACAATAATCTATCCATGTGGAATAGAAAACGCTCCAACGATATCCACCAGGTTATGGTGGTCTATCGTATCAAAATACGAACAAGGTAGTGGCGCGTATT
>Ga0137297_11668_pt1 | contig 12128 bp, 9 predicted proteins | sample RamsorincwithD2O_FD_97191 | JGI IMG/M metagenome (GOLD analysis project Ga0137297, IMG submission 97191) | Mouse cecal microbial communities from Vienna, Austria - Mucin amended with D2O | ecosystem: Host-associated > Mammals > Digestive system > Large intestine > Cecum | place: Austria: Vienna... | reverse complement strand
GCACCACAGGCACGGGATCCGCAATCTCGATCCGGTCGCCGCTGACCCGGCAGTCATAGGCCAGTATGTTCACCCCCGCCGCCTTTGCCGACTTCAAGGCTTCGCAGAAGGCAGGATGGGTATCCATGTTGGGGGTAAAATACCGTACTCCCTTCATCTGGATCACAAAGAATACATAAGCCTCATATCCTTCCCTGACCGCCTTTTCCAGCTCCTGAAGATGCTTCACCGCACGGTCGCTGGGGGCATCCGGAAAACGCTATTACGAACGTTTTTTATCAGAGCTTCCTACGGTGAAGGAGCTGGCAGAGGTGCCGGAGGACCGGCTGATGAAGCTGTGGGAAGGGCTGGGCTACTATAACCGGGCGCGGAACATGCAGAAGGCGGCCAGACAGGTGATGGAGGAATATCAGGGCGAATTTCCTCATACATATGATACAATCCGGTCTCTCGCCGGAATCGGAAATTATACGGCAGGGGCGGTCAGCTCCTTTGCCTTCAGGATTCCCAAGCCGGCGGTGGACGGCAATGTGCTGCGGGTCCTTTCGCGGATCCTGGCCAGCGAAGAGGACATTATGAAAGCCTGTGTCCGTTCCTGGATGGAACGCGCGGTGGAGGAGGTCATTCCGGAGCAGAACGCGTCAGACTTCAACCAGGGGCTGATCGAGCTGGGAGCTCTCATATGCGTTCCAAACGGAGATCCCAGGTGCCGGGAATGCCCTGCGGCCGGGCTCTGCCTTGCCAGAGAAAAAGGAATACAGACCCGGCTGCCTGTGAAGGCAAAGGCAAAGGCCAGAAGGATCGAGAAGCGGACGGTCCTGATCTTTCGGGACGCCCGGGGCGTCGCGATTCGCAAGCGCCCGTCCAGGGGGCTGCTTGCCGGCCTGTATGAGCTGCCCAATGTGGAAGGGCACCTGACCGGCAGACAAGCGGCTGACTATGGAAAGTCCATCGGCCTGATGCCGGTCCGGGTACGGAAGCTGGAGGAAGCGAAGCATATTTTCAGCCATGTGGAGTGGCATATGATCGGATATGAGATGCTGGTGGATGAGCTGGAGAAGAGCTGCGGCGCGGAGATGATCTTTGCAAAAAAAGAAGAATTGGAGACGGTGTACTCAATTCCGTCCGCATTTGAAAGCTATATGAATCTGGGACGAATTTGAAAATAAAGTGTATTTGAAGGGGAGGGGTAACAGACATGAAGGAAAGTATGGAGTTATCCAGACAGCAGCAGAAATCAAAGGAAACAAAGGAACGGATTTTCCGGGCGGCCAAACAGATCCTGAAAAAGAAGGGCTATGAAGAGCTTTCCATCAAGAATATCTGTGAGGAGGCCGGAGTTTCCAACGGCAGCTTTTATCATCACTTTAAGACAAAGGATGATCTGCTTTCTTATTATATAGAGGAACAGCCAAGCATCAATCCGGCGCTTCTGGAGCTCCCGCGTGATGCGGGTGAGGCGAAGATCGCGATCATCCGGGTTTATCTGAACTATGTGAGCTACTGCAGGGAGCTGGGCGTGGAGTTCATGTCCGGGTACTACAATCCGAAGAACCAGGCGCTGAACGCGGCCATACGGACCGAGAGGCCCTATCCGATCGTGACCGTGCAGGAATATGTAGAAAAAGCGGCTCTGGCCGGGATCATCCATCTGAATGTAGAGATTGAGGCATTTACCACAGACATCCGGATGATCGTCATCGGCAATGTATTCGAGTGGTGTCTGCGCAGCGGAGAAACAGACTTTGAGGGAAATATGAGACGTTCCCTTGGAAAATATCTGGACAGTACGATCTGCTGAGATTTCGTACCGAAGATGGAGGTATGGTTTGAAATATACATTTATCGTAAATCCGAAATCCCGTTCCGGGCGCGGCGGGATGATCTGGAAGCTGACAGAACCGGAATTGAAAAAAAGAAGAATTGACTATGAAGTATTTTACACGGAATACGCGCGCCACGCGGTTCGGATCACGGATGAGATCACAGCCGACGGACAGGAGCATACGCTGGTGGTGGTTGGCGGCGACGGCACGGTAGACGAGGTGGTAAACGGGATCCGCGACTGCTCCAGGGTCACTCTTGGATATATCCCGACCGGCTCCGGCAACGACTTTACCAGGGCGCTCCACCTGCCCGCCGAGGTTCATGCGGCCCTGGAAAATATTTTCGAAAGCGGCAGGAAGGTTCCCATGGATGTGGGCAGGGTGAACTGCGGGGAACAGACATGCCGGTTTGCGGTCAGCGCCGGGATTGGCTTTGACGCCGCGGTGTGCCATCGGGCCGCTGTCTCGCCGATTAAGACGGTCTTAAACAAATTGGGTCTTGGAAAGCTGACCTACCTGGCGATCGCATTGAAATGGATCCTCCGTGAACAGCCCATGTCTGCGGAGATTCGGATCGACGGAGAGAGAGCAAGGCATTTTGAGCATACATATTTTGCGGCGGTCATGAACCATCCCTATGAGGGAGGGGGCTTCTTTTTCTGCCCGGAGGCTCAGATCGGAGACGGGATGCTGGATGTGATCGTGGTTTCCGAGCTGCCGAAATGGAAGATCCTCCTTCTGCTCCCCACCGCATTTTGGGGAAAACACGTGAACTTTCAAGGAATATCGATTTACCGATGCAGGGAGATTGAAGTGAAAATGGGCAAAGAGCTTCCAATCCATGCGGATGGAGAACCGATCGCCCGGGGGCAGACGATCCGGGCTGCTCTGGAGCCGGAACAGATCCGGGTGATCGCGCCGCGGGTTAAAAAGATTTGATAAAAAAGATTTCTATGAATGTTTTGTAAACATCCTTGTTGTTGTGATGGAATCGTGATATAATCGGGAGAATGAAAAGTACTCTTGAAAAAAGTACAGGGGGATATGTAGACTTTAATCTATATCAGAGGGAGCGTTTCATATGACATGGAGGGAAAGGACGGCAGAATTGCTGAAAAAATATAAGCATGGATGGGTATTCAGCTATTTTCTGGTCTATATGCCGTGGTTTTTATATCTGGAGAAGCATGTGACAAAGAATTATCATGTCATCCATTCGGCGATTGATGATGAGATCCCGTTTATCGAATATTTCATTGTGCCGTATTTACTGTGGTTTGTATTTATCGCGGCGGTGATGCTGTACTTCTTTTTTACGGATGTAGAAGGATTTTACAGGCTTGCGAAGCTGATGTTCGCGGGAATGACCATTTTTCTGATTGTATCCACGCTGGTTCCCAACGGTCTGAATATCAGGCCCTATGCGTTCGAGCGGGATAATATTTTCGTAGATATGGTAAAGCTTTTGTACCGGGCGGATACGCCGACCAATGTGATGCCCAGCATCCATGTATATAATTCTCTGGCTGCTTGTATCGCCATCAGCCAGAGCCGCGCGCTGCAGAAGCACAGGGCGGTCTGTACAGGGGCTTATGCACTTGCGGCGCTGATCATTATGGCAACGATGTTTTTGAAGCAGCATTCCGTGATCGACGTGGCGTCGGCGGCCGTGATGGCGCATATGCTGTACCAGTTTTTCTATGTACCGGACGGGCGGCGGTATGCAGAGAGAAGGCTGTCGCAGACGGCAATGCTGCAGAATAAATGATGTGACCGCAGAATGAAAAGTGTGAGTATATATAATGCAGACAGGATAATGAGGAGGAAAAAGGAACAATGGGAAAGATTATGCTGACAGGAGACCGACCGACCGGAAAATTACACGTAGGCCACTATGTCGGTTCATTGAGAAGAAGGGTGGAGCTGCAGGAGTCCGGCGGATTTGACGATATATTTATTATGATCGCGGATGCCCAGGCGCTGACGGATAATGCGGACAATCCGGAAAAGGTACGCCAGAATATCATTGAGGTGGCGCTGGATTATCTGGCATGCGGCCTGGATCCGGAGAAGTCCACGCTGTTCATCCAGTCCCAGGTGCCGGAGCTGTGCGAGCTGTCATTTTATTATATGAACCTGGTGACCGTGTCCAGACTGCAGAGGAACCCGACTGTAAAGTCCGAGATCCAGATGCGCAATTTCGAGGCAAGCATTCCGGTGGGCTTCTTTACGTACCCCATCAGCCAGGCGGCGGATATCACCGCGTTTAAGGCAACCACGGTGCCGGTAGGGGAAGACCAGCTTCCCATGCTGGAACAGACAAAGGAGATCGTGAGAAAGTTCAACTCTGTCTATGGGGATACTCTGGTAGAGCCGGAGATCCTGCTTCCGGACAATCAGGCGTGCATGCGCCTCCCGGGAATCGACGGCAAGGCAAAGATGAGCAAGTCGCTGAATAACTGTATCTATCTTTCCGAGGAACCGGATGAGATCAAGCAGAAGGTGTTCAGCATGTTTACAGATCCCACTCATATTCGTATCGAGGACCCGGGCAAGCTGGAGGGCAACACGGTATTCACGTATCTGGACGCGTTCTGCAGGCCGGAGTATTTCCCGGAATTTCTGCCGGATTATACCAGCCTGGATGAGCTCAAGGCTCACTATAAACGGGGCGGTCTCGGCGATATGAAGGTAAAGCGTTTCCTCAACGCAGTCCTACAGGCGGAATTAGAACCCATCAGAAACCGGAGAAAGGAATACCAGAAGGATATTCCGTACGTTTATGAGATTCTCAGAAAGGGCAGTGAAAAGGCGGAAAGAAGAGCTGCGGAGACATTGCAGGATGTGAAGGCGGCCATGAAGATCAATTACTTTGACGACGCGGAACTGATCAGCAGCCAGGCGGAGCGGTTTCAGAAGCTTTAAAGCTTCTTGATACAATTGCAAGGGCAAAAGAAAACGAATAAATTTCCAGATGAAAGGGGCTGTACAGCCCCTTATTTCCGTAAATAAAAAATCAAGGACATAAATCCTTGATTTTTTAAAAACGTGCGATAGAGGATTCGAACCCCCGACCTTCTGGTCCGTAGCCAGACGCTCTATCCAGCTGAGCTAATCGCACATATCTGATAAAGCCGTTCACAACATATGTTAGTATATAATATAGGAACGGCTTTGTCAAGTTTTTTTGAAAATTTATTTTCCGTCTGTCATCGGATTCGGGAACAGATGTCTCGGGATTCCGTCTACCATGACAGGTGATACATCGCCCTGGATCAGAGGACGTACATAGTTTACGAACTCATCGGTTACATAATCCGCGTCTTCATTCATCCATTCTCTCGGAACAAGCTTCTCGTCATTGGCGATCTTATGAACATCCTTCACCTCGGTTCCGCTCTGATACGGATCATCGGACAGACGCTGGATGACAACCATCTTGCCGCTGTCGCCCTCGTCTGCTGCCTTCACCGCGGCACCGCCTACCTGATATGCCTCCAGAATGTCCACACGGGAAGCACAGTGGGAAGCAGACCTCTGCAGAGTGCTCAGCTCAATGGCACGGGACTTACATCCGATATCTCCGGCAATATAGCTTGCCAGATAGTTTGCGGTACCGGACAGCTGCTTGTGGCCAAATGCGTCTACGAAGTCGATGCTCTGTCCCAGCTCGCATACATAGCGCCCGTCGTCCAGACGGATTCCCTCGGAAACCGCGATTACAGCAGATGACTTCTTGGTCAGGATCTGTCTGACCTTGTCGCCGAACTTCTGGATATCAAACGGAACCTCCGGCAGATAGATCAGGTCCGGTCCGAAACAATCCTCGCCCTTTGCAAGTGCGGCGGCTCCGGTCAGCCATCCTGCGTTACGTCCCATGATCTCGATGATGGAAACCAGTCCCTTGGAGTATTCCAGACAGAAGCTGTCGCGGATGATCTCCTTTACGGATGTGCCGATATACTTGGCAGCGCTTCCGTATCCCGGCGTATGGTCTGTCAGAGCCAAGTCGTTGTCGATGGTCTTCGGACAGCCGATGAAACGTGTCTTGAATCCGGTAATGATGGCATAATCAGATAACTTCTTGATGGTATCCATGGAGTCATTGCCGCCGATATAGATAAATGCTTCAATATTCAGCTTTTCCAGGATCTCGAAAATCTTGTCATAGACATCTCTGTCTTCGTGGATCTCCGGCAGCTTATAACGGCATGAACCAAGAAAAGCAGCAGGCGTTCTCTTCAAAAGCTCCGCATCCAATTCTGTGGTGATATAGTCTGATAAATCTATATATCTTTCTTGTAGCAGTCCCTGGATCCCGTGCAGCATACCATAGACCTTGCCGGCTCCGCGATCCTTAGCGGTGCGGTATACGCCCGCGAGACTTGAATTAATAGCGGCGGTCGGTCCGCCTGACTGACCGACGATTACATTTCCCTTCATGATATAGTACCTCCGTATGATTTGATAAAGCTGACCATACTTCTGCCAAAGGATGATCAGACCTGCAGAGTATCCTCCGCTCTGCAAAAACTACAATTACTAGTTTAGTGTATTTTTTGTGTTTTGTAAAGAAAAAATAAAAAGTGCTTGCAATTTCTTCAAAAATAAAGTATCATACTATTACTCTGATTCCAAATCATATGATTATCTATTTAATCAAGATCAGTTCTGGTTCCAAGTTTTCAATGAATTTTCAATCTTCAGTGAAAAGTGACTGCCGATATCGCAGAAAGGAGTGGATGCACCAATTGTAAATCATTATGACGTTTTAAAGTTTATAGAGCATGGAGGACGCTGCCGGCCTGCAATGGATTATGTGCAGGGTGAACTGCTGATCTACAGGCTGAAGCACAGTAAAGAGATGGAAAAAGCGCTCTTGTTTGAGTGGATGAAGGAATTGCTCCATCAGCTCGAACAGTTCCACAGATGCTTCAGCAATAAGGGTTACCGCTATATGAACCCTTACAGCGTACTGGTAACAGCGGAGGAAAAACTGCTGCTGCTGGATCTGGACGCGGAGAGCAATGAGTTTGTTCTGCGGAACATGCAGAAGCGCGCCATGCGGGATCATTTTGTAAAACCGATCGTTCAAATCAGGGAGAATACAAAAATTTCCCTGGATCTTTATGGTTATGCCAAGACCATACAATTCATACTGGCTAACGTACACGTTGAGCCTTCATTAACAAGCCGGGAGGAAAACCGGTTAGAAAAGATCATTGACAAATGTCTTTGTAAAAATTCGAAAAAGCAATATGAAGATTTAAAACAGATCCAGAGAGATCTTCCGACTGTACGCAGCCGGGAACCAGGAAAAAGAGGATGGAAGAAGGAATGGAAAAAATGGCTGCTTCTGTTCGTGGCAGCGGCAGGGATATTTGCGGTATTTTTACCGGGGTATATCAAAAAAAGGAAATCAGAGGAACAGGCCCGGAGGTTTCTGGAACAGGCAGAGAGCTGGGGCGAGACGCTGTTAGAGGCACAGGAAGAGCTTGAGGAAGAAATTTCGGAAACAAAAAGGGAGATACAGGATGCAGATGACACGGAAGGAACGGTAAAACAGGAAATCAAAAATCAGAGGACAGAAGAAAAGGAAAGCCGGGAGTATCCCCAGGACGGAATGAAAGAACTGGAAGAAAATGTGGACGCCCTGCAGGAATATGTATTCCGGAATACGACAGCGGACAACCGGGAGATCATTGAACAGGGAGAATCGCTGAAAAGAGAGCTGTTCCGCTACCTGGCTGCTGCGTATGACCGGGAAGATCTGAAGGAGCAGGCTTTGGATGCCTATCAGGAATTATGCGGATCAGAGATTCAGGAGGAGCTGCTGGAATCCGCATATCTCAGGCGGATCGCACTGGAGCTGGAGCAGAACGGGGACATTGCGCTTGCCACAGCCAGGGAGGCGCTGTCACGTATTCCCAATTCGAAGCAGCTGGCGGAAAAGTCACTGGATGTTCTGGCAGGGATGGAAGCCATGAAAAAAGAAGAATTTCTGGAAGAGATCGAGATCCTGGAGGGTTTTTACCCGGAGCTGAGAAGCCTGGAAAATTATTTCAGGGCAAAGGAGGTACATGATCCGGAGAGCGAAGCGAAATAATGCGCTGCAGGCTGCGGTTTACGGCAATGCAGATCGTAACAGGAATCGCTGTATTTATACTGGCGCCGGATAAATCTGCCGCTCGGTATCGTATCTGCTACGCAGACGGATTACGACAAAAAAGGAGGTATTGCAGATGAGGATAAAAATGCATCTGCTGGGAACGGGCACTGCGGTGCTGCTCTCGGTATATGCGGTTACGGCCTATGCAGGCCAGGGAATCAGGGAACAGAAGAGCAAAGGAGAGGATCTCACCATGCCGGAGATCCGGTATGAGGAGCCGGAAGGCGGTCGGGACTATTATAAATCAGTCCCGGAAATCCGTATCGTACATCGGCAGACCGGCGCGGTCACAAAATATGAATTTTTGTCGGCAGATCATGCTAAAAAGACGGGAAGCCTGGAGCTGATGGACGGTCAGGGCGAAGAAAGCGTATATCTGCCGGAAGATATTTTCGAGGACGGAGAAAACGTCCTTCACGTATGGATGGAAAAATATCCCAATGAGCCCAATGAAGGAGAAATAGGCGAGGATGGAACAGAAGGAACCGAAACCGGAGGAGAAGGATCGGAAGGAAACGGAACCGGGGGAGAAGGATCAGAAGAAAACGGAACCGGGGGAGAAGGATCAGAAGAAAACGGAACCGGGGGAGAAGGATCGGAAGGAACCAGAACTGAAGGAGATAGAACAGAGGGAAGCGGAAGCGAAGGAAATGTACCGGAAGGAAGCGGAAGCGAAGAAGATGGAAAGAAAGGAAGCGGAAGCGAAGAAGACGGAACAGGAAAACACGAGCCAGGAGAACACAGTTCAGGCGAAAATGGGTCCGGAGAACAAGGAACAGAAGGAAAAAATCCGGAAAATCCGGATCCGGAGATCGTGTTTGAAAAAGAAATCTGCTTTCGGATTGACACAAAGAAGCCTCAAAAGGTTCATTTTTCATACAACAGGGCAATCCTAGACGGTTCCATCCTGACAAACGAGCCTGTAGAGCTGACATTGAAAAGCTCGGATGAGGGCAGCGGCATGGAAGCCATCTGCTATAAGACAGGAGACGGAACATCAGGAGTGCTGACAGGAGACAGCGGAAGCATTGTGTTGAATCCGGGGTTTCGCGGACAGATAGAGGCATACGCTGTGGATAAAGCCGGAAATCAATCGGAACCGGAGCTGTCGGTAATGCTTCTCTGTGAAAACCAGTCTCCCGAGATTCTGATTGAAATCGAGGGGAGTCCGGATGCCTGGCGTTCAAACCCGCTGAGAGTGAACGTAAAGGTAACTGATCCGGGTTTGAGTGCCGGAATCCAGTGTCTGAAATGCTATGCCGGAGGTGAGATCGCGGTTCACCGGGAAAATGAAGCTCAAACGGGGATTACATCCATGGAGGACGGATTTACGGTGGATATTCCGTCAGAAGGCGGAAAAGGAATCCCGGTGGTTGTTGAAGCGCTGGATTGGGCTGGCAATTTTCAATCGGACAGCACACAGGTTTATATCGACAAGGCAGCTCCGGTGATTCAGAGTGAAGGCATTCATGACCGCATGATCGCGGGAGAACCTGTAAAAGGCAAGATGCGGATCCGGGAAGAAAACGACCTTGCGTCTGCCGGCATGAAGGTCTGGAAAGTCACTTCTGATAAAAAGAAAGAACTGGTCGAGGAAAAGAAGAAAGAGCCGGAGCCTTTTTCCGGCGCTCAGGACATCGAATGGGACATTGCTCTGGAAGAGGACGGGATGTATGATATCCGGATGACCGCAAAGGACAGGGCGGGCCATGAGAGCAGGCAGGACAGCCGGGTCATTGTGGATCAGAGCAACCCGGTGATCCGCTATGTGGATCAGATGCAGGGGGTATATGTACCGTATTTTCAATGGAATTACGGAAAAGAAGAGGTGGTACAGGATGAGACGGACTATTCCTATGACATTTTTCTGGACGGAGCATTCTACACCACAGGGAAAAAAATAACAAAGGAAGGAGTGAGGATGCTGCAGGTCAGGGCTGTGGATGCCGCAGGAAATGAATCTACAGCGGAGGCGGTGTTCCTGATCGACCATACACCGCCCAGGATCCGGGTCTATGATGTGGAGAACGGCGGTTCGTACGAGGACATGGCCGCCGTCAGCATTTCCGTGGACGGGAAAGGGGAATATCTGAAGGAAATCATGGTAAACTCCGAAAAAATGAAGCTGGAGGCGGACTGCCAGATTTTTACCCGGTCGTTTCAGGAGCCGGGAGACTATCAGATCCTGGTCCGGGCAGAGGATCTGGCGGGAAACCAGGAACAGGAGCAGGTGACATTCCGGATCGAGGAAGAAAAGCAACTGTCGGGGGGCGTTTTGAAACCGATCACCAGGATCTTCAGAAATGTGGACCGGGCGCCCGCCAGAGGAACGCGGCTCCAGGATACAGAACAGGAAAAAAGCCCGGCAGTCCTATGGCTTATGCTGTGTTTTGCAATGGCCGGGGGTGCGTTTCTGCTGAGACAGAAAATATGGAATAGAAGGTGGAGGTCATGAATAAAGAAAGTAAAGTGATACGTATGATCCTGTTCGGCCTCAGTGTGACAAGCTTCAGTATTGCGGCGGGAGTCTATATCTGGCAGCTCTATAAGACGGCGTCAAGCATGCCGGTGTTCATTATGCTGTCCGTTTTTCTGATATTGCCGGCCATGATGATATCCCATCAAAATTCGAGGATTGCGGCGGAAAAAGCAAAAGCGCAGAGCGAATTTTTATCCAATATGAGCCATGAGATACGAACCCCGCTCAACGGCCTGATCGGACTGAACCATATGATGATGCTCAATATCGACAAGGTGGAGCAGGAGCAGCAGAAGGAACAGGTGAAGGACTGGATTCAAAAATCCTACGGCACGGCGAGCTATCTGCTCTCTCTTGTAAATGACGTTCTGGACGTATCCAAGCTCCAGGCCGGCAAAGTGGACCTGACCATGGAACCGGTCATGCTGGAAACCATGCTGGATGCCGTCTGGTCCATGCAGCATGACAATATTGTAAACCGGGGCGTGGAGTTTAGGATTGAAAAAGAGATTTCCATTCCCTGTATCGAAACCGATGGAACACGGATCAAACAGGTGTTGATGAATATCATCGGCAATGCGGCTAAATTTACACCCGCGGGAGGACGGATCACCCTGTTGGTAAGTCAGAGAAGAATAGACAAAACCCGTGTGGAAATGCAGTATCGCTGTGAGGACACCGGGATCGGGATGAGCGAAGAATTTGTGGAAAAGATTTTCGAACTGTTCAGCCAGGAAAAGAATCCTGCATCCCAGGGGGTAAAGGGGACCGGTCTCGGCATGCCGCTAAGCCGCCTGATCGTAGAGTCTATGGGCGGGAAGATCCATGTGGAAAGCAAGGTTGGCCGGGGGAGCGCATTTACCGTAGTCATTCCATCCGCAATTGCGGAAGCAGCGCCGGATTACGGGAATCGAATGTCACAGAACGGCGTCTGCCCGGAGACAAAAAAGAAACCTGGCAGTGGGAAAACGATCCGAATCCTGCTGGCGGAGGATAACGAGCTGAATTCGGAAATCCTGCTGGAAATCCTGACAGAAAGGGAATTCCAGGTCGTGCATGCGGAGAACGGACAGGAAGCAGTCCAAAAATTCAAGGAATCCGCGCCCGGGGAATTTGACATCATACTGATGGATATGCAGATGCCGGTCATGGATGGCTGCGGTGCATCAAAAGAAATACGGAAGCTGGACAGGCCGGATGCAAAAACCATTCCGATCTTCGCCTGCACCGCCAATACATTCAAGGAAGACCGGGACAGGGCAATGGAAAGCGGAATGAATGATTTCCTTTCGAAGCCCATTGACGTGAATATCCTTCTGGAAAAACTGGCATTCATATCCGGCCGGCAGGACTCATATACATAGAAGCAATAGGCCCCACGGAAGGTTCGTTCATGTCCTGCATCATTGATATTATCCAGTCTCTGCAGAAGTTTCTGTGGAGCCTGCCCATGCTTGTGATCCTGCTGGGCACGCATATTTATTTTACGGTACGCCTGCATGTGATCCAGAGAAAGATTCCCCAGGGGATCCGGCTCAGCATTTCCGACCGGGAGGAGGCCGGCAGCCGAAAAGGGGAAAAGGCAGGACGGGAAGGGAATGTATCGCCCTTTTCTGCGCTTGCCACATCTCTTGCGGCCACCATCGGAACGGGA
>Ga0137297_11664_pt1 | contig 12166 bp, 11 predicted proteins | sample RamsorincwithD2O_FD_97191 | JGI IMG/M metagenome (GOLD analysis project Ga0137297, IMG submission 97191) | Mouse cecal microbial communities from Vienna, Austria - Mucin amended with D2O | ecosystem: Host-associated > Mammals > Digestive system > Large intestine > Cecum | place: Austria: Vienna... | reverse complement strand
TCAATTGTTCCAAGAGGAATGGCTGGTGGATATACTATGTATAGACCAACTGAAGATAAATCATTTATGTCAAAAACAGAAATGGAAGAGAACATTGTATCATTACTAGGAGGAAGAGTAGCTGAACAATTAGTTCTTGGAGATATATCTACAGGAGCAAGCAATGATATAGAAAGAGCTTCAAAAATAGCAAGAGATATGGTTACTAGATATGGTATGAGTAGCAAAATTGGAACAATAACATTTGGAACAGGTCAAGAAGAAGTATTCTTAGGAAGAGACTTTGGACATACTAAAAATTATAGTGAAGCAACATCTTCTGAAATTGATGTAGAAGTAAAAGCAATTATAGACAAAGCATATAGAACAGCTGAACAAATTTTAAATATGAATATGGATAAATTAACACAAGTAGCTAATATACTAATGGATAAAGAAAAAATCGAAGGCGAAGAATTTAGCGAAATATTTAATCAATAAAATAAAACGTATTTAAGAAAATACACCTTGAATTTTCAAGGTGTATTTCTTTATGTATTATAAATAAAAATACAAAATTAAAGGTAAATAAGTCGAAATAAATATATAAAAAAACAAATAAGAAATAAAAAACAAAAATAAAAATCATTTTTTGAAAAATAGAAAAAATAAAAAATAATTTTAAAATAAAAAAGTTAATAAAATACGTAAAATAGAAAGAAAAAAGTAAAAAAGATATTTTGAAAAGGAAAAATAAAAAACAAAAAATGAAAAAAATAAAAAAATGATTTTTTGAAAAATACAAAAATGTAAAACATTTGTAATATGAAATTACCTACTCTTAGAGGTATATACAATAACACAAAACGCAACCGAACACTTTAAATGTAACAATATTAGAGCAATCACATGCTAGTAGTGAAATAGATGAAAGAGATTACATAAATTCTACCTGTTTGACATTATATTTTTGAATGGTAAAATACATTCATCGAACGAAAGAAAAAACAATGTCACCAAAAAAGATGTTGCAATTGAAATACTAAAATAGGGGGAAAAACAATGAAAGTAATCAAAAGAGATGGAACTATAGTTGAATTTGATGATGAAAAAATCAGACTAGCAGTCGGAAAGGCAAATGAAGAGGTAAGTAAAAAAGAAAGAGCTACTGAAGAAGATATTGAAATGATTGCAACATATGTAAGAGAACTAAGAAAAAATAGAATTTTAGTTGAAGATATTCAAGATATAATCGAAGAAAAATTAATGGAGTTAGGAAAATATAACCTAGCAAGAAAATATATCACATATAGATATAATAGAGCGCTAGTTAGAAAATCTAATACAACAGATCAATCAATTAAAGAATTAATTGATGGAGAAAGTGAATATTGGAATAATGAAAATTCAAATAAAAATGCAAGAGTAGTTACAACTCAAAGAGATTACTTAGCAGGAATAACAAGTACAGACATTACAAGAAGATTTTTATTACCAGAAGAAGTAGTAAAAGCACATGACGAAGGAATAATCCATTTCCACGATGCAGATTACTTTGCACAAAATGCATTACATAACTGTGAATTAATTAACTTAGAAGACATGTTACAAAATGGAACAATAATAAATGATGTTATGATAGAAAAACCACATAGATTTATCACAGCAGCAACAATAGCAACACAAATTATATTAGCAGTAACATCTTCAAGTTATGGAGGAGCAACAGTTTCAGTAAGTCATTTAGCCCCATTTGTTAGAGATAGTTACGAAAGATATTATAAAAAATATAAAGAAAGAAAATTATCAGAAAAAGATTGTGAGAAATTTGCAAAAGAAGATACTAAAAAAGAAGTTGCAGACGGTGTTCAAACATTCAACTATCAAGTAAACAGTATGACTAATACTAATGGACAAGCACCATTCTTAAGTGTATGCATGTATCTTGGCGAATCAGAAGAATACAAAGAAGAAGTTGCAATGATAATAGAAGAATTTCTAAAACAAAGAATGTTAGGTTTCAAAAACAAAAAAGGAATTTATATAACACCAGCATTTCCAAAATTACTTTATGTTCTAGAAGAAGACAATATATCAAAAGGGAGCAAATATTGGTATCTAACAGAACTAGCAGCTAAATGTACAGCTAAAAGAATGGTTCCAGACTACATAAGCGAAAAAGTAATGAAAGAACTAAAAATAAATCAATATGGAGATGGAGATGCATATCCATGTATGGGATGCAGATCTTTCTTAACACCAGATAGAATAAAAGGAAACATAGCAAATGCTAAAAACTATGTTGAAGGAAAAGGAAAATATTATGGAAGATTCAATCAAGGGGTTGTAACAATAAACCTTCCAGATGTTGCTTTAACCTCAGGAAAAGACATGAAAAAATTCTGGAAAATCTTTGACGAAAGAGTAGAACTTTGCCATAAAGCATTACAAATAAGACATGAAAGATTAGCTCAAGCAGTTAGTGATGTAGCACCAATTGTCTGGAGATATGGAGCACTAGCTAGATTAGAGCAAGGAGAATCTATCCACAAATTACTACATGGAGGATATTCAACAATATCATTAGGATATGCAGGACTATATGAATGTGTTAAATATATGACAGGAAATAGCCACACAGATGGTGGAGAAGGTGAAAAATTCGGATTAGAAGTAATGCAAAAACTTAATGATAAATGTGCAGAATGGAAAGAAAAAGAAGATATAGATTACAGTATATATGGAACGCCTATAGAATCAACAACATATAAATTTGCTAAATGCTTACAAAAGAGATTTGGTAAAGTTAAAGGAATTACAGATAGAAGCTACATAACAAACTCTTACCATGTGCCTGTATTTGAAGAAATAGATGCATTTACAAAATTAAAATTAGAAAGCAAATTCCAAAAATTAAGTCCAGGTGGAGCAATATCATATGTTGAAACACCAAACTTACAAAACAATATACCAGCAGTATTAGAGTTAATTAAATTCATATATGATAACATTATGTATGCAGAATTAAATACAAAATCAGATTACTGTCAAGAATGCGGATTCTCAGGGGAAATATTGATTGATGATAATTGCGAATGGTACTGTCCAAACTGTGGAAATAGAGATCACAATACATTAAACGTAGCAAGAAGAACATGTGGATATATAGGAAGTAATTTCTGGAATAAAGGAAGAACAGAAGAAATTAAAGAAAGAGTATTACACATTGATAATAAAGATGCGTAAAAGTAATACATATGAGGATGCTATTATGAGATATAATAAAATCAGAAAAATGGATATAGCAGATGGACCAGGAGTTAGAGTTTCAATATTTATGCAAGGGTGTGCATTTAACTGCAAAAACTGCTTTAATCCAGAAACACATGATTTTGAAAAAGGTGAAGAATTCACAGATGAAACAATAGAAAAAGTATTAAATTTAAGTAACTATGAACATATTGCAGGGTTATCTATTTTAGGAGGAGAACCAATGCATCCAAAAAATATAGAAGGAACAACAAAATTAGCAAAAGCATTTAAAGAGAGATTTCCAGATAAGACTGTATGGGCATGGACAGGATTTAACTTTGAACAAAATTTGCAAGATAAAGAAGCTATGAAATATATAGATGTTTTAGTAGACGGACAATATAATGACGAAAAGAGAAATCCTATGTTAGAATGGAGAGGATCAGAAAACCAAAGAGTAATTGATGTTCCTAAGACTTTAGCAACACATCAAATAATAAGTTTTAATTCAAAAAAATAAATAACCAAAGATACCTAATTTGTAATGATTAGGTATCTTTTTTGTAGTATAAATGAAATATTTTTGTAAAAAATTATGTAACCTTAGAAGGATTTGAATACTTTATGTCGAATATTATAAAAAGAAAGGAACAAAATGGTACGATATAGTGATGAATTAATTGATGAAATTAGATCTTCAAATGATATAGTAGACACAATATCCCAATATGTAACATTAAAAAGAAGTGGAAGAAACTTTTTCGGATTATGCCCATTTCATAAAGAAAAATCTCCTTCTTTTTCTGTCTCACCAGATAAACAAATATTTCATTGCTTTGGATGCGGTGTTGGAGGAAATGTTATACATTTTGTAAGTAAAATAGAAAATTTAGATTTTAGAGAAACGTTAGAATTTTTAGCTGAGAAATCAGGTATTGAACTACCAAGCTCAGAAAATGATCAATATAGTAAACGTCAATTTCTAAAAGATAAAGTATTCCAAATAAATGAAGAAACTGCTAGATTTTATCATGAAAATCTATACAAGCCAACTGCTAAACCAGCACAGGAATATGTTAAAACAAGAAAATTAAATAATAGTACATTAAAATCATTTTTGATAGGATACTCAGGAACCTATAACGAACTATATAAACATTTAAAACAAAAAGGTTTTAATGATGAGGAAATATTGGCATCAAGTCTAGTAAATAAAAACGAAAGAGGTCAGTTTATTGACAGATTCAGAAATAGATTAATGATACCAATTATGGATATAAGAGGAAAGGTGATAGCATTTGGTGGGAGAGTATTAGACAAATCATTACCAAAATATATCAATTCGCCAGAAAATATTGTTTATTCTAAAGGAAGAAACTTATTTGGACTAAATATAGCTAAAAAAGGCAATTTAGATAAAATAGTTATAGTCGAAGGATATATGGATGCAATTTCATTATATCAAAGAGGAATAACAAATGTTGTAGCATCATTAGGAACAGCGCTAACAGAGGCACAGGGAAGATTATTAAGAAAATATGCTGGACAAGTAATAATAAGTTATGATTCAGATGCAGCAGGACAAGCTGCAACAATGAGAGGTCTAGAAATCTTAAAAAATCTAGGATGCGATGTGCGAATATTACAAATGGAAGGTGCAAAAGATCCCGATGAATATGTTATCAAATATGGAAGTGGTGGATTTAATCTACTAATAGAAAAAGCAATATCACTTGTAGAATTCAGAATCAAAGTATTAAAAAATAAATTTAATTTAGAAAATACTAATGATAAAATTAAATTTTTACAAGAAATAGCCAAAATATTAGTAAGCATAGATAGCCAAATAGAATTAGAAATTCAAATAGATAATATATCAAGAGACTATAATATTTCAAAAGAAGCAATTTATGCAGAAGTAAATAAAATTAAATACACAAATAAAGCTAAAGATGCTGAAAATGAAAAAAAGCCAAAAGCTAATATAGAGCGAAAAAAAGAATCAAAAATAGATGAGGCAACTATAAAAAAAGAAAATGTAATAATATATCTATTAATAAATGGTAACATGCAAGATAGAGAAAAAATAAAAAATAATATAAAAAAAGAAGACTTGAAATATTCATTAAACCAACAATTAATAGAAAAAATATATGGAGCAATTGATCAAAATAAAGAAATAAATAATATTTTAGATTCAATGGAAGATAAAGACTTAATAAGTCATTTTACAAGTTTAATGGCAGATGATTATGAAATTTCAGATAATAATAAGTGCATAGAAGATATAATTACTAGTTATAATAAAGAAAGAATAATAGAAAGAAGAAATGAAATTCTAACTAAATTGGAAGACAAAAATAATACAAAAGAAGAAATAGCTAGTTTCGAAAAAGAGCTAAGCGAAATTATTTTACAATTAGCTAAAATGAAATAGGAGGAAATATGGGTAGAACTAAAAAAGAAGAAAAAGAAAATGAAGAAATAAAAAAAGTTCAAAAAACAAATAAAAAAACTTCTCCAAAGACTGAAAATAAAGAAAAAACAGAAACAAAAAAAGTAGAAAAACAAAAAGATAAAGAAAAGACAGTAGAAGCCAAAAAAGAAAATGATAAAAAAGTAACTTCAAAAAGGGCAGAACAAAAAAATAAAGAAACAGAAAGCAAAAAAATAGAAGATAAAAAAGAACTTACAGAAGTAGCAGAAGAAAATAAATCTGAAAAAGAAGAAAAAACTTCAAAAAAGAAAGTAAAAGAAATCAAGAAAATTGAAAATCCACAAACAGAAGAAGATATCGCAAATAATAAAGTATACAGTATATTAAAAACAGCAAAAGAAAGTGGAAAAATTACTTATGGCGAACTAGCAAGCCAATTAGGAGATGTTACACCAGACCAAATCGATAAAGTATTTGATGTATTTGAAGAGCTAGGTGTAGATGTTTTAAAAGACGATACAGACGATGAACCAGACATAGAAGACTTAGAAGAAGTAGAAGAAATAAAACTAGAAGATATGAATGCAACTTCTATGGAAGGTATAAGTGTTGATGATCCAGTAAGAATGTATCTAAGAGAAATTGGTAGAATACCACTTTTAACATTTGAAGAAGAATTAGAACTTGCTAAAAAGATATTAGAAGACGATGAAGAAGCAAAACAAAAATTAGCAGAATCAAACCTAAGACTAGTTGTAAGTATAGCTAAAAAATATGTTGGAAGAGGAATGCTATTCTTAGACTTAATTCAAGAAGGAAATATGGGTCTAATCAAAGCAGTAGAAAAATTTGATTATACAAAAGGATTTAAATTTAGTACTTATGCTACTTGGTGGATAAGACAAGCTATAACTAGAGCAATAGCAGATCAAGCAAGAACAATAAGAATACCAGTTCACATGGTAGAAACAATAAATAAATTAATAAGAACTTCAAGACACTTACTACAACAACTAGGAAGAGAGCCTACTCCAGAGGAAATAGCACAAGAAATGGAAATAACAGTTGAAAAAGTTATGGAAATACAAAAAATAGCTCAAGATCCAGTATCTTTAGAAACACCTATAGGTGAAGAAGATGATAGTCATTTAGGAGACTTTATCCCAGATGATGAATCACCAGCTCCTCAAGATTCAGCAGCATATACTCTACTAAAAGAACAATTAGAAGAAGTAATGGAAACATTAACACCTAGAGAAGCAAAGGTATTAAAATTAAGATTTGGATTAGAAGATGGAAAAGCTAGAACACTTGAAGAAGTAGGTAGAGAATTCCAAGTAACACGTGAAAGAATTAGACAAATAGAAGCCAAAGCCCTTAGAAAATTAAGACACCCAAGTAGAAGTAAACGACTAAAAGATTATATGAGTTAAAATAAAAGGAGTGATTAAAGTTATGGGAAAAAGAAATATACAAATAGTTCCAGGTGATGGAAATATAGAAATATCACCAGCTGAAGATCACATTAATGATATAGTAGATAACGATAGAAAAAAACCTAAAAAGGAAGATATCGTTGTACCAACACCAAAGAAAAAATTAACAGAGTAATTCAATAATAATAAAAGCACAGAACTCTCAATTCGTCGAAATTGAGAGTTCTATGCTTTTCTAATATGTAATTTTTCTTCATCAAATACCAATTCCGTATTTGGAGGATACTCTACGCCATTGATAGTGATACTAACAATCTCTCCATTCCGCGAATATCGATATATGATGTACACCATGTGAACAAGGTACGTCTCAGATTTTAAAGTACCAGTGTTCTCATAGTAGTCCCGAAGAGGGACATAATTCTTGCTTAGATAGTCGGATTTCATAAGCATGACCCCCTTATAGTATTTAAGCATATATGTCATTATACCATATTATGTAAATCTTTTCAAGAGGTATAAATATAATGAATTGACAAATATGAGAATAGGTGCTAATATATTAACATAAAAACAAAAGGAGAAAGAAAATGCTAAAATTAAATGATGTTTTTAATTCAATAAGACATCATGTATGGCTTAAAACTAGTCATACATTTTTAGCATGTGAAAAATTATAATTTAAACTAAAATTAATTATAAGAAATGCAAGTATATGTATGAGTAGTAGAAATATTACATCAGACATATACTTTTTTGTTTTATATAAAAAAATTTAAGGAGGAAAAAAGATGGATATAAGATACAAAATTTATAATCCAGCAGGAAATATAACTGCACTAGTAATAGGAGATAATTATACTACAGAAGAAAAAAGAAAGATAAATAGCAAAATAATGGAAAAAGAAAAAACAGTAGAACAAGTAGGATTTATTTCAGAAACAGAAGAAAGGGTAACAATGGCAGGAGGAGAGTTTTGTGGAAATGCAACAAGAAGTGCTGTAAAATACTACTTAGAAAAGCAGAAAACCACAAATATAGATATAAAAATAAATAATTATAATATAACTAGTGGAATTAAAAATAATAAGATTTGGTGCGAAATTCCACTACCACAAGATAGTACATTAATCGAAAAAAGAACAAATGAAATAACGCAAGTAAATTTGTCAGGAATAACAATAATTTTACTAGACCACGAAAATAATATGAAATTAAAAGAAAAAGCAATTGAACTAATAGAAAAATTAGAATTGCGAGAAAAAGAAGCAGTAGGTATAATTTTTAAAGAAAAAAGTGATAAAATAATACCAGTAGTATGGGTAAAAGAAATCAATACATTATTTGAAGAAAATTCATGTGGTTCAGGAAGCATAGCATATGCACTAGCAGAAGCATCTAAAAGCAATAGAAAAAAATTTGAAATTATGCAACCATCAGGAAAGACTTTGATAGTAGAAATAACTAAAGAAGGAAAAGTAATATTATCAGGAGAAATAACTGAAGAAAAAGAAGATATATTAACATGTTAAGGAGGAAATATGGAAACTTTAGAAAAACTAGTTAGATATAACACAATAAAAGACAAAGAAAATAAAGAAATACTAAAGTATATAGAAGAAAAGCTATTAAACCTAGGATTCAAAACAAACTATAAAGGAAAATATCTAATAATGCAATATGGCGAAAATTCTAAAGTAGGCTTTTTAGGACACACCGACACAGTAGAATATATAGAAGGCTGGAAAACAGATCCATTTAAACTAATAGAAAAAGACGGAAACTTGTATGGATTAGGAAGCTGTGATATGAAAGGTGGAATAGCAGCATTTATAGAAAGTATATCAAAAATAGATTTAAAAAAATTAAAATATGGAATAAAAGCATATTTTACCTATGACGAAGAAATAGGATTTTCAGGAATGTATGATATAGTAAATTCAAATGAAGAATTTCCAGAACTAATGATTTTTGGAGAACCAACTAATAATGACTATTTAGTAGGAGGCAAAGGTCTATTAGAATGCGAATTATACTTTAAAGGAATAAAAGCACATTCAAGTAATCCAGAAAAAGGAAAAAGTGCAAACATAAATGCAATTAAAGCTTTAAACGAATTAAATATTTTTTATGAAAATCAAATAAAAAATGAAAAAGAAAATTATTTTGAAATACCATATACAACAATGAACATAGGAATATTAGAAGGAGGAAGTGCTAAAAACTCAATACCAGCATCAGCAAAAGCATGCTTAGACTTTAGAACAATAAAGGATATTCATGCAAAAAAAATAAAAGATAAACTTACAGAATTATCTTCAAAATATGATTTTAAAGTAAATATAATAGAAGAAATAAAACCATTTTTTAATGAAATAGAATTCATAAAAGAAAGAAAAACAGCAAACTTTATGACAGAGGCAAGTCTAATAAAAGAAAATAAAGTCAAAAAAGTTATATTAGGACCAGGACCAGTCACAGCACATGAAATAGATGAACATATAAGTATAGAAAGCTATCAAAAAACAATAAATCAATATAAAGAAATAATTGAAAAGTTATGCAATTAATAATTAGCATATTTTTCAAATAAAAGTTTTACTTTTACTTTAATTTCATTATCATAGTTGAAATAAGAAAAAATTAACTATAAAATATATAAAAAAGGGGAAAATAAAATGAATGTAATATTTCTAGATTTTGATGGAGTAATAAATACAAGTCGTGGATATGATGTAGACGGAAGCTATAGAGAAGATTACAACAATCCGAAAGATGGAAAAGTAAACAATTATGACGCTATAAAATTATTAAACAAGTTATGCAAAGAAAAGAAAATGGCTGTTGTTGTAGATTGCAAAAGGTGGAGAAATACACAGGAAAAAGATGAAAATGGAGAATACATATTAAGGGCATATAAAAGAATATTATATGATAGTGGTTTAGATGACTATACATACATATATGGACATACACCAGCAACAGATTTTAATAAAGATATGGAAATAAAAATATATCTAGAAAAACATAAGGAAATAGAAAAATTTATAATATTAGAAGATAATCCATCAGAAATAAGTAGAGAATTACAAAATTTTATGGTAATATGCAATAAGGATAAAGGATTTACAGAAAGAGAATACAGTTATGCAATACGATTATTAAATAATCAACCAAGTATTAATAGAGGAAACTCATATATAGAATAGAGGGAAAAATGCATACAGAATATGAAGTAAGAGTTTTAGAAATAGATGAATCAAAAGTAACTTCAATAGATGTACAAGGAGTTTTTAAAAAATTTTATAACATAGATATAGCAAAAGTAGAAAAAGTAAGTTTTAATGTTCCATTAGAAGAAAAATATTATATAAAACAAGAAAAAGCTAGAGGAAAGTGATTCTCTAGCTTTTAAAAGTTGAAAAAGGTCTGAAATTATGTTAAAATAGCAGTATTAATAAAAAGGAGAAAATATATGCAAGAAAAATCAGAATTTAAAGCTTTTAATCCAGATGAATACGAAGTAGTAATGCAAGCTTTTGGACCGGAAAGAGATAAACATTACGTACTACACAATAAAAAGACTGAAAAATATGGATTATTATATAATAAAAGATCAACAGAAGATGCCAGCTTTTATACACCATATTTAATGCACGTTATAGGGAAAAAATGTGGAATAAATGTACCAGAAACAGAGTTAGGGTTTTATTTAATAAATGATATAAATAAAACAACCTATAGAGATTCATTTTTTGAGTCATCATTAGTATATACTGGTATAGATCCAATATTCGGAAGAAATGTATCACATGCATCAGAAGATGTTATAGAAGGTACATACTTAACTGAAAATGAACAAGCAGCAAAAAGAAGAAGAGAACAAGATAGAGGTAGAGTTCAAAAAATGAACTTTGAAGAATATGTAGAATCAAATGTATATTATCTAGTTAGTAGAGGAAGTAAACCAAAACACGAGTATTCAAAAACAGAAGTAGATAAAATGAGACAAGAGCTTGTAGATAGAGCAATGTTTGGACTAAAACTAGGAATACATGGTAAAACAAATATAGATTTGTATGACCACAAAAATGCAACACTATCACCATATTATTTAGCATCACACAACATGTTTTTAATGGGAATCAATAATGAATGGATAGAAAAGACATTAGAAAAACCAGATGAAGAATTTAAACAAAGTATGGCATATGAACTAAAAACACAATATGGAGTTCCTTATAATCACACTGTACCAACAGCGGAACAGTTATTAAATCATATATTTGAAAGATATCCAGATCAAGCAGAAAGAGCATATAAGAAAGTTACAGCATTTACATTAGAAGACTTAGAAGCAGAACTAGCAACATATACACACTTAGACGAATCACATAAGAAAATGGCACTAAGAATTTTTGAAATGAGAGAAAAAGAATTCCAAAAAGTATATAAAGAATATCAAAAAAGTAAATCAAAAGAATAAAAATATATAAATAAAAGCTAGCAGTCGCGGAATACTATACTTCCGTGACTGCTAGCTTCATTCATCCGTGATAATAATCTTTCCAAGGACTGGAGGACCAATCGATAAGGTCCCACTGCTGTTCAGACGTGTCTTGACGTTTTAAAAGCTCGTGAAGCTTTTGCCCTGTTGGACAGTATCTGCACATCGAAGGACTAAATTCAATATCGTCCTTCTGAAAACTTCTTTGGCATGCCCGACACTCATCATTGCATTCTTCGATAAGCTCTTCTGTAGACATAGAGCACCTCCACTAAAATTATTTGCAAGATGTATTTTACTCCCTTTAATTAAACATGTCAATACAAAAAAGTTTACATAATTGAAAAGAAATAGATAATATGATATAATCAAATAGTTAAAAATTTTAGGAGGTATATATGGAAAAAAGTTCTAATATTAGCATGGAAGAAGTTTTTAAATATAGAACAGGATTAATAGAAAATGGTAAAAAGGTTACTATAGAAAATCCAGATAATTTAAGTATAGATGAACTACAAGCATTAACAGCTAAGATATTTGAAGAATTGGACAAGT
>Ga0137297_11661_pt1 | contig 12184 bp, 11 predicted proteins | sample RamsorincwithD2O_FD_97191 | JGI IMG/M metagenome (GOLD analysis project Ga0137297, IMG submission 97191) | Mouse cecal microbial communities from Vienna, Austria - Mucin amended with D2O | ecosystem: Host-associated > Mammals > Digestive system > Large intestine > Cecum | place: Austria: Vienna... | reverse complement strand
AGAAAAAACCAGTTAATCATGTGGTACATAAAAATGCCTACTCTCTTTTTAAAATCAGATAATCCTCCACCAAGATTACCGTAAAAGTATAACTCAAAAATTCACAGAAAGCAAGTGATATTTTCCTTACTATTTCTTAAAAAAATGAGTCCTAAAATAATTCCGGCCTGCTAGTAGGCCATATCCAGAGCCAGGGCCAGCCCGATTCCCAGTATGGCTCCCGCCAGCACCTGGAGAGGCGTATGCCCCACAAACTCCTTCAGCTTCTCCTGAAACTCCACCGCATTCAGTTTAAAAAAGTCCTGCTGCATAATCATGTTCAGCAGCTTTGCCTGTTTCCCTGTCTCCCGCCGTACACCGATAGCGTCATACATGACAACCGACGCCAGCACAAAGCTGAATGCAAATTCATTGGAAGAGACTCCGCAGCACACAGCCGCCGAGGTTGCCATGGCACATACCGTGGCAGAGTGAGAGCTGGGCATCCCGCCGGAGCCTACCAGGCGCTCTGCTGAAAATGACTTATTCAAAGAAAAATCGATGATAGTCTTTAGTACCTGCGCCACCAGCCAGCCGGTGACGGCACTGACCAGTATCTGATTGCTAAGTAATTCCTGAAAGATCATACTCTTCTCCTGTCCTTTTCCTTTGTCATCCCAAATGTCTGGGCTGAAGAACCATGAGAAACTGCCTCTTCATCTGTACTGCCACCTCTGCCACCCCGCAGAATTTATCTGCATATAAGATCACAAAGCCTTCCTTTGATTTGGGCGGAATGGGAGTCAGCGGCCACATATGCCGCAGGATCATATCCTTCTCCTTATCCGTAATGTGAAAATAGCGGACAGCATTGTTCATAGCCACTCTCGGGTGAGTAAAACCGTGAAAATGATTTCCTGTCTCCCTGGCATGGGTATGCCAGTCATATAAAAACAGGTCATGTAAAAGCCCGGCCCGGGCTCCGGCCACATAATCCCACCCTCTGGCTTTACAAATCTTATATGTCATATATGATACCTGAATACAATGTGCCTTGCATGTGGTATTGCCGTGCTGAATAAACTGATCCATGGACTGAAATACCGAATGATCCAGAATGTCCTGCACACAGGCCAGATATCCCCGGTCTCTCTCGTACTCTTTTTTTCTTACCCAGGATTCATCTCTCGCCCATTCTCTGGCTTTCTGCAATTCTTCCCTCGGTATCCTGTAATTTTCCATGTCACAAAATCCTCTTTTCTTCCTCAGAGTCTCCCTCACAGCCGTCCATAAAAATCCGGACAAAGGCTCCGGACATATACTGCAGCCCGGACACACGCCGGACTGCAGCAATCCATACATGTAACAGTTTTGAACCCTTCCCATCCCCAGGCGGATCAGCCGATCAGCCAGTCATAAAGCTCCTGATACTTAAGGGCTGAAGCATTCCAGGAGAAATCCTTCTCCATGGCTCTGTCCACCATCTTGTTCCATTCACGCTTTTTATCATAATAAACATGCTCTGCATAGCGGATAGTGGCCAGCATTTCATGGGCATTATAATTACTAAACGAGAAACCTGTGCCGGTTCCTTCAAATTCATTATATGGCTGCACCGTATCTTTTAAGCCTCCTGTCTCTCTGACGATCGGAAGAGTTCCGTACCGCAGGGCCATCAGCTGGCTTAAGCCGCAGGGCTCAAACAGGGACGGCATCAAAAATGCGTCGCAGGCAGCATATATCTTATGGGACAAAGGCTCGGAATAGAAAATATTTGCCGATACCTTATCATTGTACTTCCAGTCAAAATGACGGAACATGTTCTCATACTGCTCTTCACCGGTTCCTAAAACCACCAGCTGGACATTGTCATTGCACAGCTCATCCATCACATACTGAATCAGGTCAAATCCCTTCTGATCCGTCAGTCTGGACACCACGCCGATCATCATCTTGCTGTCATCCACAGCCAGCCCCAGCTCGCTCTGAAGAGCACGTTTATTTTTCACTTTTTCTTTGCGGAAATTGCGGACATTATAATTCTGAGGAATCAGAGTGTCCGTCTCTGGGTTAAATTCTTCGTAGTCGATTCCATTGACAATACCCCTCAGGCTGTTTGCGCGGGCGCGCATCAGGCCGTCCAGGCCCTCGCCGTAGAAAGGCATCTTGATCTCCTCTGCATACGTATCGCTTACGGTGGTGATGGCATCCGCATAGACGATGCCTCCCTTTAACATGTTGCCATCCTTATATGCCTCCAGTTTGTCCGGTGCAAAGTAGTAATCCGGAAGCCCGGAGAACCGCTGAATGGTCTTCACATCCCATACTCCCTGGAATTTCAGGTTATGGATGGTAATCACAGATTTCATATTGCAGAAAAATTCACCGCCGCGGAAACGGTCCTTCAGATAGACTGGAATCAGACCGGTCTGCCAGTCATGGCAGTGTACCACATCCGGCTGGAATCCAATAACCGGAAGGGCTGACAATGCGGCATTGCAGAAGAAGGAAAACTTCTCCAGATCGTACAGCCAGTCGCCGTAGGGCTTGGGGCCGTTAAAATATCCTTCATTGTCAATAAAATAATAAGTGACCCCCTCATAGTCATACTCCAGGATACCTACATAACGGCTCTGTCCCATGTAATCCATGTAAAAATGATTCACATAGTTCATCTTGTCACGCCATTCCTGCTTGATGCACAAATATTTGGGAATCATAATGCGAACATCATAATACTCTTTATTAAAACATTTCGGCAGAGATCCTACAACATCTGCCAACCCTCCCGTTTTAATAAATGGAACTGCCTCAGAAGCAACAAATAATACCTTTTTCATGATAAAACCCTCCTAAATCGAAGCTCGTACTGAAAAATAACATAGTAGATATAGTATACACTACTTTATTCAAATTAGGAAGTGATTTTTTCTACATTCTCTTATAATCCAGGCGAATTTTGTCTGACAGCAGTGCGATAAACTCCGAATTTGTAGGCTTTCCCTTTCCATTGCTGACTGTATATCCAAAAATGTCGTTGATGGTATCCATCTTGCCTCTGCTCCATGCAACCTCGATGGCGTGACGGATGGCCCGCTCCACACGGCTGGAGGTTGTCTGATGTTTTTTGGCAATGTTGGGATACAGCACCTTTGTCACGGAAGTCAGCATATCCTGGTCTGCCACAGAGATGGCAATGGCTTCTCTCAGATACTGATATCCTTTAATATGCGCCGGCACGCCGATTTCATGTAAAATCTGTGTGACATCATTCTCCAGATTCTGCTCCATATATTCAATCTGATTCTCATATGGCTTCACCTTGCGGATTCCTGTCAGATTCAGGCCCTTAGGTTTTATATTGTATCCTGCGATTCTCCGGATTTTGTCAATGACTACCTCCTTCTTGAAGGGCTTCATGATAAAGTAATTTGTTCCCATACGGAATGCATCTTCTGTCACATTTTCACTGCCTGCCGCGGAAACCATAATAAACGACGGTTTTTTCTCCAGTTTTTCATCCATTTTCAACTTTTCCATCACCGCCACACCATCCATTCCCGGCATGATCACATCCATAAGTACCACATCAGGCTTGGTGTTCAATATCATTTCATACGCTTCTTCTCCATTTTCCGCCTTTCCCACCACCTGAATATCCTCTTCCGTCTCCAGCATCCGATTTAATACTTCCAAAGTCTTCGGATTATCCTCTGCTATTGCAACATTTAACATCGCCATACCTTATCCTCCTCTTCTTGTCGGTAAACTGATTATAGACTTGCATTTTCTCACGTTGCAACGTGATTCTACCGCAAGTTTCGACAAAGAAAAGGCGATAAGTATTGAGTTTAAAAGGGTTTCCGTACTTTCTTATATCCTCAGCATTCCCTCATAGGTGGAGACAGAAGCCTGCCTAATGTTCAGAACCCCGAATTTTTCCAGTGCTTTTGTTGTATTTTCCCCGATGCTTATGGCCTCTGTTCGGCCTGCTCGAAACGGCTCCAGCTCCTCCTCTCTAAGGCTGCCTAAAAACCGGTACACAGATGAGGCACAGGTAAAAAAGGCGCAGTCATACTCCGGAATCCGGCTTTTTGGAAAAAGATTCCGGCATTCTTCCTCAAACTGTGTCCTCCAAAGCTTCCATTCCCGGTTCTCATAAAGGCACAGCTCCCGGAGGGAATAGCGCTCCTTCAGCCGCTGGATCTCCAAGTTCTTTGTACCTGCAGGAATCCCGTATACAATTCTTTCCTCTGGTTTTACCGTCCTCTCCAGCTCATCTGTCAGTGCTTGGCTGTGGAAAGAAGCCGGAATTAAGTCCGCATAGATACCATATTCCTCCAATGCCTGGGCTGTCTTTTTCCCCACAACGGCAAATTTTTTGTGGGCCAGTGCCCGGATATCTGTTTTCCTGGCCTTTAAGGACGCAAAAAAGGCCTCCACCCCATGCCTGCTGGTAAGAACGATCCAATCCGCCCAGGAAAGGTCTTCCGTTTTTACACTATCCGGAAAAATTTCTATCTCCCCGGTTTGAATTTCCGTCACATATGCTCCCTGTTCTCGCAGCTCTCTTGTCAAAAAAGAGACTTCCCTTCCCACCTTGGTTACCAGATAGCGTCTGCCAAAGTAAGGCCTCCGCTCGAAAAAATTTAACGCTGGACGGAGGTTTACCACATCTCCTACCACAATCAGTGCCGGAGGCGTAAGAGCGCTTTCCCTCACCTGGCTGCCGATGGTTTCCAGGGTTCCCACACAGGTACGCTGGTTGGGAAGGGTGGCATTGGAGATCACCGCTGTCGGACAGGAGGGTGATTTGCCGGCCTGAATCAGCCCTCTGGCAAGCTCATCTAATTTGCTAAGGCCCATTAAAAATATACAGGTCTCCCGGCTTTTTGCAAGGGCGTCAAAATCGATGCAGGCCGGCTGTCCGTCCTGATTGTGAGCGGTTATGACCTGAAACCCTCTGGAAATCCCCCTGTGGGTAATGGGAATTCCCCCGTAGGCAGGCCCGGCTATGGCCGAGCTGACCCCAGGCACCACCTGAAACGGGATCCCCTGCTTTTCCAGATAGATCCCTTCCTCTCCGCCCCGCCCAAACACGTACACATCCCCGCCCTTTAGACGGACCACTGTCTTATACTGTCTGGCCTTTTGGGCCAGCAGCTCGTTGATTTCCTCCTGCCTCATGGTATGATGGCGGTTTTGCTTTCCCGCATATATTTTTTCGCATCCTTTTTTGGCATACTCTAACAGAATGGGGTTGGCCAGATGATCGTAAATGATGGCATCCGCCTCCTCCAAAAGCCTCTGGCCTCTGACGGTTATAAGCCCCTCATCTCCAGGCCCGGCGCCTACCAGATACACGGTTCCCGAAGGTTTCATCCCCGGACATTTTGTTTCCCGGTATGCTACCTGCGGATATTTCATCTCTGGGCATTCTTCCGTTTGGTTCTTCGCCTGCGAATACTTCATCTCTGGGCATTCTTCCGTCTGGTTCCCTGCCTGCGGATATTTCATCCCCAGGCATTCCGTCTCCAGGTTCGCTGCCTCTGATTTCTCCTCTTTCATTCTCTCATTTTTCATGGACTATCCTTTTTTGTTTTTTGATTTACCTTTCCGCCAGTTTCCTTTTTTCTATATGCCGAGACGTCTCTTTAAAATCTTTGCCGCCTCTTTTCCTATCTCCCGGGCCTGTGTTCCCTTAAGCTTCACCTGCTCCAGCCGGCTTCCGTCCCCGGTTCCCAACACTGCCGTCAGCTCCAGACAGCTTCCATCCCCGGTTCTCTCCCCTGCTGGCTGCTCCAGACACCTTCCGTCCATTGCCGATGCCGGACATCCGTCCTGTCCTTTACCCAAACCGGTTCTCCGGCAATATGCCCCGGCCGGCACATGGCAGCCGCCTCCCACAGCCTGAAGAAAGCTTCGTTCTGCCTCCACGCAAATCATGCTTTCCACATCTCCAAAGGAATCCAGCATCTTTTGCAGCATCCGGTTGTCCTCCCGGATCTCCAGGGCCAAGGCTCCCTGGGCACAGGCGGGAACCATCTCCTCAGGCTCCAGGTACTGAGTGATAACCCCCTCCATTCCCAGCCTTTTTAAGCCGGCTGCCGCCAGCAGGATCCCATCCAGCTTCTGTTCCTCCATTTTTCTCAGACGAGTATCCACGTTTCCCCGGATACCTGCGATCCGGATATCGGGACGTATTTTCTTCAGCTGGCATTCCCGTCTCATGCTTCCGGTACCGATGACTGCCCCTTCTCTCAATTCGCCAAGGGATCCTGCTTCCCTCAGGATCAGGACATCCCTGGGATCCTCCCTCTTCCAGGTTTTGGTAAAGATAAGGCCGCCAGTGTTTTCTGACGGCATGTCTTTCATACTGTGAACTCCCAGGTGTATCTCTTTTTTCAGCAATTTCTCCTCAATCTCTTTGACAAATATACCTTTCTGCCCCATCTCCCTGAGAGCTACGTCCTGAATCCTGTCACCTCTGGTAGAAATCACCACAATCTCATAAGTATGCTCCGGAAAACGCTGCTTTAATGCCTCACAGACCAGCTCCGTCTGGGCCATTGCCAGCCTGGATCCTCTGGTTCCAATTCGAATCTCCATATTCTTCCTCTCTGCCTTCCAATCCAGAATTTCTTTTTTTCATTTCTCCCTCTGCCGCTTTTATAAATCTCTCCACATCCTCCTGCGCAAACGTCCCTTTTAAAAGGCCTGTCTCCAAAAGCCCCTCATACACCTTCTTTCTCTGGGCTTCCGTGTCCAGAAATTTCTTTACGTAAGGGCGCACCTGTCCCAGAAGCCGGGCTGTCGCGCCTAAATTCCGGGGAAATATTTCCTCTATCCGTCTTTTCAGATACTGTGCCGCCACCGGGCTTGTGCCGCCGCTGGTAACCGCCGCTGTCACCGGCCCCTGCTTCACATAGGAGGGAAAGATAAACGTACAGTCCTCTGTCTGATCCACTGCATTTACAGGAATCATCCGCTGCCTGCACCAGAGAGATATTTCATGATTCAGCTGTTTATCATCTGTAGCCGCCACCACCAGCTTTGCCTCCTCCAAATCCTGAACCTGAAACTGCCGCAAAAGGCAGGTGATTTTCGGATTTTCCCGCAGGCTCTCCTGAATACAGGGCGCCACCACCCAGACCTCTGCGCCGAAATCAAGGAGAACCTCTGCTTTGCGCGCAGCCACCTGTCCGCCTCCTGCAATCAGGCAGCGGACATGCTCCAGTTCAATATACATGGGAAAATATGCCATTTATGCCTCCTGGATCCTGTTTTGAAGCTTCCTTATCACTGTCACATAGCTGATGGCCAGCACCACATCCGCCCCTGTCCACGCCAGAATCTCTGCATAAAAGATCCCAACCCCTCCCACAAAAAGGGGCAGAAGCAGCGCCGTCAGGGTCCGCATCACAAATTCTGCAATCCCGGACAGCATGGGCAGGAATGTATTCCCCATCCCCTGAATCGCCGAACGGATCACGTGGAGAAAATACAAAACCGGCAGACACACACTCATGAGAACCAGGTAGAAATATGCTATCTCCATAGCCTGCTCCACCTGCTCAGGGGTTCCCGATATAAAACAGCCCAGAATCCATTTTCCGGTCACAATCATCACTGCGGCGATAACCACGGAAGTGGCGATTGCCACCGCCAGCGCAGCCTTCACCCCGGAGCGGATCCGTTTCAGCTTGCCTGCGCCCAGATTCTGTCCCGTATAAGTCACCATAGCATAACCGTAGGAAGTAGCTGCAATCTCCAAAAGCCCATACAGCTTGTTGGTAGCCGTAAAGCCGGCGATGAAAATCACACCGAACCCATTTACCACTGCCTGGACGATCATACCGCCGATGGCAATAATCCCGTTCTGAAACGCCATGGGCAGTCCCAACCGCACCAGTCCCGCCGCCAATCCCCGTTCCAGAGAAAAATCACTTCGGGACAGAGATACAATCTCAATCCTCCTGATTTTCAGGAAGCAAAATACGCTGGAAATCATCTGAGCGATCAGCGTGGCGATTGCCGCTCCCGCGATTCCCCAGTGAAAATAAAACACAAACAGAATATCCAGCACAATATTGGTGAGAGACGCAATAATCATAGCATGAAGAGGCGCCTTGCTGTCCCCCATGGATCGCAGGATGCAGGCCAGCAGATTATAGATCATGACGATAGGGATCCCCATGAACATAATCCGGATATAGAGAACCGTGCTGGGCAGTATCTCCTCAGGTGTCTGAAGAATCAGAAGAACAGGCTTTGCAAGCACCTGCCCCGCCGCCGTCAGAAGCAGGGCAAACACCATGGCCAGAACTCCCGAATTCCCAATTACCTTCCTTAAAAGCTTCAGATTTTCTGCCCCGAACTCCTGGGCCATCTTTATGGCAAATCCCTGGGTAAGCCCCTGGATAATCCCCAGCATCATCCAGTTGAGCCAGTCCGAAGCCCCCAGGGCCGCCAGGGCCTGAACTCCCAGAAACTTTCCAACCACCATGGTATCCACCACCGTGTACAGCTGCTGGAATATATTCCCGGCCATCAGAGGAATGGCAAAGGTTAAAATCAGTGTTCCAGGCTTCCCCTGTGTCATATTTTTTATGTTGGAAGACATTTTTCTTCTCCTTGTTTTTCCTTAAACCCAATCCTTTTCATTTCATGCAGCAATCCCTTTGTCTGCCTTGTACATATTATCTGTCTTCTGCAAGGCAGTAATATGTCCCCTGCGCTTTCGGAATTCTGCCATGTCAGGATTTTTTTGTATCTGATCTGGTAGAAAGTCCTGCCGTCACGCCTTCAGCGTGTCCAGAATCTCCTCAAAACAGACTCCGTCAGTCAGCGGAATCTCCATCTCCATAGACTTTAAGATGCATTTTTTGATAAAATTGGACGCCTTCTTTACTGAGGTGTCAAAAGCCACTCCATTGACCGCATCCGCCGTGATAATGGCCGCAAAAATATCCCCTGTACCGCAGCGCTGGGTTCCCACCTTCATGGTGCGCAGAAGCTTCTCCCGTATGCCGGAAGCCTGCATGTCCGCCCGGGCCTCATAACAGTAATTGGCAATATATTCCCCCTGAGGAATCCCGGTAATCACTATTTTCTCCGGCCCCCGCATCATGAGTTTCTCTGCCATGGCGTGCAGTTCCCCTTCTTCCCATCCTTCCTCCCTGTAGGCTGTGTCCGTCAGCCGGCAGCACTCCGTCAGGTTGGGAGTTATAATATCCCCATACTCAATGAGACGCCCCATTTCTTCGCACATTTCCTCCGTATAGGTGGCATAGCTTTTTCCGTTGTCACCCATAATCGGATCTACCACCACGACCGTTTCCTCCCGCCCAAAATCCCGGATAAACCCGGCCACAATCTCAATCTGCTTTTTTGATCCTAAAAAACCGGTCTGGATTCCGTCGAAAACCAGACCTAGTTCCTTCCACTGATCGATATAAGGCTGCATCCGATCCGTATAATCATCAAAATAGTACGTAGGAAAGCCGGTGTGATTGGAAAATATAGAGGTAGGCACCGGGCAGCACTGAACCTTCAATTTTGAAATAATCGGCAGCGCCACTGTGACGGCGCACCGGCCATAGCCGGAAATATCATTGATAATAGCTGCTTTTTTCTGTCTGGACATATATAAATGCTCCCTCGCTTGTAAATCTATATTCCTATCTCCTCTTTAATCACACTTTTCTCCCCCCGGCCCCTCTGTCCAGAATCCCGTTTAACCGGGTAAACAGCATGGTGGCCGTCACCGTCGCCGCTATGATATCGCTGACCGGCTCCGCCACAAAAACGGCGAATACCTTGTTTGTAAAAAAGAACGGCAAAACGAAAATCAGCGGAATCAGAAGCACCAGCTTTCTCAGACATGCCATCAGAAGGCTGATCTTAGCCTGTCCCAGAGCCATGAAAGTCTGCTGGCAGGAAATCTGTACGCCTGTAGAGAAAATACCTGCCATATAAATCCGCATTGCCCACACCGTATACTCTACCAACTCCCCGTCACTGCTGAAAATGCCTGCAAACACCTGAGGCGCAAGCATCATAAGTATCCACAGCAGGGCGGCATATCCGACACATGCAAGGAACTGACAGCGGAACGCCTGTTTTACCCGTTCCTTCTTTCCTGCACCGAAATTATAGCTCATGATCGGCTGCCCGCCCTGACAGATTCCCTGTAGCGGCAGCGTCACCAGCTGATTGCAGGAAGAGATAATGGTCATAGCGCCTACAGCCACATCCCCGCCGAACCGGGAAAGGCTGCTGTTAAAACTGATATTTAAAATACTTTCCGTGCTGAGCATGACAAAGGTAGATATGCCCAGAGCCAGACAGGGCAGGATAACCTCAGGAACAATCTTCATATCCGGCAGAGTAAGCTTAAGCATGGTTTTGGATCCCCGAAGGAAGACCAGCACCCACACTGCGCTGACAGCCTGGCTGATAACCGTAGCCACCGCCGCTCCCTGAACCCCCATATGGAATCCAAAAATAAGAATCGGATCCAGGATAATGTTGCACACTGCACCTACAACAGTGGTTATCATGCTGAATTTGGCAAATCCCTGTGTGGTGATAAAAGGGTTAAGCCCCATAACGATCATCACAAAAACCGTTCCGAGAATATAAATACGGGCATAGGAAAGAGCATAGGGCAGAGTCACATCGCTGGCCCCGAAAAGCCTTAAAAGCTGGGGCGCAAATATATAAAATGCCACTGTCAGCACCACCGCAAAGATCATCAGCACGGAAAAACAGTTGCCCAGAATCTTCTGCGCATTTTCCTGTTCGTTCTTTCCCATGGCAATGGCCGCCCTGGGCGCACCTCCGGAACCGGCCAGCATGGCAAACGCATTAATCATCATTAAAATCGGCAGAAACAGTCCCACCCCTGTCAGAGCGGACGCTCCCGCCTCCGGTATATGTCCTATATAAATCCGGTCAACAATGTTGTACAGCATATTAATCAGCTGCGCCACCACCGCCGGAATCGCCAGGTTCATCATCAATTTAGGGATGCTGCCACTTCCCATATCCTGTTTTGCTCCTTGTCTTGCCATATTACCTTCCTCCTTTTTATATAATCCCCCTTTATTCCTTAAAGATTGTACCAAAATTTTTAAGTTTAAGCAAATATTTTCTATCTGCCCGGTAATTTCCCGGTAATTTCTGTGTCGTCCTTATTTTATCTGTTTTTCTCTTATATATTGCCAAAAAACACTTGCAACTCATGGATTATCCAATTATAATAACATATAAACAATTACAAACAATAACAAATAAATTTATACAAAAATAAAAAGGACAGGTAACCGATTATGTTCATGGAAGAACGGCAAAAGGATATAATAAAGCGGGTCAACGACACAGGCCGGATTCTGGTATCCGACATCCAGTCTCTGTACCATGTCTCCGCCGATTGTGCCAGAAGAGACTTAAGATATCTGGAAGGCAAAGGGCTTTTGCAGAGAACCCACGGAGGCGCCATCGCCGCGCCGCCCAAAGGCATTTACCCTGAAAAAAACTACAATCCCAAAGATTTGCCTGATGCAAAAAAAGAATATGTGGCGGTGGCAAAAAAGGCGGTGGAATCCATTGAAAAACAGGATGTCATTTACCTTACCTCCTCCTCCGTAGGCTATTATATGGCCCTCCACCTGCCGGAGAATCTGGAAATCACAGTTCTTACCAACTCTGTCACCATTGCCGATGCCCTGCGGAAAAAAGAATCCGTCTCAGTCATTTTTTTAGGAGGGGAAATGTCCCACCGTGGCCACTGCCATGATTTTTATACCGTTCAGATGGTAAAAAGCATACGGATTGACAAGGCCTTCCTGTCACACACCGCCCTTTCTTTTGAATTCGGCGCCTCCATCCACAACAGCGCCGGCGTGGAATTCGGAAAGGCGGTCATGGAAAGCAGCACCGTGAATATCGGTCTGTACCCTTCCGACAAAATCGGCAAAAATTCCATTCATTTCGTATGCAAAATCACGGACTATGACCAGTTGATTACAGACAGCCAGGTCTCCGAAGATTTTCTGACACAGACCAGGGAACTGGGTATTCCGGTTACGGTTGTTGATTTTTAGTACATCGTTCGGCAAATAACTGGACCAAACACGCAGAATGTTTTTTCGAGTGTGCAGGCAGCCCATACATCCTTGTTTCATCCCGATGCGAATCGGAC
>Ga0137297_11660_pt1 | contig 12187 bp, 9 predicted proteins | sample RamsorincwithD2O_FD_97191 | JGI IMG/M metagenome (GOLD analysis project Ga0137297, IMG submission 97191) | Mouse cecal microbial communities from Vienna, Austria - Mucin amended with D2O | ecosystem: Host-associated > Mammals > Digestive system > Large intestine > Cecum | place: Austria: Vienna... | reverse complement strand
AAGCGTCCTGTCCCTGTTTTCTGCCGGACGGCAGGCCATACAGACCGGGGGCGGGAAGGTCAGGAACCTGGCTCAGGGGCGCAGCCACAGGACCGAGGAAGGGCTGCGCCCGATCTGCAGCGTGGACAATGGCCTGCCACAGGTGGCGCTGACCTTTGAGCTGACCAAGGGGACCGAAGGGGTGGAGGAGGTCCTGGGAGTCCTGGATGAGGAGCAGGTCCGTGCAACCTTTTTCATCAGCGGCCACTGGGCCTTAGAGCAGCCTGCTCTTGCAAAGGAGATCGGAAGGCGGGGTCATGATATCGGGAGCCTGGGGTTGAGCGGCCGGTCCATGGAGACGATCGGGCGGGAGGAACGCCGGGAGGAGATCTTGCAGGCCCGCCAGGCTATCCAGGAGGCCACCGGAAAGGAGCCTGTACTTTTCAGACCGCCAGCGGACCGATACGACGACGAGCTGCTCACTCTGATCTGCGGCCTGGGCTGCCAGCCGGTGCTGTGGGATGTGGACTCCTTTGACTGGAAGGACTATGGGCAGGAGCAGCTAAAAAAGCAGGTGCTGGGAGCCGAAGGGCTCCAGGCCGGGAGCATCCTGCGGTTCCACTGCGGCGCAAGATATACGCCAGGAGCCCTGGGAGAGATCGTGAGGGGGCTAAAGGAGAGAGGGGCCGTCATAACGCCTTTGTCCCAGATGATCATCCGGGAGGACTACCATTTGGATGTGGATGGGCGGCAGCGGGCGGACTGAGCAGCTTTAGCCGCACCTCCAGACTTTGCCCTGCACCCTTGTCAGAGCCTGGGGATCATGATAGGATAAGATGGAAGTCAATGATACGGAAGAGGTTAAAAACAATGAAAGACGGGATACAAAAAAGGACCGAGATGAAGAAAGGGAGGCTGCTGGCCTTTGAAGGGATCGATGGGAGCGGGAAGAGCACACAGCTTATGCTGTTGGCAGAGCGGCTGAAAAGAGAAGGCGTCCCGGTCTATACGACCATGGAGCCTACCGCGTCCCCGATCGGGGCCATGATCCGACAGGTCCTGACAGGGAGGATCAAGATGGATCCGAAGGTGATCGCCGCCCTTTTTGTAGCGGACCGCCTGGACCACCTCCTAAATGATGTGGACGGGATCCGGATGAAGGTGGAGGCTGGGACCACAGTGCTCACAGATCGGTATTATTTTTCCTCCTATGCCTATCAGAGTGTGGATATGCCCATGGACTGGGTGATCCAGGCGAATGAGGAGAGCAGGAAGATCCTGCGGCCCACGGCCACGGTCTTTATCGATGTCCCCCCAAAGATGGCGATCGAGCGGATCGTAAAGGGACGGGCCAGCCGGGAGCTTTTCGAGGAGCAGTCCAGGCTGGAGGCTGTGCGGGAACGATATCTGGAAGCCTTTGAACGGACGAAGGATACAGAGACGATCCTTTGGGTGGATGGGACACGCCCTGTAGATGTGGTGGCAGAGGCGGTCTGGGAAAAGCTCCAGGCGTTTTTTTAAAATACACATGCCCAGACCGGGTATCTGGAAAGGAAAGAAAGCGATGAAAAATTGGCGAGCCGTAGCCCTGACCCTGGTCATGGCCGGTCTCATGGTCCTGTGTGTGGACAGGCTGGTGTTGCGGGGCGTTTACGCCTGGGCCGTCTCCACGCCAGCGTACCGGGCCATGGCAGCGGAGCTGGCGGTGGTGTACCTGCTGTTGGCCCTAAGCCTTTGTACAGGCAAAAGGACAGGTTGGAAGCTGGCGGCGGTGGGGTTGATCGGAGGCTTCTTTTTGTGGTGCCATGGGGCCCTCCTGCCCATGGCGGCCGCCGGCCTATATCTGGCCTATATCTGCGGAGCAGGCTATCTGCTGCGGCATGATATCTTCCGCTTAGAGGCGCCGGAGGGAGCAGGCTATGGGGCGGACTTTCTCCTGGGCGCTTCCGGGATCATCACGCTGTACGCGCTGCTGTCTGCCGCGGGGATCGGGGCGATCCCCATCCTGCGCCTGGTGGCGGTCCTGTCTGGACTGGTCATGGCCGTGCTCTTTGCCGTGAAGATCAGCCGCCAGGCAGACGGCTTGAGCCCAGGTATGCGGAGGGTGGCTGCCAGGCTCTTTGGCGGGGAAGAACATCCGCTGTCAGGTGCAAGGGCATGGCAGCGCCAGGATAGGACCGCCTTCCTGCGGCGATGTGCGGGCCGGCTCATGCTGGCTTTCATCCTGCTGATGTTCCTCCTTCAGGCCGGACGCATGGCGATCTCCCTGGACCACGATACCTTGTGGTATCTAGTCCGGTCCGAATATATGCTGGACAATGGTCCCCGGGGGATCTACGAGAACATGGGGACCGTCAGCCTGGTCTACACCTATCCTAAGGGGTGGGAGGTCCTGACCCTGCCTTTATGTGACCTGCCCTCCCACAGCTTCCTGCAGGCCTTCAACCTGTGGGTCACCGCCCTGGTCCTGTATACCGCCTACCGCATCGCCAGGCAGTATATGGAGCCGGGCTATGCCCGTCTGGTCCCCTTCCTCCTGTCCGGGATCCCGGGGATCATGAACATGGGGATCTCGGGAAAAACGGACAATATCACCTTGCTCCTCCAGCTGCTCATCGTCCTGTATATGGTGCATTTCCTGAAGGACAGGAGACCCTCCAGGCTGCCGGTGAGCCTGGGAGCCTTGTTCCTCTCCTGGACCATGAAGCCGACGGCGGTGGTCTTTTCCACGGCTGTTTTTGGCGTGAGCGTCCTGTATCTTGCGTGGATATGGATCCGGGAGGATCGCGCCGGGCAGTGGAACGGGGCAGATCACGCCGGGCGGTGGAACGGGGTAGATCGGCCTGAGCGGCACTCACGGTCCTGGTCCGGGGCCTGGCCCCGGTGGAGGACATGGGCATCTGTATGTCTCCCGGCGGCGGCATTAGGCCTGATCTGGTACCGCACCTATCTGTTCGTGGGGGTCCCGGTCACCTCCATATTTTCCGGGATCTTCCAGAAACTGGGCTGCGAGATCCGCTATCCCTTCCTGGTCTGGGACCTGCCGGACTACGGTGCCAAGCCTACCTTCACAGAGGAACTTTTGCAGCTGGCCGAACGGCTCTGGGGCGTGTTCATCCTGCCAGAGGCCCAGGACATGAGCCGGGTCCTGATCTCCTGGTGCTCGCTCACGGTGGTGTTCTTCGGTCTGCTGTGGCTCACATCCCTGCCGGACCGGGGATGGAGGACGAGGAGAGAGGGGACCGGTCAGGAAAGGACAGATGGACCCGGAGCAGGCCAGGTCAGGACAGATAGGTTTAGAGCAAGGCTGAGCAGGGCAGATAGGCCCGGAGCAGGCCAGGTCAGGACAGATGGGTCCGGAGCAAAAATGAGCAGGATAGATAGGTCCGAGACGGATCCGGAAAGGACTGGTCCTGGAGATGGCATGGCCGTCCAGCGGGACCTGCTCTGGTACGGGCGCAGCCTCCTGATCGTCCTGGGTCTGGCCAGCGTCTACAGCATCTACAGTTTAAAGCAGGTGGACGGGAATTATTTCATCCTCTTCTATACCCTGACAGTCGTATCCGGCTGTGCCATGATCGCCAGGCTGGGATGGCGGGCAGGGGTACAGGGGACGGGAAAAAGGTTCCGGCGCCAGATCGCTGCCCTGCTCCTTTTGCTGACCCTGTTCAACAGCCTGATGGTGTCCCTCTCTAACCTGTCCTGGTCCGTGGGCCTGACCCCCTTCTCCCTGTCCGGGCCGGCGGTCTGGGACCATGAAGAGGAGGCTTATAAGTCGATGGCGGAGAAGGGGAATGAGCAGATCTGGGCAGTCCTGGGGGCGGACCGGGAGAACCGGGCGATCGCCTTTGGCGAGCATCTGGAGGTGCTCTCCTTCCCATGCAATGTCCAGTCCTACACCGATATCAGCAGCTCCAGCGGGAATGAGTATCTGGTGGAGGATGTGGGAGCCTTTAAGGCCTATATGGCGTATGCAAAGACCGAGTATGTGTATGTAGAGGCGGGCTATATGGCAGAAGCGTATCAGGGTTTTGGGCTGCTGCGGGAGTGTATCCGGGCCGGTATCCTGACGGATCTTTTGATAGAGGATGGGAACATCCTGGCCGATGTGGATCTGGAGGGGGAGCCGGGGCCGGAGGCAGATGCGCAGCTGGAGGCATTTGACCGAGGTTATATCGTGAAAGAGGACTGACGGCGGGTATAGCCCATAAAAGGATACGGCGACAGGAAAGCTGCCGCGCTGGCGAAGACCAAGATCGCCGCGCGGCAGCTTTTTGTCCGCGTATCGGCTTTTTGGACAAAGAATAGAGATAAAATTTAGAGGCAAGGGGCAGATCGATCAAAAATAGAAGAGGACAAGGGCCTACAGCGCCGGAGCTATGCTGGGAAAACCCCCATTCCTTTGTCGGATCCTGCGATGGAATACCATTGCGAGTCAGATTTTGGATCGGCTATAATCACTAATGTTAAGTGATAGTGTAAAAGATCAAGGAGGAGTGGTGTATGGGAGACTTAAATATCGCGATCGCAGATGATAATCCGCAGACTTTGGGGAAATTACAGGAGATCTTGGAATCAGAGAAAGGCTTTTCTGTAGTAGGGAAAGCGGAAAATGGCGAAGACGCATACAATATGATCGTCAAGACGACCCCGGATGTAGTGCTGTTGGATGTGATCATGCCGCGCTTGGACGGGATATCTGTGATGGAGAAAGTGAGAAAGGATAATACACTCAAGAAGATGCCGGCTTTTATCATGGTAACGGCTGCTGGTAGCGAAAATGTGACGGCAGACGCGTTCCGGGTGGGAGCCAATTATTATATCATGAAGCCCTTCTCCAGAGATGTGATCGTAGACAAGGTCAAAAGAGTGGGACGGATCAAAGAGCGGTCTAAGGACAGGGCAGAAAAGCGTACGGTAAAGCCTTATGTAGATAAAGAGGAATATATGGAGCAGAACTTGGAGAATGATGTAACCCACATGCTGCATGAGATCGGGATCCCCGCGCATATCAAGGGATATCAGTATCTGCGGGATGCCATCATCCTGTCCGTGGAGGACCATGAGATGCTGTCCTCCGTGACGAAGATCTTATACCCGGCGATCGCAAAAAAGCATCAGACCACGGCAAGCCGCGTGGAGAGAGCCATCCGGCATGCCATCGAGGTGGCCTGGAGCCGGGGACATCTGGAGACCCTGAACGAGCTTTTCGGATATACGGTCAGCACCGGCAGGGGAAAGCCCACGAACTCGGAGTTCATCGCGCTGATCGCGGACAAGATCCGGCTGGATTATAAGCGGATGTGATGGGATCCCCCTGACCCTGCCGCCGGGAGACCTGTGCGTCCATGGAGCGGCCGACCCACCGCTGGCGATATGCCGCAGGGTGCATCGGGCGATCCCGCCCGCGCCCCCATGGAGCGGCCGGTCCGCCGCAGAGGAGAGAGCGCTCATCCATAACGGCCTTTGCCCACTTTGCCGAAGATCTTTCCACCGCCTGTTTTTTGTATCCGAAAAAGCCGTAAAAGGTCGGGAAAAACAGCGAAAGATCCGCAAAATTCTTGAGAATGTGCTTCCTAAAAAGGCAAAAGTATTGTATACTATACCTATCAATTTTGTTACCAAAGTGTGGCGAGGAGGTTTTCTGATGAAAAAGATACTGTTTGTGGCATCTGAAGCCGTACCCTTTATCAAGACGGGCGGTCTGGCAGACGTGGCGGGGTCCCTTCCAAAATCTTTTGACAGGGACTATTTTGATGTGCGTGTCATGATCCCAAAATATCTCTGTATCAAGCAGGAGTGGCGAGATCAGCTGGAGTATGTGGATCATTTTTATATGAACTATCTGGGCCAGGACCGTTATGTGGGGATCCTGCGGTATGTGTATGAGGGGATCACCTTCTACTTTATCGACAATGAGAGCTATTTTTGCGGCCCGAAGCCCTACGGTGACTGGTATAACGATCTGGAGAAGTTCGCCTTCTTCTGCAAGGCGTCCCTGTCCGCGCTCCCGGTGATCGGGTTCAGGCCGGATGTGGTCCACTGCCATGACTGGCAGACCGGCTTGATCCCTGTACATCTGAAGGATAAGTTCCACGACGGCGAGTTCTTTGCCAGCATGAAGTCGGTGATCACGATCCATAACTTAAAGTTCCAGGGCGTGTGGGACGTGAAGACGATCCAGCGGCTCTCCGAGCTGCCGGACTACTACTTTACCCCGGATAAGCTGGAGGCTTATAAGGACGGTAATATGCTAAAGGGCGGTATCGTCTTTGCAGATGCGATCACCACCGTCAGCGATACCTATGCGGAGGAGATCAAGGTACCCTTCTACGGCGAAGGCTTAGACGGCCTGATGCGGGCCCGCTCCAACAGCCTGCGGGGGATCGTGAACGGCATCGACTATGATGACTTTAACCCGGAGACAGATCCCAGGATCGTCCAGAATTATAATGCGAAGAATTTCCGCAAGGAGAAGGTCAAGAACAAGAGGGCCCTCCAGGAGGAATTAGGGCTCAGGCAGGACGAGAACAAGTTCATGATCGGCATCGTGTCCCGTCTGACCGACCAGAAGGGCTTAGACCTGATCCAGTGCGTGATGGACGAGATCTGCGAGGAGGATGTGCAGCTGGTGGTCTTAGGCACCGGCGATGAGAAGTACGAGAACATGTTCCGCCACTATGACTGGAAATATAATGACCGGGTATCGGCCCAGATCTATTACTCCGATCCCCTGTCGCGCAGGATCTATGCTTCCTGCGACGCGTTCCTGATGCCGTCCCTGTTCGAGCCCTGCGGCTTGAGCCAGCTGATGGCCCTGCGCTATGGCACCGTCCCGATCGTCCGGGAGACCGGCGGCTTAAAGGATACGGTAGAGCCCTATAACGAGTATGAGGGCAGAGGGACCGGCTTCTCCTTTACCAATTATAATGCCCATGAGATGCTGAACAGCATCCGCTATGCGAAATACATCTACTACGAGAAGAGGCGGGAGTGGAACAAGATCATCGACCGCGCTATGGCACAGGACTTCTCCTGGAGGACTTCCGCGCTGAAGTACCAGGAGCTGTATGACTGGCTGATCGGGTATTGATGCAGATGTCAGCGATGAGAACGATGTTCACGATGAGGAAAACGGCGGCCCGCTGGGCCGCCGGATCCACGTGGGGAGAGCAGGAGCGCTATCTGGCAGATCCGGACTATGTGGGATGCGTAAAGGATATCCTGGAGCATCCCGTCTTTCAGTCCATGGAGCAGTATATCCAGCACGGCTCCACCAGCTGTAAGGCCCACTGTATCCAGGTCTCCTATCTCAGCTACTCTTTGTGCCGGAGGTTTGGCTGGGACTATCGGAAGGCGGCCAGGGCAGGCCTGCTCCACGACCTGTTCCTTTATGATTGGCATACCCACGCAAGAGAGACCGGGGACCATTTCCACGGATTTACCCACCCGCGGACGGCGCTGGTGAACGCAAGGCGGTATTTCTCCCTTACCCCGGCAGAGGAGGATATCATCCTCTGTCATATGTGGCCCCTGACCGTGATCCCGCCAAGATCCATGGCGGGCATGACCGTGATGTACACGGATAAGGTGTGCAGCGTGACCGAGACCGCTCTAGGGCTCAGAGGCTGGCTGGCCGGCAGGTTCTTCTTAAAGGTCCTGGCCGCAGCGCCGTTGCGGGTAAAGACCCATTGAGCGGAGAGAAAGAAGAGCAAAGCAGGAAGTAGGCGTTTGATGGACATGTGGCAAAAGCTCCTGGCAAACTGTCTTGTGTACCGGCCGGAGGTGAGCCAGAACTCCAGGGCGGAATCCACCAGGGCTACCATCTCCCGGTGGTCATAGACCCGGGAAGCATAGGGGATCTTCTGTCCCTCTTTAAAGGGCTCCTTTTTCTCATGAAACCTCCTGCAGTACGCCGCCACCGCGTCTAAGATCTCCTGGCGGGCCTGTTCTTCTTCTCTTTCTCCAAACATAAGATCTAGGTCTCCTTCCTCTTCTCCATATCTACGACCGGTCTATCCCAGATAGTCTAAGATCTGTCCGTCGGTCACCGTCAGCATGTCCTCTCCCTCCAGGTAGGCCTTGGTCCACGTCACCGTCCTTTCCACGGCATCCTCCACATGGTATCTGGGCCTCCAGCCAAGGACGCTTTTGATCCGGGAGCAGTCCAGCTTCAAAAAGCTGGCTTCATGGGGGCCGCCGTCATACTGGTCCACCCACCTCATCCCCTCGCCCCAGCTCCTGCAGAAAAGCTCGGTGAGCTCTCCTGTGGTCACGCAGTCGCAGTCATCCGGCCCCACATTATAGTAACCACTCATCCCTGGGTCCTCCAGCTGGGCCATGGCGATGGTCAGATATGCGACCAGCGGCTCCAGCACATGCTGGTAAGGCCGGATCGAATGGGGGTTCCGGACCAGGATCGCCTCTTTTTTCAGCGCGGCCCGTATGCAGTCCGGGACGATCCGGTCACGGGCGAAATCCCCGCCGCCGATCACATTGCCCGCCCTGGCCGTGGATACCCGGCAGCGTCCGTCCTGAAAAAAAGACCGCTGATAGCTGTGGGTCACCAGCTCTGAGCAGGATTTGCTGTTGGAATAGGGGTCGTAGCCGTCCAGGGGGTCGCACTCCCGATAGCCGTATTCCCATTCCCTGTTTTCGTAGACCTTATCGGTGGTCACATTTAAAAAGGACTCCACACTGGCTGTCCGGCGGACACACTCCAGTACGTTCACCGTCCCCATCACATTGGTCCCATAGGTGTGCACCGGGTCTTTATAGGACTCCCGGACGATGGGCTGGGCCGCCAGGTGGAAGACGATCTGGGGCTGCACCCGCGCAAAGACAGCCTCCATGGCTTTAAGATCTTGCACATCCCCTTCCACCGAGTCCATCCGCGCCCCCTGCCCCAGGGCATTGAACAGGCTGGGACTGGTGGGCGGCTTTAAGGCGAAGCCTGTGACCCTTGCCCCTGCCAGGCTTAAGATCCGGCACAGCCAGGTCCCCTTGAACCCTGTATGCCCGGTGACCAGCACCGATCGACCATCGTACGCTCGCTTCAGTTCTCTAAGAGTGATCTCCACTGTCCTGCTCTCCTTTACCAGATCTTCCAGGGCGCGCGGCCCTCCTGCCACAGCGCCTCCAGTTGCAGCTTATCCCGCTGGGTGTCCATACATTTCCAGAAACCGCGGTGCTGATAGGCCATCAGCTGTTCATCCTTCGCCAGGCGCTCCAGGGGCTCCTTCTCAAATACGGTCCCATCCCCCTGGATATAGTCGAAGACCCGGGGGCTCATCACCATGAAACCGCCGTTGATCCAGGCGCCGTCGCTGTCGTTCTTCTCCCTGAAGGACTGGATCTGGCCGCCCTGCCGGATATCCAGGACGCCGAACCGCTGCCCTACATTGACCGCCATGATGGTAGCGATCTTCCCGTGAGCCTGGTGGAAGGCCGCCAGCGCCTTCAGATCCACATCGGAAAGGCCGTCCCCGTAGGTCAGCATGAAGGGCTCGTCGCCGATAAAGGGCTGGATACGTTTGATCCGGCCTCCGGTCATGGTGTTCAGCCCCGTATCCACCAAGGTCACCTTCCAGGGCTCCGCGTAATTGTTATGGACCTCCATCTTATTCGCCGCCAGATCAAAGGTCACATCGGAGGTGTGGAGAAAGTAATCGGCAAAAAACTCTTTGACCACATATTGCTTATAGCCCAGGCAGATGACAAACTCGCAAAAACCGAACTGGGAATAGTATTTCATGATATGCCAGAGGATCGGCTTCTCCCCGATCTCGATCATGGGCTTGGGCTTTAAATGGCTCTCCTCGCTGATCCTGGTGCCAAAGCCCCCTGCTAACAGTACTACTTTCATACATCCTCCTTTTGCTCAACGTTCTCGATAGACATTCCACTGCTGCTCCTTCAGGATGCTCAAGGCCTGCCGGATCTTCTCCGCCCCGTGGTCATATTGGAACAGCCGGACCAGCTCCTCATCCTCGATCTCCTCGTATCGGAGGGCCGCAGCCTGTAAGTCCTTTGCATACCACTTTCGATAGGGCGCCTTTTCCAGCTCCTCACAGGTGGTATACACATTCCCCATCAGGAGTACAGCCGCTAAAAGGAGGGCCATGGTCTTTTCCGCGAACATCCCGGCCCGCTCCCTCTTTTTCTGCCCAAAGACCAGCCCCACGGTCAGGATGATCCCGATGACCCCCACCTGGTACTGGAGGGCATAGCGGGAGCTCATCCCGTAGCTGCTCCGCTCAAAGACCCACCTGGCGGCCAGCACTAACAGGTGGTTCAGCCCCCCGCCAAAAAGGAGCATCAGCGGGAAGATCGTGGTCTTATAGAGCTTCCCTCTGACCTGCAGCCACAGCGCCAGGACATAGCCGGCCAGCACCAAAAGGCCGGCCAGATAGCAGAGGAGCATGCCCTTACCCAAGTCCGCCAAAAGCTCCATCATCACCTCTTCGCCCATGACCATGGAGGCAAAGCCCTTCAGCAGGAACTTGGGGAAAAGCATCGGATCGTCCTGGAAGACCTGGGAAAAGCTGCGGCCTGTCCCCATCGGGTCGGCAGGGTCGGCGATCACGCAGCTGCTGCTGAGCAGATATAGGCCTAAGGGGAGCAGCACATGGAGGCTGTAGAGCAGGTGGCGCATATCCGGCCTCTTTTTGTCTGCCCAGTCCAGGATAAAGCAGGAGCCGTAGGTGAGGAGCAGCACCGCCGAATAGGAGCCGCAGTAGGGTCCGGCCATCCCCAGGGTGATCAGCCAGGGCAGGACCTGCAGCCAGATCCTGTCCTTTTTATCCTGTGCTCTGGCAGCCATCTCGTCCGCGGTCTTTACAGCCTTTGCCCTCCCCGCCATCTGCCGCGCCCACACCCGGTCCCAGAGCCTGTAATGATAGTAGAACCCGGCGAAGGCCAGGAAATGGCACCAGCCGGTCCCGTTGGTCAGCATCTCCCATTTGTTCAGGCTGAAGAAGAACACCATCATAAAAAGGTACCAGCCCAGCCCCAGCTTTCGTTCCCGGCAATAGGTGGTCAGGAGGATGGCCGCCACGCCGTGGCATGCTGCACCCAGGAGCATCTCAAAGGTGATGGAATAGCCGAAGAACGTGACATTGATGATCCGCTCCAGGAAATTCACCGGGATCCGGGTCAGGATATCCGCCACAAAAAATGTTTTCGGATCCCACACGTCCGGCAGATAGCTGTTCACCAGCCGGATGTAGTCCGAATAGACCACATCCTCTGACGCGGCCAGGATATAGCCCATGCAGAAGATCGTCCCCAACAGCGGGATCAGGTAGAGCAGACGACTTTTGTCCCTCTTCTTTTCCATAGATAGCCTCCTGTTCCTGTCTGCGCCCTCCAAGGGCGGATCGCACAGCACCTCGGCCCGCCTATCCTACATCATAGGACGCATAGGCCTTCTGATAAAACCGCATCAAAAACGCTACCACCGGCTCTGGCCACAGCCGTCTGAACACCTGCAGCTCCTCCCGGGACCGTACATGGTCCTTCATACAGGCGTTGGTGGCCGCATCCTTGTGGAGCCGGTGGAACATCAAGGGCTTTTCCACGCAGATAAAGCGCCCCGGCTCCTCTGCCATATCGATCAGATGGTCCCAGTCCAGGGCGAACCGGAAGTCCGAGCGGAAAAAGGGCTGTCCGGCCTGCTCTCTCGCCTCCTGCTTCCGGTAGGTGCAGGCCGGACAGCAGATCGGGTTCCCGAACCGCAGAGCCGCCTTTTTCACGAAGGTAAGGTGGGCCAGGCCATGGGCCTTAAGGGGCAGCCGCAGCAGCTTTTTCACCAGCCACAGCCGTTCCCCCGGCACCAGCTGATGCTCCCGGACCGTCATATGATCGGTGGTGAACAAGCTCATATCCGGATACCGGCGCGCATAGGCGGCCAGGGTCTTTACATAATCCCGTCCGTACAGATCGTCCTGGTGGGCGATCGTGACGAAGTCTGACTCGGCCATCTGGTAAGCAAAGTTCCAGTCCTCCCGGATCTTGCTCTCCCCCTCCCGGACATAGAGGGGGATCGCGTATCTCTCAGCCAGCCTCTCTATATAGAGACTGGGCGTGGAGGTGCAGAGGATCGTTCTGGTGGGGAGACTCTGCCCGGTCACCGAGCGGAGGCAGGCCTCCAGATAGGGCGAATCTTTGTACGCGCAGACCGCGAACGTGTGGAATGCTTTCATAGGAC
>Ga0137297_11657_pt1 | contig 12219 bp, 7 predicted proteins | sample RamsorincwithD2O_FD_97191 | JGI IMG/M metagenome (GOLD analysis project Ga0137297, IMG submission 97191) | Mouse cecal microbial communities from Vienna, Austria - Mucin amended with D2O | ecosystem: Host-associated > Mammals > Digestive system > Large intestine > Cecum | place: Austria: Vienna... | reverse complement strand
GGCAGCAGGCTTCGGATGTACTGGAAGCTGTTGGCGGCGACATGAAAAATGTGGCAAAGCATTTGCAGGATGTGACGGACTCCGTCAAGTCGGCCACCAGGGATGTACGCAGTATCGTAGATTATGTGAACGGACAGTCGGATATACGGTTTTCAAAGTTGGGCGCGGAATTCGATGTAAACAGGGAAAATCTGCGCAGCCAATTAAAGGGAATGTCGGAGAGCCTGAAAGGACTGAGTGGAAATGCTTCCAATTATTCCGATATTGTGAACGACGATTTGAGGGCGGTGAACCATCAGATAAATGTGATTTTTAATATTTTGGCGGACAATATAGTGAACTATAACGATATCAGTATTGAGGAACTTTATAAAGATATTGATTTAGAGGATATAGAAAGCATTACTACCGGCAAAACAGATACATGTACGAACAGGGGGATTGTAAAAGGCGATATTAATATAGGCGGTATAGCGGGCGCTATGTCCATCGACGAGGAAGACCCGGAGGACAGCGCAGCGGGAAAAGTGGATTATCAGATTGGCAGGAGATACTTTACCAAATGCATTATTACGGACAGCGTGAATGAAGGATACATTACGGCGAAAAAGGACGGTGCGGGCGGCATTGTAGGATATATGCGGCATGGTATTGTTGTGGATTCGGAAGGGTACGGCAGTGTGGAAAGCACGGAAGGCAGTTATGTAGGCGGTATTTGCGGGGAATCTTTTACAATGATTAAAGGCTGTTATGCGCTCTGTGCGGTCTCCGGAAAAAAGAATGTGGGCGGCATTGCAGGATTTGCGGATACGGTAAAAGATTGTTATGCGATGGTGGACTGCAGCGCATCCACAGGGAGAAAGGGCGCTATTGCAGGGCAGACAGTGGACTATGACGATGCCCTGAATGAGGAAGAGGTGAAGGTAAGCGGCAACTATTACGTGGGTGAAAACCTTTATGGGATAGATGATATCAGCTATGCGGGAATTGCAGAGCCGATTAGTTACGAAGAGCTGCTTCAAAAAGAAGGCCTTCCCCAGGAGTTTCGCCATTTGAAGGTGATTTTCCGGGTAGAGGATGCTTATCTGGGCACACAGGAGGTCGCATTCGGGGATAGCCTTGCCGGGCTGGAATATCCGGAGATTCCCGAAAGAGAAGGGTATTACGGGATTTGGCCGGATTGCTCGGATAAAATGATGACGGGCAATCTGTTGGTAGAAGGGGAATACAAAGAAGATGTGACAGTAGTGGAGAGCAATGAGAAGCAGGAGGCGGATGGGGAAGCTGGCTATGAAAAACCCTACGCCCTGGTGGAGCAGCGATTTACAGAAAACACGGTGCTGCGAGCTGCTATCAGCGATAGCGAACCGCCGGAAGCAGTGCATGGCAAAGAGTATGTGGTTTATGATATTGCACTGGAAAATGTGGAAATCAAGGATGCGGATACTTTTGCAGTCCGGCTCTATAATCCATATAAGGACGCTGTGGTATGGGGATGTAAAGACGGGATATGGAGAGAGCTGGAGAGCAAGGCCAGGGGTGAATATTTACAGGTGGATATGGCCGGAACAGAACAGATTTTCTGCATTGTACAGCAGACGTCTTCTCTCTGGATAATAATAGCCGGTACGGCAGGCGGGCTGGTATTAGTGGCTTTGCTTGTGCTTGTGGGGAAAAAGAGAAAGCGCTTCCATAAAAAATAAGAACGAGATAGCCTTTGGCATTTATCATGCCTGATGAAGGGGTTGTTGCAGATAGTTTGCTGATTCTACAATATATAGTTGAAGCATTTCGGATGTCCATACTATATATTGGGTGGATTCATCATTTTGCAACAACCCCTTCACTTGCGTAAGCTACAGGCGGACGCTGATGGCAAAGTTCTATGAAATGGGAGTGACTTCCAGAAAAGTCAGCCCTAAAATAAAAACGATACCTGAATTTGATAAATCTGGGTATCTTGCATAAACTTAGGAGTTAGTATACCCTAACACATTGGTTAGTTTGATGAAACTGTGGTTAGTGGCGAAAATATCATTGACAAAGTCCGCAAGGCGTAATATTATAATATATGGTTAGTGGATGCTAACTACTGCTGAACATAAGGATGTCTGACGAAGTCTGGCATCCGTTGCTTCGCCCATATAGTTAGTGAAAACTAATACATATTCCAAAGAAGGTGAATGAATGATGCCGCTTACACTGGCAGAAGTAGGAGAGGAAAATATTATCAGGAAAATCGGGGGAAAGCAGGAGATAAAGACACATCTGGAGAACCTTGGTTTTGTTGTGGGAGGAGAGGTCACGGCGATAAATGCCATCGGGGGCAATGTCATCGTAAACGTAAAGGATTCCCGTATTGCGGTTAGTAAAGAGATGGCGCAGAAGATTATGGTTTGAGCAAAACTTTTAGAAATGAGGAGGAAGAAAGAAATGAAAACACTGAAAGAATCAAAAGTCGGTGATACTGTGCGGGTTGTCAGACTCCACGGCGAGGGGGCGGTCAAGCGCCGGATTATGGACATGGGGCTGACCAAGGGTGTGGATGTGCAGATTCGCAAGGTGGCACCCTTGGGAGATCCGATGGAAGTGACCGTCCGCGGCTATGAACTTTCCATCAGGAAAGCGGATGCGGAAATGATTGAAGTGGAAAGTGTGTAGAGGACTTCTAAGCGGTTAAAGACCACCGTATGAAATTTTGGGTTACACATGGAAGAATGGGAAGCATTCTTTTTTACCTTATAGGAAAGTCCGTCATCAGACGGACATGAATTGACGAAGAACCGAAGGTTCTTCATGAAGTGGCAAAGCCACTTTTTTATCAAAGCAATAGTTAGGCATAACTAATGAGAGAACGGAAAAAGATTGATATTGAAAATTTTCAATCCAGAGTTTGTGTCTGCACGGCCCCCACAAACTCCATTATGCATAAAAAGCCGTGCAGAAATGAGGAAAAAATATGAATATGCGAATTGCTCTTGCGGGCAACCCGAACTGTGGAAAGACCACACTATTCAATGCATTGACCGGCTCCAATCAATTTGTCGGGAACTGGCCGGGTGTCACGGTAGAAAAAAAGGAAGGGAAGCTAAAGAGGCATGACGGCGTTACGCTTACTGATCTTCCCGGTATTTATTCCCTTTCCCCCTATACATTGGAGGAAGTGGTGGCAAGAAACTATCTGATCAATGAGCGCCCCGATGCGATCTTGAATATCATTGATGGTACGAACTTAGAGAGAAACTTATATCTGACCACACAGCTCACTGAGCTTGGCATTCCTGTCGTTGTTGCCATTAATATGATGGATGTAGTGGAGAAAAACGGCGACAAGATCAACACAGGGGAGCTGTCGAGGGCTTTGGGCTGTAAGGTGGTAGAGATTTCCGCCCTGAAAGGAAACGGTATCATGGAGGCGGCAGAGGCTGCAATGGATGCGGCAAAAAACGGAAAGACAGTTCCTATGCATACCTTTTCGGGAACAGTGGAGCATGCCCTTGCCCATATCGAGGAGGCGGCGGTACATGGATTGCCGGAGGAACGGCAGCGGTGGTATGCAATCAAGCTGTTTGAGCGGGACGACAAGGTTTTAGAGCAGTTGAAGCTGGATGAGTCTGTCCTTTCCCATATTGAAACGGACATCAAGGCAGCCGAGGCGGAGATGGATGACGATAGCGAATCCATCATCACCAATGAGAGGTATATTTATATCGGCAGCATTATAAAAGGATGCTTGAAGAAAAAGTCCGCAGGAAAACTGACACATTCCGATAAAATTGACAGGATTGTCACAAACCGCTTTTTAGGGCTTCCGATTTTCGCAGCAATTATGTTCCTTGTGTATTATATATCCATGGTGACGGTGGGAGCTTCTGCCACAGACTGGGCAAATGACGGGTTGTTCGGCGATGGTTTCCATCTGTTTGGCATCGGTTCTTCCGCTTACGGGGAGGCGGCTGAAGAATACGGAGATGCGGCGCTTATTGTGGACGGTTATGATGGCTATGTGGAAGAAAACGGTACGGCTCCCACGGGCGATTTTTCTTATGAAGTGGAAGATGAAGAAACATTGGAAGTGACAGTGGAAACGGCATCCCTGGCAGATTACGAGTCTGCGCTTGCGGTGATGGAGCAGTATGGCGATGAACCTGACCCGGCGGCTTACGGGGTGTGGATACCCGGAATCCCGGTCCTTGTAGGGAACGGACTTGAGGCTGCGGGAGTGGCGGACTGGCTTGCGGGGCTGATAGGCGATGGTATCATAGCCGGTGTGGGTGCGGTTCTTGGCTTTGTGCCGCAGATGCTTGTTCTTTTCCTGTTCCTCGCGTTTCTTGAGGCGTGTGGATACATGGCGCGTATCGCATTTGTACTTGACCGTATCTTCCGTAAGTTCGGGCTGTCCGGCAAATCTTTTATCCCGATGCTCATCGGTACCGGCTGCGGTATTCCGGGAATCATGGCATCGAGGACGATAGAGAATGAACGTGACCGCAGAATGACGATTATGACAACAACCTTTATCCCCTGTGGTGCAAAAGTGCCGTTTATTTCCATGGTGGCCGGCGCGATTTTCGGTGGCTCCGCATGGGTGGCAACGAGTGCATATTTTGTGGGCATGGCAGCGATTATCATTTCCGGTATCATGTTAAAGAAGACAAAAATGTTCGCCGGCGATCCGGCCCCCTTTGTTATGGAGCTCCCGGCTTATCATATGCCCACGGCAGGCAATGTCCTGCGCTCCATGTGGGAACGCGGATGGTCCTTTATCAAGAAGGCGGGTACGATTATTCTGCTTTCTACCATCGTTATCTGGTTTACGACTTATTTTGGGTTTACTTCGGAAGGATTCAGGATGCTCGCCGAAGAGGAAATGGATCAGTCACTCCTTGCGGCGATAGGCGGTGCAATCGCATGGATTTTTATACCGCTGGGCTGGGGAAACTGGCAGGCGGCGGTGGCATCCATCACAGGTCTTGTGGCGAAGGAAAATATTGTCGGCACAATGGGTATTCTCTATCCCGGAGGCTGGCCTGAGATTGGTGCGAACTTCAGTATGGTTGCGGGATATTCTTTCCTTGTATTCAACCTTTTGTGTGCGCCCTGCTTTGCGGCAATTGGTGCAATCAAACGGGAAATGAACAATGCGAAGTGGACGTGGTTTGCCATCGGCTATCAGTGTGGATTAGCCTATGCGGTGGCGCTGATGGTTTACCAGATTGGTTCGGCATTTACGGGAAATCTGAATGTCATCGGCCTGCTGGCTGCCATTGCTATTCTCGGAGGTATGATTTATATGCTGGTCAGGCCGTATAAGGAGGAAACAAAGCTGACTGTAAACATGAAACTGAAAATGGTAAGGTAACAGCGCGAAAAGTGCTTCTAAAGACATCCCGCCATTGGACGGGATGCCAAGAAGCACTTTTTGTGTGGGAGAATGCAAAGGGATAAATTTGCTTTTAAGAACAGGCATTCTCCATATAGATATATGACAGCCCGGTTTATCCGGGCTGTCATACTAGTTCCTCTCTAAAATGGACAGGATACATTTTTTCATCGCTTCATAACTTTCCGGGGTTATGTCATGTTCCATCTTGCAGGCGTCGCTTGCCGCGATTTTGGGGTCAACGCCAAGGTGGATCAGCCAGTCCGTCAGCAGGGTGTGGCGTTCGTAGACTCTTTCCGCCATCTTTTTGCCTTCGTCTGTCAGCTGGAGATAGCCGTCCTCCGAAACGGTGATGTATCCGCAGTTTTTCATGTTTTTCACGGCAACGCTTACGCTGGGTTTTGAAAAATTCAGCTCAGTGGCTACATCGATGGAGCGCACGGCAGAAAAGCGTTTGCTCAGGATAAGTATTGTTTCAAGGTAATCCTCAAGGGATTCTTCGGCTTTGTGCTGTATATAACTCATGGTATCACTGTACTCCTTTCCGGGACGGAAACTGCCCGTAAGGTTATCCTAACACTTTAGGGAAAGGGTTGCAAGCCATTTAATTTGATTCAATTTGATTCAAAATAAACAAAAATGTATGTTTATTCTGCATAAAGTGTTATAATAAAAAATAGTTGCCAAATATTGGGCTCAAAATATATATTACTGCATATTGAAGTGCCAAAGAAAAAGTAATAGATACCGGATGGGCACTTGCAGAACCGGAGGAAATACCGGAATAAGTATTGGAACAAATACTGGAGGAAGTTATAATGAAAAGATTTAAAAGATTTCTATCACTATTTTTACCATTTTTTATTGTACTTTCTTTGTGCGGCAGCATGCAGATGGAGGCGAAAAGCCCGGAAAAATCGGCGGGCGGGAATGATTTAGATGCCCTGGAGGTGCATTTTATTGATGTGGGGCAGGGGGATGCGGCCCTGATTAAGTGCGGTGATGCAGCGATGCTGATTGATGCGGGGGAAAATGACCAAGGCACACTGGTGCAGAATTATATCCGCAAGCAGGGGGTAAAATCCCTGGATTATCTGATTGTGACCCATCCCCATTCCGACCATTGCGGCGGCGCGGATGTGATTATTTCCAAATATGACATTGATACGATTATCATGCCTAACTATTCCAAGGATACGGCTACGTATCGGGATGTGATAAAGGCCATGGATTATAAGGGGTATGAGATTACCAGCCCGGAAGTGGGAGACAGTTATAAACTGGGTGATGCGGAATTTACCATTATTGCCCCTAATAAAGAGGACTATGGGGATGATGAGAATAATTATTCCGTAGGAATTATCTTAGAACATGGCAGCAGGAAATTTATCTTTACCGGGGATGCGGAGGAAGAGGCGGAAGCGGATATCGTGGGTAACGGAATTGATATATCCGCGGATGTATTGAAGATAGCCCATCATGGAAGCAGGACTTCTTCTACGGAAGAATTTATCCGTGCGGTGAAGCCGGAATATGCGGTCATAAGCTGCGGGGAAAATAATGAATACGGGCATCCCCATGCGGCAACTTTAAATACGCTGAGAGGTATGGGCGTGAAAGTGTTCCGTACCGATGAGCAAGGTTCATTAATTGCGGCTTCGGATGGAAAAGAAATCACTTGGAATGCGGCGCCTTCCGATACGTGGAAAGCCGGCGAGCCCACTCAGTCCAGCGTTGGAGCAAATGGAAAAGCCGGTTCGGATGAGGCATATGCTGGGAATGCCGCTGCTGTTCAGGATACCAATAGACAGCCGGCTTCCGGAGCGGCCGATAAAACGGCAGGCGAAAGCAAATCCCAGAAAGAAGAATCTGCACCGGCAGTGGAGGAGCCGGAACAGGCAGCGCCGCAGAATACCCAAGGGCTTACTTATATTTTAAATGTGAAAACAAAAAAATTCCATGTTCCTTCATGCAGTTCTCTGCCGACAACCAATCGGAGCGATTCCGCTCTAAGCAGAGATGAAATCATCGCGCAAGGCTATGTGCCATGCAAAAGATGCAATCCATAGTATAAGTTCAGATAGTTCTGAAGCCGTCTGAACTGTTGCAATCCATAAGCAAGTAGAGGTCATGCGGGGAAAAGCGGTAATGTTGTGATTATGATAAAATAAATCAATCAAGGGGAGAGGGCGAAGGATGAAAAAGAGGAAGCGGTTGTCCGGGATATTTTATGCAGTGGGGCTGATTATGATGCTTTTGGTGGTTGCGCTCTGCCTTCCGCTGGCACTGCCCCGGCTGTTAGGTTTTGAAGCCTATGCCATTATCAGCGGCAGCATGGAACCACAGATTCCAGTGGGCAGCCTTGTGTACGCCAAGGCGATGGCCCCGGAGGAAGTAGAAGCCGGCGACGTTATTGTTTTTTACGGGGGAAGGGCCGGGGAGGCGGTGACAACCCACCGCGTAGTCGAAAACAGGAATGCCGACAGGGAGTTTATTACCCGCGGGGATGCGAATGCAGGAGATGACATGGAGGCCAGACCTTATGAGAGCTTGATTGGGAGAGTGGAGCATATTCTGCCCCATTTCGGACGGCTGTCGCTGATGATGTCTATGGCATCCGGAAAGACAGGGATGGTTTGTTTTCTGGGAGCGGCACTCATATTTTGCATTTTAGGAGGGGTTTTAAAGAAAGATGACAGAGAAGGGCAGCCGGAAGACAAGGAAGCAGGGAAAGATAGCGGAAGAGAACCGGCCAAAGCGGGAGGGGCAGTGAGCAGCAGTTCAGGAATGCCCACAGAGGGCACAGTGCCGGGAAAGCGGGCAGTGAAGGCCATAATAATTGTGCTCCTGGCCATATTCCTTTGTTCAGTAAGCGTCCTTGCAGTCAATCTGTACCGGTATTGGTCAAACAGGCAGCTGTATAAGGATGCGGCCGGAGAATATACTTATGATGCAATGGGAAAAAACTCAGGCGGATTGGGCAACGGGAATGAAGGAGAGGGCAGTGGAAAGGGTGAAGATAATGGCAATGGGGAAGAAAAACCTCCAATTGCTGTAGATTTCCACAGGCTGCAGGAAATGAACGGGGATGTGGCCGGATGGATTTATTGCGAAGGAACGCCTATTAATTATCCTGTGATGAAAGGGGCGGACAATGATTTCTACCTCGGGCATAGCTATGATGGAGCTAACAGCAGATCGGGATCTATTTTTGTGGAAGCGGCCAACCGGCCGGGGTTCGCGGATGCTAACACGATTCTTTACGGGCATCATATGAAAGACGGCTCCATGTTTGCATCCCTGGAGAAATGGGCTGACCAGGAATTCTATGAGGAACATCCGGTTATGTGGCTGTTTACGCCAAAACAGGATTATAAAGTCATTTTGTTTAGCGGCTATACAACGGCGGCGAACTCGGAAGCCTATACGATTTTTTCCGATTCCGGCAAGGAATTGGAGGAATACCTGGAGAAGTGCATCGGGAAGTCTGACTTTGAGGCAGATGTATCGGATAGGATACAAGAGGAGGGTACGGGAAATATAGCAGATAAGTATATCGTGCTTTCTACCTGTTCTTATGTATTCGAAGATGCCCGCTATGTTATTCACGGCTTTTTAGTGCCGGTGGGATAGCGGGGGCAAGAGAAGGGTTAAATAATATATCCGGCTCAAAATTTGAGTAAACCTAGAAAGGAGCAAATGATAACATGGAAAAAATTTTTCAGAAATGCATCAACGGGATACAGCACATAGGGATTCCCACCAATGATATCTCGAAAACAATCGCTTTTTATGAAATGCTGGGTTTCCAGGTAGCCTACAGGACATTGAATGAAAAAGCAAATGAGGAAGTGGCCTTCCTGGAACTAGGCGATGTGGTTATTGAAACCTATGAAAACAAAAATGCAGCATTAAAAAGCGGTGCCTTAGACCATCTGGCTTTAGACACCAGTGATATTCAGGGTGCTTACCGGCTGGCAAAGGAAAAGGGCTGTCGAATTCTGGACGATGGCATCCAGTTCCTGCCGTTTTGGGAGAATGGGGTAAATTTTTTTACTATTTTAGGCCCTAACGAAGAAAAGATTGAGTTTTGCCAGCGCTTATAAGCAAAAATCTATAAATACGGGGAATTTTTTACCTTACAGGAAAGTCCGTCATCAGCCGGATATGAAGTGGAAAATAGCCAGTTCATTGAATACCACTCTGCAAACAGTCAATGCAGTCAACTTAAAGAGAAATCACCTTGCTATGAAAATAACGCTCATAGCAAGGTGCAATTAGAATCACTTCTTCAAATTTTTCTGTGCCGTAGAAAGCATCAGTTTAATCCGGTTCAGCTGGTTTACCTCGCTGGCTCCCGGGTCATAATCAATAGCCACAATATTGGCCAGCGGATAATGCTTTCTGATTTCCTTAATAACCCCTTTTCCCACCACATGGTTGGGCAGGCAGCCGAAGGGCTGGGTGCAGACGATGTTGGTCACACCGCTGTGAATCAGCTCCAGCATCTCGCCGGTCAAAAACCAGCCTTCCCCGGTCTGGTTGCCGATGGAAACGATGGACTTGGCATATTCCACCAGTTGGTAAATGCTCACCGGGGGTGTAAAATGTTTGCTTTTCTCAAAGGCTTTTCTGGCAGGAGTCCGCAAAAATTCCACGGCATCAATCCCCAGCCTGGAAACCATGGCAGTTTTCCGGCTCGTGCCCAGTTCTTCCGCCTTATAAATCTGGTTATAGAAGCAATAGAGCATGAAATCCAGCAAATCCGGCACCACGGCTTCCGCCCCTTCCGACTCCAGCAGCTCTACCAGATGATTGTTGGCGGCAGGCGCAAATTTTACGAGAATTTCCCCCACAATACCTACCTTTGGCTTGGGAATATCGGAAATGGGGATGGCATCGAAGTCTTCAATGATTTCTTTACACATCTTTTTAAATTTCCAGGGATTTAAATGTTTGGCGGATACGAAATCCTGGCATTTCTTTAACCACTTGGCATGAACTTTTTCCACAGCCCCCGGTTCTTTCTCGTAAGGCCGCATCCGATAAATGCAGCGCATGAAAATATCGCCGAACACGGCGCCGAAGGCGGCACGGCTGAGCAAATCCGCATTTAGTTTAAATCCAGGATTGGTTTCGATGCCCGCCATATTGATGGAAATTACGGGTATCTGGGGCATCCCTGCTTTTTCCAGGGCTCTCCGTATGAAGCCCACATAATTGGTAGCGCGGCAGCCGCCGCCTGTCTGGGACATGATGACCGCCACCTTGTCTAAATCATATTCGCCGGACAAAAGGGCGTCCATAATCTGGCCCACCACCATGAGGGAAGGGTAGCAGGCATCGTTGTTCACATATTTTAACCCCACATCCACAGCCCGTTTATTGTCATTGGACAATACTTTGAAACGGTAGCCGCATGCATGGAAAGCCGGCTCTAGCACTTCGAAGTGGATGGGCGACATCTGGGGGCAGAGTATGGTATATGTCTGGCGCATTTCTTCCGTAAAAGCCACTTTTTGGATGGCGGAGGAACGGATTTTGCGCTGCTGCTGTTTCTGTTCCCTGACGCGGATTGCGGAAAGCAGGGAACGGATGCGGATACGGGCCGCACCCAAATTGCTGACCTCATCGATTTTCAGGCAGGTATATATTTTATCGGAAGCGGTGAGGATGTCGTTGACCTGATCGGTAGTGACGGCATCCAGGCCGCAGCCGAATGAGTTTAACTGAATCAAATCTAAATCATCCCGGGTTTTTACAAAGCTGGCTGCCGCATACAGTCTGGAGTGGTACATCCACTGGTCGGAGACAATCAAAGGACGTTCCGGTTCGGCCAGATGGGAGACGGAATCTTCCGTCAATACGGCAATCCCATAGGAAGTAATCAATTCAGGAATGCCGTGGTTGATTTCCGGGTCGATATGGTAGGGCCGTCCGGCCAGGACAATCCCCCGCATATGATTTTCTTCCATATAGCGGAGGGTTTCTTCCCCTTTTTTCTTAATATCTTCCCTGGCATTGCCCAGTTCTGTCCAGGCTGCATCCGCCGCATCAATGACTTCCTGGGCGGGGATTTCAGAAAATTCCTTAATCAGCGCTTCGGTGGCGGTGCGGATATCCCGGAAGGACATGAAGGGATTGCGCAAGAGCATTTCCCCACGCCCGATTTCCTCCACATTATTTTTAATATTCTCCGAATAGGAGGTAACGATAGGGCAGTTATAGTGGTTGTTAGCCGCCTCGAATTCATTGCGCTCATAAAAGAGGGCAGGATAGAAGATAAAATCCACTTTTTCATGAATCAGCCAGCTTACATGGCCATGAGCCAGTTTAGCCGGGTAGCATTCCGATTCGCTGGGGATGGATTCTATGCCAAGCGAATAAATATTATGGTTGGAAAGGGGGGAAAGTACTACCTGATATCCCAGTCTGGTAAAAAAGGTGAACCAGAAGGGGTAGTTCTCGTACATATTTAAAACCCGTGGAATGCCCACCTTCCCTCTTTTTGCCGCATCCGCCAAAAGAGGTTCATATCCAAAAATTCTTTTTAGCTTATATTCAAAAAGGTTAGGGATGGTGTCTTTGCTTTTGGATTTCCCAAGCCCCCGTTCGCAGCGGTTGCCGGAAATGAACTGGCGGCCTCCGCTGAATTTATTGATAGTAAGCCTGCAATTGTTGGTGCAGCCTTTGCATTTTGCCATGCTTGTTTCAAACTGAAGAGACTGTATCTGCCCGATGGTGAGCATGGTGGTGGCATAGCCCTCTTCGTAGCGTTCCCTGGCAATCAGGGCAGCGCCGAAAGCCCCCATAATGCCCGCAATATCCGGACGGAT
>Ga0137297_11649_pt1 | contig 12305 bp, 9 predicted proteins | sample RamsorincwithD2O_FD_97191 | JGI IMG/M metagenome (GOLD analysis project Ga0137297, IMG submission 97191) | Mouse cecal microbial communities from Vienna, Austria - Mucin amended with D2O | ecosystem: Host-associated > Mammals > Digestive system > Large intestine > Cecum | place: Austria: Vienna... | reverse complement strand
GTGTTACTGGATATGGTGAAAAACTAATAAAAACAGCTATAAATGTAGATTTAAATGAAATTGAAACTATTGCTCACTATACAGCTGCAAAAACATTTATGCCTGATGTTACCAGTATTGTTGATATTGGTGGACAAGATATGAAATATATAAAAATAAAAGACGGAACAATTAACAACATAATGCTAAATGAGGCTTGTTCTTCTGGTTGTGGATCTTTTATTGAAACATTTGCAAAAAGTTTAAATTTATCTATAGAAGATTTTGTTAATGAGGCATTGGAAGCTAGAGCTCCTGTTGACTTAGGTTCTAGATGTACTGTATTTATGAACTCTAAAATTAAACAAGCCCAAAAAGAAGGCTCTACAGTTGGAGATATATCTGCTGGACTTTCTTATTCTGTTATAAAAAATGCTATACAAAAAGTTATGAAAGTTAGAGATATAAATTCTTTAGGAAAACACATTGTTGTTCAAGGTGGTACTTTCTATAATGATGCTGTTCTTCGTGCATTTGAATTAATTGTTGGCAAAAATGTTGTTAGACCTGATATTGCTGGACTTATGGGTGCATATGGGGCCTCTATACTTGCAAGAAAACAATTTGAATCTAATTTAGATATGGAATATGACTCTACAATATCTAATTTAAAAGATTTAGATAACTTAAAAATAGAAACATCTCATATTCGTTGTAATGGTTGTGAAAATCATTGTTTACTTACAATTAATAAATTTAATAATGGTCAAAAACATATTTCTGGTAATAGATGTGAAAAAGGAGAAGGAATTGTAACTGGTAAAAAGGATTTACCAAATATTTATAAATATAAATTTGAAAAATTATTTAATTATAAACCTTTAGATGAAAAAGAAGCTACAAGAGGTACTATTGGTATTCCACGTGTTTTAAACATGTATGAAGATTATCCTTTTTGGTTCACATTTTTAACTAATTTAGGTTTTAGAGTTATATTATCTGAAAAAAGTAATAGGAAAACTTATGAAAAAGGTATGGAATCTATGCCTTCTGAATCCGTTTGTTATCCTGCTAAACTATCTCATGGACATATTATGAGTCTTATTAATCAAGGTATTAAGACTATATTCTATCCATGTATTCCATATTCAAGAAAAGAATATAAAAAAGCAGATAATCATTATAACTGTCCTATTGTCATATCTTATTCAGAGGTACTAAAGAACAATATTCCTGAAATAAAGGAAAAAAATATTAAGTTTTTAAATCCATTTTTACCTTTTGAACAAAAAAATTTAGTAGAAACTATTATGTCCCTTCCAGAATTTGAGGAATATAATTTTACTAGGAAAGAATTAACAAATGCAGCAAAATTGGCAGAAAAAGAATATTTAAACTTTAAAGAAGATGTACAAAGGGAAGGTCAAAAAGCACTTGATTATATGAAAGAAAATAATGTTCATGGAATAGTGCTAGCTGGTAGACCATATCATGTTGACCCTGAAATTAATCATGGTATAGACACCTTAATTACAAGCTTAGGACTATGCGTTCTTTCTGAAGATAGTATATCAAATAAGGCAGAGGTAAAAAGACCTATAAGAGTTGTAGATCAATGGGTATACCATGCTCGTCTTTATGCTGCTGCAGACTTTGTTGGAAAACATGATAATTTAGAATTAGTCCAGCTAAATTCTTTTGGATGCGGTGTTGATGCTGTAACAACAGATCAAGTTGAGGAAATCCTATCAAGTTTTGATAAAATGTATACTCTAATCAAAATAGATGAAGTAAATAATTTGGGAGCTGTTAGAATTCGTATTCGTTCACTTTTAGCTAGTATAAATAAGAGAATTGATAGAAAGAATTCTAAAGATATAAGTCATGGTGATTATAAAATTACTAAAAAGATCTTTACTAAAGATATGCGTAAGGATTATACAATATTAATACCTCAAATGGCACCAATTCATTTTGAACTACTTGAATCAGCAGTGGCTGCATGTGGATATAATGTGCATTTATTAAGAGAATGTACTCCTCATACTGTTGAAGTAGGTTTAAAATATGTTAATAATGATGCTTGTTATCCTTCTATACTTACAACTGGACAAATGATTGAAGCTCTTCAGTCTGGAGATTATGACTTAAATAAAACTGCTCTTATTATGTCTCAAACTGGTGGTGGATGTAGAGCTACTAATTATATTGGTTTTATTAGAAAAGCTTTAAAAGATGCTGGTTTTGCCAATATTCCTGTTATATCATTTAATGTTGTCGGTATGGAAAAAATGCCTGGATTTAAATTAACACCTAAATTAGTAGAAAATTTAGTAAAATGTGTTATTTATGGAGATATTCTTCAAAAATTATTAACTAAAAATAGAGCATATGAGGTGCATAAAGGCGAATCTAAAGCATTATTCGATAAATGGATGGAAAAATGCAAAAAATTAGTTGCAAATTCCTCTATGAGAGAATTTAAACAAAATATTTATGCAATGGTGAATGATTTTGAGAAAATTGAACTAGATACTACTATTGAAAAACCTAAAGTCGGTATAGTTGGAGAAGTATTAATTAAATATCAACCATTTGGAAATAATTTTGTTGCAGATAAATTAGAGGCAGAGGGTGCAGAAGTCATTCTTCCAGATTTTATGGGATTTATTAAATTCATTGCTACTCATAAAATAACATTTAATGAATTAATAAAAATAGATTCTACTAAAGCAAAAATATTCAAATTAGCAATAAAATTAATTGATCTATTAGAAAAAGATGAGGTAATCGCATTATCTAATTCTAAAAAAGGATATTTGCTTCCTTGTAATATATTTGAATTAGAAAAAAATGTTAAAGATATACTTTCTATAGGAAATCAGACAGGTGAAGGTTGGTTTTTAACTGCTGAAATGGTAGAATATATTGAACATGGAATACCTAATATTGTATGTGTTCAACCTTTTGCCTGCCTACCAAATCATGTTGTTGGTAAAGGTGTTATAAAAACAATAAGAGATACCTATCCTGAAGCTAATATTTCAGCGATAGATTATGATCCTGGTGCAAGTGAAGCAAATCAAACTAACCGTATTAAACTTCTTATGGCAGTTGCAAATGATAATTTAAAGAATAAAAATAATGAAAAAACTGCTGTATTAAAAGAAAATATCAAAAAGGATTCAAAGGACAAAATAACTAAATAAAGGAGGCTTTACAATGAATTTAATGCCTAAAGAAAGCTATAGTAATATATCTGATATAAGTTTAGATTACTTAATTAATGATATAAAAATAAAAGGCTTAATATTTGACTTTGATGGTACTTTACGTAGAAATAAAATTGTATCCCCTGATACTATAAATTTTTTACTTAAAGCTAAAGAAAAAGGCTTAGTTTTGTCAATATTGAGTAATAACCCTTACGTTAGTAAAACTATATTACAGGAAATTAATATTCCATCAACAAAAAAATTTGCTTGTAAACCTCTAAAAAAACCATTTTTAGATATGGCAAAAGTAATGGATTTAGACCCTGAAGAAATTGCAGTTATAGGGAATAATATAATTTCAGATATATGGGGTGCAAATAGAGCTAATATGTATTCTATATATATTCATAATCTAAACAGCTATAGATCTAAAAAGAAAATAGAAGATAAATTGCGAGATTTAGGAATAAAACCCGTAAAATAAAAAAATTATATATTTTATAATGTTAAACGCCCAAAAGAGAAATTCTTTTGGGCGTTTATACATATTGCTAAATTTGAGGTTGTATTATTTTTTCCATGACCTCATCATAAAACTTAGCCTGTTTGCGAGTTACTTCTTTATTACTATTCACTGCATTGTCAAAATCTGAACTTCCAATAACAAAAGAGTAGCTTTTCTGATATTTAATTTTTTCCCCGCTACTCTTTGAGAAAAGAATACCTTTCTCCATAGTAACTCTCCTTTCTTGATTGTAAAAGATAATATCGATATTTTACTTAAGAATTATAACATATATAGGCAGCTTTTTCAATGGTAATAACAAGTGAAAACACACAAAAACACTATATAATAGTGTTTTTTTTTGGCGGAGAAAGAGGGATTCGAACCCTCGCGGCCCTCACGAACCCTAACGCGTTAGCAGTGCGTCCTCTTCGACCAGCTTGAGTATTTCTCCATATATTATATAAAAATGGCGCAGAGGGTGGGATTCGAACCCACGGTAGGCTATAAACCTACGCCAATTTTCAAGACTGGTGCCATAAACCAACTCGACCACCTCTGCATAACCGTGTTACAGTTTCCCGTAACAGTATTTATAATAACACATTTAAGGCTTATATGTCAATAGATATTGTTATAAAATTTTCTACCCTATTTTCTCCAAAAAATCTATAATTATAAGTAATTATAGATTTATTTATTTATTGCTATTTGTACTGCTTCAAATTCTTCATCAGATAATTTCATTCTTGATTTTCCTTTTACTATTTCCTTTGCATAAATATTAGAATTATCTTGCCCATATATAGAGTTCAGTACTATTCCATTGTTTTCTCTATCTAGTAGTGCTATAGAAAAACTTAATTCATTTTTTGTATTTCCAAAGGCATTATACTTATATAACCCTATTTTCTTTATACAATGTGATAATTCATTGTTTATATTATTACATACTTGTATTATTTGATCATCTCTTTTATTTAACTTATCTACTTGCATAATATATTCACTTAGCATTTTAGAGAAATCTTTGCCTTCCCCTAATTTTTTCATAGTTTTCTCATATTTATTATGAATTATTAGAGATATACATATACTAATTAAAGAAATAATAGATGATATCACAGATATAATTAATAATGTGTTTTCCATTTAAGCTCCTTCCATAAACTTAGTCATTTTTTATTAATTCTAACAATCTTTCTAATTCATCATTAGATGTATATTGAATAACAATTTTTCCACTATTAGTACCTGCATTTAATTTAACTTTTGTACCGAAAAAACTTTGAAAGCTATCTTCTATATCTCTATATACTGCCTCATATCTAGCATTTTTCTTAGTAATTTTCTTTTTATTTTTTACTGTTCTTTCAATATCCCTTACTGTTTGTCCCTTCTCTATAATCCTCAAAGCCATTTCATATTGTTTATCTAAATCTTCGATTGAAAGTAATGTTCTACAATGTCCTTCTGTTAATTTTCCTTCAGCAGCAAGCTCTATAACTCTTCTATCTAAATTTAATATTCTAAGAGTATTAGTAACATTTGTTCTGCTAATTCCTAATTTATCTGCTAAATCTTGTTGTTTTAAATTATAATTATCTATAAGTTCTTTATATCCTAAAGCTTTTTCTATTGGATTTAGGTTTTCTCTTTGTATATTTTCTATTAATGATATTTCTTTATTTTGTTGTTCATTTTCATCTCTAATAATACAAGGAACTTCTTTAAGACCTGCTATTTTTGCAGCTCTCCATCTTCTTTCCCCTGCTATAATTCTATAAAATCCATCTTTCTTTTCTACAATAATTGGTTGTATAATGCCATACGTTTTTATTGATTGAGCTAATTCGTTTAAAGCTTCTTGATCAAATTTCTTTCTAGCTTGATTAACATTTGGCTCTATCTCTACTATTTTTATATTTTTTACAGTTTCACTTTTTTCTTCAGTTTGTTTCATTTCTTTTAATACTGAGCTTTCTGCAAATAATGCATCTAACCCCCTACCTAATCCTGTGTTCTTTGCCATAATATTCTCCTTTATTTATTCTTTTTTAAAAATTCTTTTACAAATTTATCATAACTTCTTGCTCCTTTGGATAAAGGATCGTAAATAACTATTGGTAATCCATAGCTTGGAGCCTCACTTAGTCTAACATTTCTAGGTATAACTGTTTCAAATACTTTATTTTCAAAGTATTTATTAATTTCTACTACAACTTGATTAGATAATTTAGTTCTTTGGTCATACATTGTTAATAGGGCACCTTCAATTATTAAGCTTCTATTATAGTATTTTTTTACTAATTCTATTGTTTTTAAAAGCTCTCCTACTCCTTCTAATGCAAAATATTCACATTGAACAGGTATAAGTACACTATCAGATGCACTTAATGCATTTAAAGTAATTAATCCTAATGATGGTGGACAATCAATAATAATGTAATCATAATAATCCTTTACTTTGTCTAGTTTATCTTTAAGTCTATACTCTCTACCTACTGCTGAAACTAATTCTACTTCTGCTCCTGCCAAACTTGTGTTTGCAGGACAAATATCTAAGCTTTTTAATTCCATTTTTTGTATGACATTAGGAATCTCAACTTCATTAATAAGTACATCATAAGTAGAAAAGCCTGTATCTTTGCTAATACCTAAGCCACTTGTGGCATTTCCTTGAGGGTCAGCATCTACTAATAAAACTTTTTTGTTCTTTTTAGCAAGCATTGCACTTATATTTATTGAAGTAGTAGTTTTTCCAACTCCTCCTTTTTGATTTGCAACAGATATTATTTTACCCAATTTTGTCCCTCCATTTCTATAATATGATATAAAAAAAACTTTAATATGTCAATAAATATTATGGTTTTATTTAAAATTTTAGTAACTATTGTGGTATATGACTAGAATGCTAAATTAGTAGATAATTGGGCGAATAATATTAGCCCCTACGCTGATTTGCTATTATTTTAATATGATATTCTAGTAAAATACTTCTAAATAGTTACAAATTTTACTTATCTTGCTTTTTAATATATATTTATTTAATAGGATCTTTCGCTGGTATTCCGGCTTTTCTAGGATATTTTAATTTTGTATGTGTAATTTTTTCAATAACAATTATATTTCTTTCATAATCTGAATTAGGTAAAATTATATTATCTATTTTTACAACTTTTCCTCCTAATTCTCTAATTGCTTTTTGTGATTCTTTTAGTTCTTCCTCTATTTCTGAACCTTTCATACAAATGCATTTTCCACCAACTTTTACAAAAGGAAGCATATATTCTACTAATGTACTTAAATTAGCTACTGCTCTAGATGTGCAAATATCATAGCTTTCTCTATGTTTTTTTTGCATAGCTAGTTCTTCTGCTCTAAAATGCATAGCATCAATATTATTTAACTCTAATTTTTGAATTATATTTTTTAAAAAATTAACCCTTTTATTTAAAGAATCTACTAAAGTTAAGTTAATATTTTCATTTACAATTTTTATTGGTATTCCTGGAAATCCTGCTCCTGTACCAATATCAATAATGGACTCTTTATTTTTAATGTATTTCAAAATAGTAAGTGAATCTACAAAATGCTTTAAAATAACGTCATTTTCCTCTATAATAGCTGTTAAATTCATCTTCTCATTCCAATCAATAAGTTCCTTCATATATAGAAAGAATTTGTCAGCTATTTCACTACTTATTTTTATATCTATTTTATTCAAATTATCTATTAATTTATCATTAAATTCCATCTTACTTAATTCCTTTTCTTGTTTCTAAATATATTAATAGTACAGATATATCAGCGGGTGAAACGCCTGATATTCTTGAAGCCTGACCCACTGAAACAGGTTTTATTTTGTTTAATTTTTGTCTTGCTTCTAATCTTAATCCTTTTATTTCTTCATAGTCTATATCTTCTGATAATTTTTTCTTTTCAAGTTTTTTAAATTTTTCTACTTGTTCTTTTTCTAAATTAATATATCCCTCATATTTTATTTGTATTTCTGCTTCTTCTGCTTCTAATTTAGTTAGATTTGGTCTGTTTTTATCTATTTCACATACTGAATTATAGCTTATTTCTGGTCTTTTTAATAAATCTGATAATTTTATTCCTGTTGTAATTTCACTTGTATTAAGTTTTCTTAAAAGCTCGTTTACTTCTTTTGTAGGCTTAATAACTGTATTATTTAATCTTTCTATTTCTTTGTTAAGATTTTTTCTTTTTTCTAAAAACTTATTATATCTATCCTCTGAAATAAGCCCTATATCATGCCCTATCTCTGTTAATCTTAAGTCTGCATTGTCTTGCCTTAAAAGGAGTCTATATTCTGCTCTAGATGTCATCATTCTATAGGGTTCATTTGTTCCTTTAGTAACTATATCATCTATTAACACACCTATATAAGCTTGTGATCTATCTAATATAATTGGATCTTTTCCTTTTATTTTTAAACTAGCATTAATACCTGCCATTAGCCCTTGTGCAGCCGCTTCTTCATATCCAGATGTTCCATTTATTTGTCCAGCAAAAAACATTCCTTTTATCCTTTTATGTTCTAAAGAAAGTTTTAGTTCTTGTGGATCAATACAATCATATTCTATAGCATACGCTGGTCTTGTAAACTCAACATTTTCCATTCCTGCTATAGTTCTATACATAGCTATTTGTACGTCCTCTGGAAGTGATGAACTCATACCTTGAACATACATTTCATCTGTACCTTCTCCTATTGGTTCTATAAAAATTTGATGCCTCTTTTTATCTGCAAATCTTACTACTTTATCTTCTATAGATGGACAATATCTGGGTCCTGTTCCATGTATTTTTCCTGAATATAAAGGAGATCTATCTAAATTTTTTCTTATAATATCATGTGTATTCTCATTAGTATAAGTTAAATAACAGTCCATTTGCTCTTTTTTATTATATATTGTATTTTCTAATGAGAAATTTTCTATTTCTTCATCCCCTTTTTGAACTTCCATTTTAGAAAAATCCAAACTTCTTCTATTTACCCTTGCTGGTGTTCCAGTTTTAAATCTTGTTATTTTTATTCCCATATTTTTTAAAACTTCTGACAATTTATCAGCTGCAGCTACTCCATCTGGACCACTAGAATATGATACCTCTCCAATATGAATAGATCCTTTTAAATATGTTCCTGTAGCTAATATAACTGACTTAACATTGTATTTTGCTCCTATATTTGTTTCTATTGACTCTACTTCATTATCTTTTAAATTAATATTAACTATTTCTGCCTGTTTTAGATAAAGATTTTCTTGCTTTTCCAAAGTTTTTTTCATTTCTTCTTGATATCTTTTTCTATCTGCTTGTGCTCTTAATGAGTAAACAGCAGGTCCTTTAGATGTATTTAACATTTTTAATTGTAAATAAGTTTTATCTGTGTTTTTAGCCATTTCTCCACCTAAACAGTCTATTTCTCTAACTATGTGCCCTTTAGAACTACCACCTATGTGAGGATTACAAGGCATATTAGCAACTGCTTCTAAGCTTATTGAAAATACTAAGGTTTTCATTCCCATTCTAGCACAAGCAAGTCCTGCTTCACATCCAGCATGTCCTGCACCAATTACTGCTACATCATATTCTCCTGCATTATACATTTCTACCTCCATTGTTTATACTTATATTTCTTGTTTTTTATGAAACGCGAACATCTCTCTTTTTATATTTTAGTTTATATTTCAGCACTTGTTTGCAATTATAATTATATTTTATTTTATAATATTTTATTTTGTTCGGTTTTACTTTCCTAAGCAAAATTTAGAAAATATTTCATTTATTATATCTTCTGAAACATTATCTCCTGTAATTTCTCCTAAATCTTCCAAAGCTTGTTTTATATATATTGTTATTATATCTAAAGGCATTTGCTCCTTTATGGTTTTTATTGCATTTTTTATACTCTCTTTGGCCTTTTTTATTTGATTTTTATGCCTTTCATTTGTAATTAGTAATTCATTACTATTCGATATCTCATTAAATTCAAATAATTCAGAAATTTTATCATATAAATTGTCTAATCCTTCACCATTAATTGCGGATATTCTTACTACTGGCTTATATAAACTATTAATTAATTCTTCATTATTCTTATTTTCTTCCTTTAAATCGCTTTTATTTAATACTATTATAGCTGTTTTGTATTTTATAATATCTAATATGTTTTTATCATCTTCATCTATCTTAGTTGAATTATCTATAATTGCTATAATTAAATCTGCTGAAGATGCTATTTTCTTGCTCTTTTCTACTCCTATTTTTTCAATAGCATTATCTGTATCTCTTATTCCTGCTGTATCAATAATTTTAAGAGCTATTCCATTTATATTTATATATTCTTCTATTGTATCCCTTGTAGTACCTGCAATATCACTAACAATAGCTCTTTCTTCTTTTAACAGAGCATTTAACAAAGATGATTTTCCTGCATTTGGTTTTCCTAAAATCACTGTTTTTAGTCCATCCCTAAGTATTTTTCCTCTTTCAAAACTATCCTCTAATTTTATTAAATCCCCTTTTATTTCCTCTAAACCATCTATTGCTTCACTATTTGTAACTTCTTCTACATCATACTCTGGATAATCTATAGTCACTTCTATATTAACCATAATATCTATTATTTTCTGTTTTATTTGATTTATTTTGTTAGATAATTCTCCTTGAAGTTGATTTACAGACTCCTTTGCTTCTTTATCTGTTTTTGCATTTATAAGTTCAATGATACTCTCTGCTTGACTTAAATCTATCCTTCCATTTAAAAAAGCTCTTTTTGTAAATTCTCCTGGCTCTGCTAATTTAGCTCCATTATTAATACATAGTTCTAAAATCTTTTTCTCAACAATAATTCCACCATGTGAACTTATTTCACACATGTTTTCTGTTGTATAACTTTTAGGAGATATAAAATATGAAACTAATACTTCATCTATTACTTCATTATTTGCTGGATTAACGATTTGTCCATATTTAATGTTATATCCCTTTATTTCCTTATTTTTATTTTTGGGCTTAAATATCTTTTCTACTATGTTAAAACTGTCCTTACCAGATATTCTTATTATTCCAATTCCTCCACTTCCTGATGCTGTGGATATCGCTACTATTGTTTCTTCCATATTTTTACATCCTTTACAATAAAGAAGTCAAAGTAAGAATACTTATTTCTAAGTAAATTCTCGAACTTTGACTTCGATTTTTTATTTTATTTTTTTCTCAACTACTATTTTTCTTCTAGGTTCTTCACCTATACTATATGTTGTAACATAGTCGCTATCCTGTAGTTCCGTATGTATTATCTTCCTTTCATATGATGTCATTGGCTCTAAAATAATTTTTCTACCATTTCTTTTTATTGTTCTTTCTAACTTTCTTGCTAATTGTTTTAATGTTTCTTCTCTTTTTTCTTTATATCCACCTATATCAATTAAAATCCTTACTCTATTTTCTACATTTTTATTTCCAATTGCTGAAAGTAGGTTTTGTAAAGCATTTATTGTTTCTCCCCTATATCCTATTAAACTTTTAGAATTATTTCCTAATATAGTAACTTGTAATGTGTCTTTTTCCTGGTTTATTTCGTATTCTATTTCTTTAATTTCCTTTATAAAATCATTTAAGAAATTTTCTATATTTTCTTTGCATTTCTTTATATCTTTTTCACTTACTGGTCTTATTTTCTTCTCTTTTACTACATTTGCGACTTTAACATCATTTTTTAATGTCATTTCTACTTTTACTACCCTTGGATCTAGAATACTATAAAAACTCCTTTTATCTTCATTTTCTAGTATTTTTATATCTACATCTTCTTTTCTACATTTTAACTGTTTTAAACCTTTTTCTATTGCTTCTGTAGATGTTTTTCCTTCAACTATTATTTGTTTTTCCATTTATGCCTCCTTTTTATCTTCTTTTATTACAAATTTATTTAATAAAAATCTTTCACCTAATTGTAGTATATTTTTTACTAACCAATACAAAGATAATCCTAAAGGTGCTATTAAAGCAATAGCTATAGACATAATTGGCATCATGTAATTCATACTATTTGTCATTTGTTGCATACTTTCTAACTGTTCTTCTACATTGCCATCATCAGAGGCATTTTGTTTTTCTTCTTTTTTCTTTTCTTTTTCTGCCTTTTCTTTCTCTCTTTGCTCTTTTGTTTTACTCATATTCATTGTTATTCTTATATTAACAAATGTAGTAACAACATAAAGTATAGGAATAACTAATACTTTTATATCTGTAAAGTTTTGCATTGGTACTTTACTTAAGTCTAATCCTAAAAAGTTCATATTTATATATACATTTTCATCTTCTGCTGCTTTCTTTTCTATAATTTTTATTTCTGGATAAGAAGATGACTCTCCACTCTCTGTTATTTCCTGTCTATATCTCTCTATTGTACTTGTATCTACTTTCTTCATATATGTAAGAGGTCTACTTACTAAATAAAATACTGATAAAAATAATATAAGTTGTATTATTGAACTTAAACATCCAGAAAAAGGACTTACTTTTTCCCTTTTATATAGCCCCATAACCTCCTGATTTAGTAATTCTGGATT
>Ga0137297_11648_pt1 | contig 12308 bp, 6 predicted proteins | sample RamsorincwithD2O_FD_97191 | JGI IMG/M metagenome (GOLD analysis project Ga0137297, IMG submission 97191) | Mouse cecal microbial communities from Vienna, Austria - Mucin amended with D2O | ecosystem: Host-associated > Mammals > Digestive system > Large intestine > Cecum | place: Austria: Vienna... | reverse complement strand
AAAGGCGGAGAAAGCTACTATTCCACTCTGACCGAACGTCCTGCTACAGTTGCTGCAATCGGAAAGATGACCATGGATTTAAACCGTTTGGCAAAAGAAGTGGTTTCCATAACCGAGTCGCAGGCAAATGTCGGGATGCTCTATTCCATGGATAATACATCGTACGCTATGGAATATATGAATATGATAGATACAGCCTATGCAAAATTGGGTGAAAATGGACAGAAAACACAGTTTATTGTGGAATCGGCAATGGATAAACTGAAAGACGTGAAGTGTCTGGTTGTGCCGCACGTGATAACAGTGAAGGACAGCAGTTTTGAAGCCATTGAACAGTTTGTCGGCAATGGCGGCAAATTGGTTGTACTTGGCAAAGATTCGCTTGCAAAGGATGAATACGGTCATAGCCGCGATACGGCAAAAGTTGCAGCGTTGCTGGCTAAGGCAGAAGTCGTGGATGTTGCAAATTCGGGCAGTTTTGTTGACGCGGCAAGCAAGGAAAAAGTCGGAGAAGTTATTAGAAAAGTTGTCCGCGAAGGAAATTACAGCAATATTTCTGTAATTGACAAAACAACCGGCAAGCCTCTGACGGATTGCGAATATTTAACAGCAGAGTATGAAGGTAAAACCATTATTAATCTTTGCACCTATCGTGATGACGACAGGGAGATTGAAATTTATGTAGGCGGTAAAAAAGCAGAACAGTTTACAGATTTAATCAGCACGGAGACGTATAGCGGAAGCGCGCAGGTGAAAGCATATACACCTATGCTGATTCGTATAGAAGGATAAACGGGAAGAAATACTAAGCGTAAGACAGATAGGTAAAGAAAAATAGTACCTGTCTGTCTTATGCTAATTATAAATAAGAAAAATACAAGGGGGAACGGGCATGACGTTAAAACAGGATTTGCGGAAAAAGAAAAACTATTATATTTTAATTGGATTATCGTTTATCTTTATTGTATTCTCTCTTGTGACAGGTATATGGTACTATCAAAAAATTAACAGGGACAATGCGGCAAATACGCTGAAATATAACGAGAGTATTGTGAAACTGATGCAAAATAAGATTGATAGTGAATTAAACGAAGCACATTATATCGAATATTATATTGAGACTAACAGTATTATTCAAAAAAAGTTGAAAGACTCTGCGATTGACATGCAGGATAAGCGGGATATTATGCAGTTGTTGAATCAATTAAGAGACAACATGAACTTGTTGGATGATATTTGGATATATTTTGAAGATGAGGAACTGATTATATCGTCAAGAAACATTACAAAACCGGAAGTATATTTTGAAACGCAATGCCCTATCATAGGGCAAACCTATGAAAATTGGAAAAATGAGTATTTACTCAGACCAAAATACCGCGAGTTTTATCCAACACAAAAAATCAAAATTTCCGATACCATCAGTCAAAGTGTGATGATTTATAAAAAGACGCTGTATTCTACATTGCAGGACGTTCCGAAAATACACATCCTCATGACGGTTAATCTGGACGAAATTGAGAAGCTGATAGGCGGGATTGATAAGGATATTGGCAGTAATTTTTTAATTGCCGATACGGATGGAGAAGCGATATACAGAACGGGCGACAGCAATTTTATATTTAACCCCAAAGATGTGCTGCCGGATAATGAACAAACGGTTTCCTATAACGGAGATTATGTCATATATAAAACGTCAAATAATTTTAATTTAATTTATTGTGTGGGAGTAAGTAAGAATTTAATATTGCATAATGTAAATTCATTTATGTATACAGGGATTTTTTTAATTGTATTGTACTTATTTTTAGTGATGGGATATTTGTACATTTCAATTAGCCTGTCATACAAACCGATAAAAATTATTATGAACAAAATTGGGCGGAATGATTTTGAATCAGACAAAAGTAATTCTGAACTTGATTTTATTACAACAAAAATTGATGAGTTGGTGGAAAAGGAAAATATTTATGCGGGGCAGATGGAACGCATTGATCAGTATAAAAAGAACAGTGCAGTAAAAGAGTTGTTGTTCGGAACCCATTTGTCCGGTGAAATGGGGAATGTTGAATGGGAACATGAGTATTTTTTAACTTCTGTTGTCCGTGTCATGAGTTTGGATGAGTTTAAGGATGAAAGCGAAAAGCAGTTTGTAAAATATACTGTGCTGAACATACTGAAAGAGTTTTTCGGGAAATTTGAAAAATGTGAAATCGTTGAAATAAACAAAAGTGATATTGTCATGATCTTCAATTTTAAAGAATCTCAATATGAAGAGATGATTCAAGCAATACAAGAGAATGTAGACGCAATTTTAAATATTATAGAAGCAAGGCTGAACGCCACACTGATTACTGCAATAGGCGGTGCACATAAAGGCGAAAAAAAGGTGGCGCTATGTTATAAAGAGGCAAAAGCGGCAATTGATTTTCGCTCGCTCAATGATGATGAAAATTTAAGTGTAATTCGTTATGACAGAATAAACGATGCGGAACTGACACAAGATAACTGGTATTATTGGCCGTCTGATTTAAGAGATATGCTGTTAGAATATGTAAACAGAGGAGATTATAGCAGTATAGAAAGTACGATTGACGAAATTATACAACTTAATATTAAAAAACCAAGTGATGTAGCAATGCTTGGGGAATGCCTTTACTATAATATATTCGGCGTTTTGATTCATATTTCCACCAAATATATTACTACGCATTCCATTATCAATATTCCGAGATATGATAAGGATATGCAGTTTATAGAAAATATCAATGCGTTGAAAAATAAATTTAGAGAGCTTTGTGAAATTATGAAGATTAATAATAAAGGTGATTTGCGACTTTTAAACCGGATTGAAGCATATATTGACGAACATTTTGCGGAGAGTAGTCTCAGCGTCACGGAGATTGCAGATAACATGCAGATATCCACCTCTTATATGCAGGCGTATTTCAAAAAACATAAAAATACTACGCTGACAAAATATATCACGCAGAAACGAGTAGACTATGCGAAACAAATGCTGCTTAATACGAATCTGACGATTAGTACGATTGCAGTGAAAGCAGGATTTACCGATCCGTTGTATTTTGGAAAAATATTCAAAAAGAACGAGGGTGTAACGCCTAGCAAATATAGAGATACTTTGAATAATTAATAGAACGGAGTAAAATATGAGTATTACATTGCACACAAAATCAAGCGATACGCTGATATTAAATGTTTCATCTGTGGCAAATGAAATTACCGAGATAGAAATAATATTAAATTTTAAGCAAGCTATTATACCTGAAAAGACAAAAATTAAATGGAACACAAGCGCAGCAGGCAGCTATATGGCATGGAGTCCTTTGGAGGTTTATATGCATGGACTTAGCCCCAATTGGCAAAAATCCGAAGCGGTATCGCGTTCCGCCTGCGGAATGCCGATGCAGTGTTACATTTCCGCCTGCGGAGAAAATGTGGTTACGGTATCGGCGGACGATGTGCAAACACCAATGACAATACGTTCGGGCGTAGTTGAGGAAACAGGAGAGCTTGCGTGGGAACTTGTGTTGTTTTCTGAGCGAACTGAAATGATGACAAAATATCGTACTGTTTTGCGGATAGACGAACGCAGAATCCCTTATGAAACAATGATAAGAGAAACTGCTGCGCTTTGGCAAAAGGAATATCCTCCCAAGATAAATCCATACGCATTTGAGCCGGTATATTCCACATGGTATTCGTATCATCAACAACTTTCGCCGAGACTGACAGATGAATTGAAAGCAGCAGCGGAATTGGGGATGAAAACGGTTATCATAGATGATGGCTGGCAAACAGATGACAACAGCCGCGGATATGCATACTGTGGGACATGGAAGGTGGCAAAAAGTAAAATTCCGGACATCAAAGCATTTGTGAGCGAAGTACATACAATTGGCATGAAAGTCATGCTATGGTACAGTGTGCCTTTCGTAGGAAGATATTCGGAGGTATGGGAACGATTTAGCGGCAATATGTTATATGATACGAATGGGGAATACGGTACGCTCGACCCACGCTACCCACAGGTGAGAGAATATTTGGTTTCTGTCTATGAGCAGGCGGTCAGGGAATGGGGGCTGGATGGACTGAAATTGGATTTTATTGACTGGTTCATGTTTGAGCAGGAGAGCTGTATATCTCATTCGGATATGGATATATTGTCAGTAGAAAAGGCTGTACGTGTATTGCTGAAGGAAATATATATGCGGTTGACAGCAATCAATCCGGAAATATTAATCGAGTTCCGCCAGAAATATGTTGGACCTGTAATGCTTACCTACGGAAACATGCTCAGAGCGGCGGACTGCCCAATGGACGCGGTGACCAACCGTATCCGAACGGTAAATCTGCGCCTGACTTCCGCACAGGCGGCAGTACATTCGGATATGCTGATGTGGAATTATGAGGATAGCGTGGAATCAGCGGCAAATCAGTTTATTAATATTTTGTTTTCTGTTCCGCAGATTTCCGTACGAATCAATGAACTGTCTGAAAAACATTATGCCATGCTCCGTTTTTACCTCGCGCTGTGGAAACGCAACAGGAAAACCATCACAGAGGGCACAATTCATGCGCTCCATCCGGAAGCGAATTATACCTTGGTATATGCGCAGAAAGACGGGCGTGTTGTGGCGGCGGCTTATGGCGACAAACTTCTGCGGCTTGACAGTCAAGTAAATGATGCGGTATTTATAAACGGAACAGGTACAGCCGGATTGTATTTGGAAACGGGGGAAAAGAAATATTCCTTTGATATTTATAACTGTATGGGACGGTTGATAGAAAGAGGCGTTGTACAGCAGCAGGTTGAAAAGTTCCCTGTTCCTGTATCGGGTGTCGTGGCAGTAAAAACAGTTTAAAAGCAGCAAGGGAGATAATGATATGAAAGAAAATTTAACCATCAGGGGAAATCAATTATATCTTGGTGAAGAGAATTTTGTCTTAAAATCGGGGACAATTCACTATTTCAGGATCCATCCGTCGGAATGGCGGGAGCGTTTGGAAAAGTTGAAGGACTGCGGATTAAATACGGTGGAAACATATATACCGTGGAATGTCCATGAGCCGGAACAGGGTGAATTTTGCTTTGAAGGCATGGCGGATTTGAAACAATTTATCGCGCTTGCAGAGGAACTGGATTTATGTATGATTGTTCGTCCCGGACCATATATTTGTGCCGAGTGGGAAATGGGAGGGTTTCCGTATTGGCTGCTGAATATGGAAGGGCTGGAACTGCGTACATATAACAAGGTTTATGTGTCCCTTGTCAGAAACTATTTTATTAAAGTGATGGAGATTATTAAACCGCATTTAACCACAAATGGCGGCAATATCATTGCTGTGCAAGTGGAAAATGAATTTGGTGCATATCCGAAAAATGATAAAGGATATTTAGAATATCTTAAAAATCTTTTGCGGGAATTAGGCTGTGATGTTTTGTTGTTCACTTCCGACGGTTATTGGAACGATGATTTGGAGCGAGGCAGCATTGGTGATGCGCTTATGACGGTAAACTGCGGCTCGAATATGGAAACGGCTTTTGACAAATTGGATACTCTGCGTCCGAACCAGCCCAAGGTATGTATGGAGTTTTGGAACGGGTGGTTTGACCAGTGGGGAACGCCGCATCATACTAGAAATCCCGAGGAGCCGGTAGCAGAAATTAAGCGCATTTTGGAGATGGGCGGTGGTTTTAATATTTATATGTTCAGCGGTGGTACAAATTTTGGATTTCAAAACGGTTCTAATTGCAATCCAACTTTTGAACCATGCATAACAAGCTATGACTATGGAGCAGCGCTTTCGGAAAGCGGAGATATTACCGAGCAATACCGGTTGCTGAAAAAATTGCTGACAGGCTCCGGCAGCGTAATGGAAAATGGAAGGAAAACGATATACCAAACGGTAACTGAATTTAAAAAGTATGATATATTCAATAACCTTAATGAGTTGGGTTCTGCGTTTGAGAATGAGAACGCTGTCAATATGGAGGCGTTAGGGCAAGCATACGGATATATTTTATACGAGGTAAATGTTGAAGGCTTTGACGGGGAACTGGAGGTTGGTGAGCCGCACGATAGAATTATGATATATGCAGATAATCAACGGATTGGCGAATATGTGCGCGGAACAGATTATAAAACTATAACGGTAAGCGGCGTAAAGTCATTAAAGCTGCTGGTGGAAAATGCAGGACGTATCAACTATGGCGCGCGTGTATATGATAAAAAAGGATTGCTTGAGAATATAAAAATCGGCGGCAGAGAGGTAAAGGGCTATCGAATCAATACCCTGCCGTTTCACCATATTCCTAATATATCGGAGGGGGCAAGGCGCGGTATGCCAACTGTATATTGCGGCAGTTTTGAAGCCGATAAACTATGCAGCACATTTATAAAACCGTGCGGTTTCCGGCGGGGTGTTGTATTCATGAATGGATTTAATTTAGGAAGATATTATTACATAGGTCCACAGCAGACCTTGTACGTGCCCAAGGGGATTTTAAGAAAGGGAAAAAACGAAATTGCTGTTGTTGATTTGTATGGGGAAGATGGATATATGGAGTTCTCCGAAACGCCGATTTTAGATAGCTTGGCGGAAATGGCTTAATTTAAGACGAACACAGAGACAGTAAAACAAAAACGCCGATTATTTTATAGGAGGGATGTCACATGACATATCAAGAAAAAGCAAGGGAATTACGAGCGAAACGAGTAGATGTAGTGGTTGTGAGTTCCGGTCCCGCCGGTATTGGAGCGGCGCTTGCGGCGGCGCGGAACGGATGCAGCGTTGTGTTGATTGAACAATGCGGAGCACTCGGCGGTATTGCTACAGCGGGAATGATGAGTCACTGGACAGGAAATGTGGACGATAAAATCTATCATGAGATATTGATGCGCAGTGCGGAACGTAATGAGGGAGAGCACAAAGGGGTTATCACTATAACTATTGATCCTGAAAAATTAAAGACTTTATACCTTGAAATGATGCAGGAGGCAAAGGTTGAAGTTTTGCTCTATACGTTTTTCAGTGATGTGATTATGGAGGGGGATGCCGTAAAGGGTGTTATTATAGAAAATAAAACAGGAAGAAGTGCAATTTTTGCGCATTGTGTGGTTGATGCATCGGGGGATGGAGACGTGGCATATAAAGCGGGTGCGGAGTTTATGCTTGGACGGGAAAGCGATAATAAAATGCAGCCCTGCACCATTATGTTCAAAGTCGGCGGAGTGGATTACAGCCGCGCGGTGTTCCCAGGTTCTTTTGAAACGCTTGTTCCAACAGAGAACGGAGAATTGCAAGCGTTGGGTAAAGAAATCATTGGCGCGCCGGCAGGACATGTGCTTTTGTATCGAACCACCCTACCCGGAGTGGTTACCTGCAACATGACAAATTGCCTTGATGTGGACGGAACGAAAGCGGAAGACCTTACAGCGGGGACGATTGTTTGCAGAAATCAAATGGATAAAATTGTTGCATTTTTAAGAGAATATGCACCGGGATACGAGAATTGCTATATTATCTCATCGGCATCTCTTATCGGAATCCGTGAAACACGGCATTTCAAAGGTGTTGATACCATCACGGAACGAGACATCTCAGAAGCGCGTATCTTTGAGGATTATGTTGTGAAGGACGCGCACTTTAATTTTGATGTACATAACATCAGCGGGGCTGGTCTTGATGAAACCGGTGCGCAAGATGAATTTAAGCAGGAGAACGGTTATACCATACCGTACGGATGTCTTGTGCCGGAGAAAATTGATGGATTGCTGCTGTCAGGCAGAAATATATCAGGGACACATATTGCACATTCTAATTTTAGAGCGATGCCGATTTGTGTGGCAATCGGTCATGCAGCGGGCGCAGCAGCAGCAATTGCTGTAAGAGAAAACTGTGAGCTGCGGGAAGTGCAGGCAAAACAAGTGCGGGAAATTGTCGGAATATAAATGCTGCGGGAAGACTATTTATGAAATGTTTTAGCAAAATAAGATGGTGAAATTGCTGTGATGCATAAGTGGTTTGAGAAGTTGAATTTTGGCATAAGATACTATATTGCACTTGATTGTAAAAATGGTTTTGATGATTGTTTGGCAATAGTATGTCATAACGTGCAGGAAAAGCTAAGAAAATCCAATGAAAATATCAAAATTTGGATTGTATGGCGTTATAATTTCATCAAGCACATCCTTCAAAAAACGGCTTAAATTCAAGGTTTAAGCCGTTTTTTGAAGGCGGAGGGGAAAAAGAATTCAAAGCGGCATAGCAGCCCATGATTGCGTCAGACAAAATTGTCTGACGGCTTATTAGCCTGACAATTTCGTCTGACGCGCCAGCGGCAATACGCTGTATTCACCCCGGTCACCGCTACCCGGAACGTTGTTTTAGAGATAGTGTCTGATTGGGATAATCTAATTTATAATATCCACCATTGAACCGTTTATAAGCCCACATAAATTGATTTCTGTGCACTTTGATGCGTTGGTGATGACGTTGAAAATTTTCCCTTACAAGAACATTATTTTAAAACAAAATTTGATATGCATGAAACAAAGAAAAGATTTACAACAACATTGTCATGTACAACGGCAAATAAGTAACGCCATTTTCTTCTTTTAAATCTTTGGTATGAAGAATATACGGAATATTAGTCTGCTCTTTATATTTTTTCATAAACTTTTTAATAGATGAAAGAGTATATCTGTCACCCGATTTCACTTCGATAGGTGAAATGTTGTGTCTATTTGTTATTTTACTTTTCGCAATTAAAAAATCTATTTCCATTCTGTCTTCGGCGTTCTCTCTTGAAGATTTAGAAAAGAAATATAATTTGTGACCTGCGGCGGTTAACATTTGTGCTACGATATTTTCCATAAGCATTCCTGAATTTACAGATAGCTTATCAAAGAGCAATTTTTTATATATTTCTTCATTAACAATTCCATTTTCATCAAACGCATGGCTTATCAGAAGACCTGTATCAGCCATATAACATTTTAAAGTTTTTCGTTCCATATTCATTTTTAAACCAATATTAGGTTCTGAAGAATTGTAACAGGTATTAACAATCATTGCATCATCAAGCCAATAAAAAGGTTGCTTATATTCTCGCATTCTTGCAGAGGGTTTTATGTCACTCAACTTAAATTTCTTTTCATGCTTGGAAAGCTGTGCCGGAATTTCATCGAAAATTGCTTCGATTTCGAGTTCATTACCATCAGAATGCTTCATAATATCTTCACGATATAGTGTCAAAATATCGCGTTTAACAGCATCAACAGCCTCAAAATCTCTGGTTTTGGTATATTTCTCTACAGCCTGAGGCATACCGCCTACAATCATATACTGACGGAAATAATCCATAGCTTTGCGGTGGAACATTTGTCCCATAGACTTTTTTCTTTCAAAACAATCTCGTATAATAGGCATTAGCATTTCATTATCCATTGCCCATAAAAATTCTTCGAAATCCATTGGGTACATGCGAATATGTCTTTCTTCTGATGGAATAGTAATATCCTTTACATTTTTGCGGATTGACATTAAAGAGCCGGTTTCTATATAATGATATCTTCCGTCTGCAACTAAATATTTTATAGCAGCCCTTGCCTTGGGGAACATTTGCACTTCATCAAAGATAATAACACTTTCACGGTCATACAGTTTGATATTATAATAACTTGATAAATACATAAAAAGGGTATCTAAATCGTCAAGATAATTAACAAATAAATTGCATACATCTTCATTCACTTTGTTAAAGTCAATAAGAATATATGATTTATAATTTTTTTTTGCAAAATCTTCGGCAATATAACTCTTACCAACACGGCGAGCGCCATCAATCAAAAGCGCGGTATCGCCATTTGAAGTACTTTTCCAAGCCAATAATTTATCATAAATTTTTCTTTTCATAACAGCCTCCTGCACGAAAACGAGATTTGCATAATAATATTATAACACGAAATCGATGTTATTGCAAGTATATTATTTCACAAAAACAAGATTTTATAATAGCATCATGTACTTGTCAATAAAAATAGACATAAAAAATATAAATTTTTTAATTTTCTTTTTTGAAAGTAGACATGGAAGACATTATTTAGAAGTAACCTTTTTCAAAAGTAGACATCAGCGATATTTTTTGCCGAAATTCGTTTTTGAAAGTGGACACAAATCTTTAGTCTCTTACAATGCCTATATTTACTGAAATCTTGTTCTGAAACCTGTTAATATATCAAAAGCAAAAGTAGACACGATACATATTATTTTTCTATTGCCCTGCGCTTTTGAACAAATCTAGGTTCTTCGGTCAGAATACGCTTTGAGAAAGTATCTTTTTTCTCAAGTTCCCACCGATAGAAGCATTTGCAGTAGTTGTCGGGTGTATCATAGCCAATGGCGAAACAAGGACGCTGCTGTTTGTATATACAAACAGCTTTAAATATTGGACTCTGTCCAAACCTATGCTGCAAAACAGTTTTTATGCGAAACGGTATAGCCATAAGAGAGCCCAATCTCTTATGGATGGGAGAAAGTGGTATTTCCATGAGGTTGTTTTCGATATTCGGTTGGCAACATGCCGAATTTTGACTGAAACAGCGTGCTGAAATGCCGCTGGTCTTTATAGCCTGTTTTGTTGGCAACTTCATAGATAGCTAAATCAGTATGGGCAAGAAGTTCTTTTGCCTTATTCAGTCTGATTTGCGTTGTATAATTTTTATAAGATATGCCCATTTTATTTTTAAACATAGAGCTCAAATAAGTTGATGAAATGGGAATTTGAGCCGCAATAATCTCAAGGGATACATCCGTTTCCAGATTGCTTTCTATCAATTCTATTGCACGCTGTATAATGCTGTTGTTTTTGTCCTCGCGTTTTGCACTGATAACCGATATGGCAGTTTCGGAAATATCGGAAATGAATTTTTTGAGTGATGGGATGGATTGGTAGGTTTTTATCAAGGACCATATTTCGGTTTTGTTAAACAGTACCTCCGGCTGCTCGCCGAGCTGCGCCATTGCAATGGACATCATGATAACGAGTTCAAGGCATATGCGCTGCGTTAAATCCAGCGAAGCATGGGTGGCTTGTATATTTTCAAATATGGACTGTATAGCGATTTGCGCCTGTGCACTGTTGACAATTTTAATGCTGTCAATCAGATTTGTTTTGAACGCATCAATGTCTGACATGGAAAATTTAGCAGGCTCAATGTCATCAATATAGATAATTTCGTTTTCACCTATGGAAAAACGGTACTTCAACGCTTCCTGCGCACGTCTGTTGCAGAAGGAAAGTTGTTTGATGTTGTCTGTGGCAGAGCCGATTGCGACAGTGAAGCTATAGGTATCATGATATTTCATATAGCTTGCCATAATCTTTGCCGCTTTAAAAGATTTTTCCATAATGCAGTCATGTTCCGCTTTTATGATATAGGTGAGTTGGTTTTGTTCATAAAACGGAATCAAGCCAAAACCATGCAGCGTAAGAGCAGTTATGATTTCCGTAAAAAATGTAAAGTCTATCGGCTGGGCAATGCCATTATTGTCAAAATGCGAAATCAGAATGGTTTGAAAACTGTAATCGCAGTCGTTGATATCAAAAACAACGGCTGTTTCGTTAGATTGTTGACCGGATACAGATGAAAAGAAATAGTCTTTCAGAAAATATTTACAGTTTGAAAAATCCGTCAAAAGCTGTTTGTATTGATTTTGTTCGGCGTTTTCACTCTCTATTTTATTTTTGGCTTCTAAAACGGTGTCCAGCAATAATTTCTGATTGATTGGTTTTAATATAAAAGCGAATGCTTGGTAGTGGATTGCTTTTTGTGCATACACAAATTTATCGTGCGCAGTAAGAAATATGATTTTGATATTCGGGAACCGGCAGGTCAATTCATTTGCAAGCGTAAAGCCATCTCCATCCTCCATTTCAATATCGGTCAGAACAATATCCGGAGGGTTTTGTTTGATTTTAGCTATCGCTTCACTGCCGCTGCGCGCTGTTTCTGTCACTTCAATATCAATAGAATGCCAAGATATTTGCATTAAATTTTCAAGGCTAAGCGTTTCGTCTTCGACAATCATGAGTTTTGTCATTTTATAGTTTCCTCCTTTTGGATTGCGGGAATATGTACGGTAGCGGTTATGCCGCCCATTTCGTTATAGGAATAGGAAAGTCCATATTCTGCACCGTAGTATAACTGAATGCGATTGTGGACGCTGTGTATGCCATAATGGTCAATTTGATTATCAAAATCGAACGGTTCACTTACGCG
>Ga0137297_11646_pt1 | contig 12323 bp, 10 predicted proteins | sample RamsorincwithD2O_FD_97191 | JGI IMG/M metagenome (GOLD analysis project Ga0137297, IMG submission 97191) | Mouse cecal microbial communities from Vienna, Austria - Mucin amended with D2O | ecosystem: Host-associated > Mammals > Digestive system > Large intestine > Cecum | place: Austria: Vienna... | reverse complement strand
CGTGCCGTGGAGCTTCCTTTTTCCATTGTGGATACCATGGAGGTACAGCGGTTTGAACTGGTGGATGAGCTGGTGATGGGCCGGATTGAGATTGTAAAGTCGGATGAAAAGAGGCCAAAGGAAAAGCTGGAAGGGGCCAGGTTTAAGTTTACCAATCTGGATACCAACGTGTCGGTGATCTTAATCACGGATGGAGAGGGCCGGGCGGTCAGCAGTGGGGTTCCTGTGGGGGCTGTGGGAGAGGACGGGACTGTGAGCCTATACCGTTTCAGCGTCCAGGAGGTGAAGGCGCCGGAGGGATATCTGCTGGATACAAGGGTACATACTTTCCGGTTTAATGTGAATACGGACCGGTATCACAGGCTGACGTATTTGTATGAGGCATTGGACGCTCCCAGCAAGGTGATTGTTTCTAAGAAGGCGCTGACCACAAAGGAGGAACTGCCCGGGGCCAGTCTGGAAGTGCGGAGCGTGACGGAGACTTCCGGGGAGGACGGGGAGACTGTAAAGGTTGAGGGAGACGTGGTGGAAGCCTGGGTTTCCACGGATACGCCTCATGAGATGGAATACCTGACGCCTGGGGAGTATGTGCTGATTGAGACCAGGGCGCCGGAAGGGTATCTGGTGGCGGAGAAGGTGTATTTTACGGTGAAAGAGAACATGACCGTGGAGGAGATTCCGCTGGTGGAAATGTTTGATGATGATACGAAGACGGAGATTGTGAAGGCGGATTCGGAGAGTAAGGAGCCTTTGGCGGGAGCGAAGCTGCAGTTGATTTCTGTAGTGGATGGTAAGGTAATCCGGGAGTGGGTGACGGATGAGACGGGGACCATGGAATTTTTGGGGCTTCCTGCCGGGGAGTATCTGGTGAAGGAGCTGGAGGCGCCGGAAGGGTATCAGTTGCCGAAGGAGCCGTTTAAGCTGACGGTGGTTAAGGATTACAGGGTTCAGACTTTTACTCTGGAGAACAGGAAGATCGAAGTGTCGGTGGAGAAGCGGGACATGGAGACCAGGGAGTTTGTGGCCGGGGCGGTTCTGGAGCTCTGGAATGAGAAGGGGGAAAAGGCTGCGGGCTGGATTACGGGGGAGAAGCCGGAGAAGATTCTTGGGCTTGTACCTGGGAAGTATGTGCTGAAAGAGGTGAAGGCACCGGAAGGGTATCTGATTCTTTCTAAGCCTCAGGAGATCGTGGTGACCAATGTTCCGGGTGTGCAGACCTTTGTGGTTGTGAATCAGAAGCTGGAAGTGGATGTGGTGAAGAAGGATAAGGAGAGCGGGAAGATTCTGGCGGGTGCTGTCATGAGGCTTGTGAGAAATTCGGACCAGGCGGTGATCCGGGAGTGGGTCAGCGGCCAGGTGCCGGAGGTGTTTAAGGGGTTAGCGCCGGGAAGTTATACCCTGGAGGAGAGGAAAGCGCCGGAGGGGTATGCGGTTGCGAAGAGCCTGACCTTTGAGGTGACGGAAACGGAGGCGAAGAAAGAGGTGGTTATGGAAGATGAGAGGATTACGGTGGATTTCCGGAAGACGGACGGAGTGAGCGGGGAGCCCTTGGAAGGGGCTGTGCTGCAGCTGGTTGAGAAGGCCGGAACCAAGGATGAGACGGTGATCCGGGAATGGGTTTCCGGGAAGGAGCCGGAGAGGTTTGTGGGAATCCATGGGGGGACTTATGTGATTCGGGAGAAAAGAGCGCCGGAGGGATTTGTGCCCATGAAGGATCTGGTGGTTGAGATTCGGGAAGATCAGGCGGTGCAGACGGTGATTGTCCGGAACCAGCCTATTCAGGCGGAGATTGGGAAGGCGGACGGCGACAGCGGGAAGCTGTTAGGCGGTGCGACCCTGCAGCTGGTGCGCAACCGGGACGGAAAGGTAATCCGGGAATGGGTGTCCAGGGAAGGCCAGGCGGAAGCGTTTAAGGGCCTGGAGAGAGGGCGGTATACGGTGAGAGAGCTGAAAGCGCCTTCCGGGTATCGGAAAATGGAGCCTCAGGAGATTGAGGTGAAGGAAACGGAAGGGGTTCAGGAGTTTGTGGTGAAGAATTATAAGATCCGCCATTCGGGCGGCGGTGGAGGCGGTGACAGGCCGAAGCCGGAAAGAGAGTATATGGAACTGTATAAAGTGGACGGGGCTACGGGGAAGCGGTTAGCAGGGGCCACGATTACGGTTTATAAGCCGGACGGCAGCGTGTATTTTGAGGGCGTGACGGGTGCGGACGGAACGGTGAGATTTCGGAAGCCTGAAAGCGGGAGTTATGTATTCAAAGAGACGAAGGCGCCGGAGGGGTATTACCTGAATGGGAATGTGTATCAGTTTGTGGTTGGGACAGACGGGAAGGTGGCCGGGGAGGATACGGTTCCTGACTATAAGAAAACCACGGTGATTATTTCCAAGGAGGATGTGACTACATCGGAGGAGCTGCCGGGAGCAGAGATTGAGATCACGGATAAGGACGGAAATGAGGTCTTTAAGGGAACCAGTGATGAGAACGGGAAGGTGTATTTTGAGGTTCCGGAGCCTGGGGAGTATTCTTTTAGGGAGGTTGTGGCTCCTGAGGGGTATGAACTGAATGAGACGGTATTTTCTTTTACTGTGTTTGAGGACGGGAGTATCCTTGGTGACTGTACCATTACGGACCGGAAGCATTATGGGAGGATTACGGCTTCCTATGAGACAAAGCGGAAAGGTGACGGTGATGTGACTGTGGGAGAACTTCTGCATGCGCCGAAGACTGGGGACACCAGCGGGCTGGCAGGGCTGTTTGCGGTGTGGCTGGCTTCTGTGGCTGGGCTTGTCGGAATGGTGGTTTGGAGAAGGAAAAGGAAGAAAGGGGATGATGGGACGCCGCCGGGAGGCGGCGGAGCGTCCGGTGGTCTGGGCCGGAGATGGAAAGAGATAGGGAAGAAAAGAAACCGGGGGAAGGATTGCGGGAAACATGGCAATCAGGCCGGTGAGAGAAGGAATAGTGGGCTGGGTGAGCTTGCTAAGAAAGGAATGGGAAATGTGGGAAGGCCAGGGGAGTTTATAAGGCGTTCCGGGGCATTTTTCATGGCAGTTTTCCTAGCGGCAGGCGCTCCGGTTTTTACGGTGAAGGCGGCTTCTAATACAGATGGTGAGGTTTTGGAGAATCTGTATGAGGAATACCAGTATGTTACGGAGAATCCGGATTCGGATGAGGCCCAGAAGCTGTTTGAGAAGGAGATTGAGAGGGACGGTACGGCTTACCGTCTCTCGGAGATCCGCACGGAGGTGGTGAAGGAAGAGCAGGCCGGGGGCGGTGAGGAGACGTTGGAAGTTACCAGCAGCCCGTTTTTGAAGGATGTGGCGGAGAAGTACAAGCCGGAGGAGACTTATGAGAAGGACGGGGTGGTTTATCGTCTGGATGGGAGCTGGATTGAGGAAATGATGATTCCGGCTCATGAGGTTCCGGTGACAGAGGAAGTGGTGTATGAGGCTGTGGAGGCATTGGATAAGATTCCTTCCAGGATTTCGGTGACAGTGACGGATGAGGGTACAGGGCAGGAAATGGAAGTGGTGGCAGCGGATGACCGGCAGGTGTCGGGGGAAGAGCGTTGGGAGGATACATTTTCTTTTATGGTTACGTTTCATGAGTATGGTTTGGAAGGGTACTGGCTTGGAGATAAGGTGTTTACGCTGGATGGGGATGTTCCTGATTTTACGGGGTATGAGAGGGAGCTTTTGGCGTTGATTGAGGCCAGTGATAAGGATTATCAGGTGGATTCGGTTTCCTGGGACGGGGAGGCTTATGAGGACGGAAATGGGATACGGTGCAGGAATGCGGTGGCTAAGGGAAAGAAACTGGTGCGAGACTGTACGGTGACTTATGTAGGGTGTGCGGTGTTCCCGGAGGAAATGGGGGCGCGGTATGTTTCTGCTTATGTGAAGGAAGGGGGGAGTAAGACAGGAACGGTTCAGTATACCATGAAAGCGGTAGGGGTGTATGTGCCGAAAAAGGGGAACGGTGCGGCGCTGGCGGCGGTGATCGGGATTACCGGTGTGGGTGCTGGTGCCGGGACGGCTGGATATGTCCATTATAGGAAAAAGAGGCGGCTGGATGCTGCCTGACAAGTGATTTGATAGGAGGGAGGGAGCCGGGGAAGACGGGCTTTCTCCTTGTAAGAAAAGTTTAAAAAGTTTTTTGGAAATGCCCTTGAAATTTGAAAGGGGGATTTTTTAGAATGGAATTAGATGGCAGAGAGAAGGCTGTTCTGGTGGATTTGGTGATGTGGGAAGGGTCTGGCAGAGGGCTGTGATTGTTTATAAGGAAAGGGGAAGTGCGGAATGAAGAACAGGAGAAATGGCGTGAGGATTAGTGGATATAAGAGCGGGTATGGACGGAAGAAAGAGGGAAAGGCGGTGAGGGCTCCGGTTTGTCCTTATTGTGGAAGGGTGTCGGTTTTGCGGCCGGCGGAGTACGTGTATGGGGAGAATACCATTGTGGAGGGGAGCCTTTTGTATGTGTGCAGCGGCTATCCGGCATGCGGAGCTTATGTGGGGGTTCATGAGGGGACGAAAAAGCCTAAGGGGACGTTGGCGGATTCGGAGCTTCGGAATAAGAGGATTCGTGCCCACAGGGCCATTGACCGGATTGTGAAGGCTGGGTGTATGAGTAGAGATGGGGTGTATATGTGGCTTTCGGGGAGGCTGAATCTGCCGTATGAGGAGACCCATATCGGGTATTTTTCGGATTATCTGTGTGAGGAGACGATCAGAGAGTGTGAGAAGGTGATGGAGAACTGGAATGGGAACTGGGGAGGAAGAGCAGCATGAAGGAGGAACGTAACGAATGAGATTGGAACCGTCTGAGGAAATGATGTATAGGAGGATGGACTGGAAGGAGCGGCTGCTCCTTCTTTTTCCGTTATTGGGGATTTGGGTGTCTGTGGGGCTGTTGATGATTGGGTCTGGGCGCTGGAGAAGATATGGAATGGTTGTTGTGGAGCTGGCTGTTGGTGCTTTGATGGTAGTTTGGGTGGTGTATCGGGGGATTCAGAGGCAGATTATGCCGCTTACGAATTGCTTTTTGGAAATTCAGAGGGACTGTTTTGTGGCGGTGCAGCCGTTTCGGGATGGGGAGTATGAGTCTTGCAGGATTTATTTTGAGGAGATTGAGGAGTTGATTGAAGGGAAGAAAGGGAAGGGATTTTATGTGAGGATTTCTGGGGAGGGGCGGAGTGTGGTGCAGAGGAAAGAAAGGGGGAAGGTGATGTTTGTTAGTTCGGAAGGGTATGATGGGGAAAAGTTTCGGGGGGGGGGGTGTATGAGAGGATTAGGGAGAAAGTATCAGGAAGAATAGGTGTGTATGTGAACTAATTGGTTTGTATAACATGGCGATACTCGCATTTTCCTCTACATAATTTAAAACAGTTGCAAAAGGGATCCTTTTTTTGTAGAATATAATATAGAGAGTACTATGAGCTGGTAGTAAGAAATGCAAATGAAGGGAACTATCATGAATAATTTTTTATATGCTATGACAGAATCCTTTGGAAGAATGCAAGAGAAAATCCATATGGTTTTAGAAAAGCCAACTTGTACAGAAAAAGATAAAAATGAATTGTTCCTGCATGTAGGAAACTGTGTGCATAGTATACTGGATTACGCTGAAAGAGTAAAAGTAGATGAAGAAGAAAAGAGGCTGTTATCAGCTTTTAGATATATAAATAATAGTTTGAAACATTCTGAAAAAGTTGTAGAAATAACAGAACAGCAAGGAGGGTTTTCATTTCCCACTTCTTTTCCTCTGACAATTCCCAGAAGAGAAGTAGTGTGGTCTGTTGTTGATAATGGAGATATAGAAAATCAGAGGAGAAATTATAAAAAATTTCTTGCAGGAAAGAATGTAATTGAAACATGTGAGGAAATAATAAAAATTCTTGAGAAATACCATTTTTGAGCGTTGAATTTTTTGCTACTGTCTAAATATAGGATATAATTGGGGATTGCTGTATGATAAAAGAAATTGAGACGATTGAGGAATTTATAAAAGAATCATTTGAATTGCGAGAGGAAGCAGAATGTTATAATAAAGGATGGGAATCAACTCATCATCAAGCATTGGCTTTTAGAGGACAATCGAGCAAAGCATATGAGTTGCTTCCAGCTATTGGAAGGGGAAGGAAGTTTTCGTGTGATATTTCTATTTTAAATCAAGAGCGCAATCTAATAGAAATGGCGAAATATAAACTACCACATATTTTTAGGTCGGATTTACTTCCAATTGATTTATTGTCATTATTACAGCATTATGGGATACCTACAAGGTTATTGGATGTTACATCGAATCCGCTAGTTGCATTATATTTTGCTTCTTTTGATGATAGTATAGATGGAGAAGTGTTTGCTTTTGAATATAACGATAGTGATAAGACGAATTATCCAGTTATCAATGCAATAGCGGAAACATACAAATTTGCATTTGGAACGACCAGTCCGCTCTCATTATTTTTTAGAACAGTTATTAATCAACCTTATTTTAATGAGCAAAGGGGACAATTAGTTGATGAAACTGATGAACAAGGGGGAGGATGGATAAAAGAGTGTTGTGAAAAATTGATTTTTGTAAATGCAATAGAGCAGATCGAGAGACAGAAATTACAGCAAGGGTCTTACATACTTTTCCCGAATGAGATAGATGAATATGGGGATAATGATTTTTGCTTTCACAAGATAATAAAACCCATTGATAAGAATAACGAACAGATTAAAAAAGTATTAGTTATTAAGAAGGAAGGAAAATGTGAAATTCGTAAAAAACTGAACTTTTTAGGAATTTCAGAAGCAACTCTGTTTGCTGATAATATTGATATTATTTGCAAAAATATAGTAGATCAATGTAAGCAAATAAGAATTTAAAGGTGTATAGCAAATCATGATCGGAGGCCTTGGTATGGAAAATTTACAAGAAGTATTTGAGAAGATGATTCCAGGTTTTCAGACAATTTTTGGTAATGTACTGGAGAGAATTATTTTATATGGTTCCGTTGCAAGAGGAACACAGACGGTGGAATCGGATGTTGATATAGCGGTAATTGTCAGGAAATATACGGAAGATATGCATGACAAAATGATTGATCTTACGGTTGATCTGGAATTAGAATATAACAAGGTATTGTCGGTTTTGCTCATTGATTATGATAATTTCAGAGAGTGGGAGGACGTGCTTCCATTTTATAAAAATATGAAAAAGGATGGTATTATGTTATGGAGCGCCGCATAGTAGACTTATCGAAATATCGCTTTGGCTGCTGCCATGAGGCGTTAGAGGACGCAAAGATTATGTATGAAGCTGGCAGGTATAAAAATGCGCTTAATCGTGCATATTATTCTATTTTTCATGGAATGCGTGCGGTAAATGCCTTAGACGGGTTTGACAGCAGTAAGCATAGTGGAGTAATTGCACATTTTAATCAGAATTATGTAAAAGAAGGGATTTTCCCAAAAGAAACATCGAAGATAATCCGGCTGGCTTCTGAGAAAAGAGAGAGTGCGGATTATCTTGATTTTTATGTTGCCTCAAAGGATGAGGCTGAGGCGCAAATAGAAAGGGCAGAGACTTTTAGTAAGTGGATTGGGGATTATTTAAAAACAAAGCATGTCTTATAATGATAAAGAGTCGGTTAGAGATAGCCGGCTTTTTGATTTATCAGAGGAATATAGATAATATTTTTTTGTGGATATTGACATGGAAGATAGTGTGTGATATGTTAAATATAGAACGTATGTTTGTAATGGAGGATCGAAATGAAAAAGAAGTTATCAAAAAATTGGTTTCTGGCTATAATTTTTGCTCCTTTTTTTCTTATGATTTGTTTTCATATAGGGTTGGCACTAGGAGCGTATTCTGGTATTAATTTTAATGCTGATGATATTTCAACGAAAGACTGGTTTATGTTTGCGGGTAGCTATTTAGGCGGAGTAATGACATTGATTGGTGTAACAATTACAATTCGGCAGGAGAGAAGGAATCAGCGTTATGAGGATAGTTTAAGTAATATAGAACGGGAAAGAGAGCATTTGGGGGCAGCTATAAGTGGAATAAATACAATTATTCCCAAAACTATATATCAGAGATATATCAATCTTCCTGTTAAACCAGAGGAACGTAATTCATCGGATATAGCATTGATCATACAGTCAATTGATCAGGAACGGGAGGTTATTAACAAAATAAGGATGGAAGCAATATTTTTTACAGATATTTATGATTCGGCTTCATGCAAAATATGTAACAATGTCTGTAGTTTGAAAGAGATTCGTTTGGAATTTTAAAAAATATATGATGAAATCACTCTGCAATTATTTGATATATATATGAAAATAGAGAAATATATTACGGTAAATGAGAGCAGTATAGTAAATAAAAGATTGGTAGATAATTTTCGCCAAATGAATAAGATTTTACTAGAAGAAGGAAAATCTCCTATATATGATGAATTAACAATTAAAGAGTATGAGAGTAGGATTGTTGATGTACAACCCATGCAGGGGGAGATTCTACAAATATTAAAACAGATTTGTGATCTAAATCAAAGGGAGATTGTACAATTAACTGGTTTGGCAAAAGGTTACATTGCAGTAAAAAGGCAGAATGCAGAGAAAACTTGTTATTCCAAGACATGAAAAAATAGCTATAAACACTATATATAGAAAATTAAAATTGACAAACACAATATATAGTGTTACAATGAACATGACATTGATTTCTGTGTGTTCACAAGAACCACACCAAATGCTTTTGTTCCGGCAAAACGCCGGAAGTCAAAATTTCAGGCGAAAAGCCTACATATGTGCAAACCAGGCAGAAAGTCTGCCTGTTAAGTAAGGTATCAGAAATTTTTATGAGTTTCTGGTGCCTTATTTTTTTGCGCCTAAAAGAAAGGGGAGAAGAAATGGAATCAGAGAAATGGTTACAGGAGCTGTTTAACAAGCTCCGGGAACGTTTGGGAGAGGAGTACCAGGTGACAAAAGTAGATAAGCCGGCGCTGAACTCTGCGGGAAAAGTCCAGATCGGCATTGTGAAAAACGGGGAGCGTACTGGGATTCTCCTGAATTTGGGGCCAGGAAAGGTACAGCGGCTTAAGACTGGAATCGGCCTTAAGGAAGAGGTTGGTTTCCTTGTGGAAAGATACTTGGAGAAGCGGAGCGTGCTGTGCAAGGAACTGTTGGCTGGTGAATGGTTTGAGAGGATGAAGGAACGGATTGTCTATGCCCTGGAGAGAAGGGAAGGAAATGAGGAGGCTCTGAAGCATATTCCCTGGGAGCCTTACCTGGATATGGCAATCGTATTTTACCTTGTGGAGACACCGGGAGGGGAGACCAATTACCGTGTGGTCAGCAATCATGACCTGGAGGTGTGGAAGGTAAGCAAGGAGGAAATTTTTCAGATTGCCAGGGAGAATACACCCAGGCTTGGTGTGCCTTTACTCCTGACCCCGGAGGACGCAATTGGAGAGAATAAAGAGGGAGAGGAAGAATCCTTAAAAGATATGGAAGGGTATCTGCTGAAACATGCCTATAAGGGGGTGTCAGCCTTTGTTCTCACTAATCAGTATGGGTTTTATGGGGCTTCCGTGATTTTGTATGATGGTCTTTTGGAACGGATTGCCTGGGCATGGAGGGATGATGTCCTTGTGATTCCAAGCAGTATCAATGAGGTGATGATCCTTCCCGCCTGTGGAAGCACAAAAACCATACAGCAGTGGAGGGAGATTATTAAGGAAATGAATCAGGAGGAACCTGAAAACAAAATGGCACTGTCGGACAGTGTCTATTTTTATGACCATAAGGAAGGAAAGCTGTGTATTGCAACGGATGACTACAAGATGATTTTTGATTAGAGAGGGTGTTTTGGACATATTTCAAACCTTGAGATATGTCCTTACCATATCAAACCAAAGAAAGGAAGGGAAAACGAATGAAGCGGGAAGCAAAATGGGAGAACTCTGGGAGAGACGGTCTGTCCATACAGGAGATCATGGAAATGTATGAGGACGGTTATGAGTTTGTTGTTCAGGCAGGCCATGTGGTTGCGGTGCTGGTGGACTTTTAAGCGGAGGGCATGACATGAATTATCAGGATGATTTTTCGGTGGCTTTTCCGGAGAAGGAGGGATTCCTGGAGTTTTTGGATGAGATTGAGGAGCGCGGGTGCTGGAGAGTGTTTCCCACCAATGAGATCCAGGTGTTTTCTCTGGCCGAATCCCCGGAACTCTGCCGGGAGATTGAGGCAGAAAGGGAAGGGGCGGATATCTTACAGGATACCAGGGCCAACACGGGACTTCTTTTAAAGGTGGGGGAGGAAGCTTATCCCTTAGGGACAACGGCCATTAAGACTTTGGAGAACCGGGCCCGCATTTCCGGGTATGCCCTTCAGGATTTAGGCAGAGGAAAGCTGGCCAGGGTGTTAAATGACTGTCTGGAGGTGACAAAAGGAAATGCCCTGGTGCGGATTCATGAGGGAAAGGCCAGGGCGGTCCACGGCGGGGACAAGAGCAATTATGCCGTGCTGCCTATGCCGGAATTGTTTGAGGCTTCGGCAATCCACATGGAGGAGCAGTATGAAAGGGTCCGGTTTCTTTCGGGGTATTTTGACCACTGGCTGGTGACGGCTTCCTGGGAGATTCAGGACAGGCGGCTGCTGGACACTTACTGGGACATGCTTTTGCAGTATGGACAGGTGGCGGACCCGGAGCTGTCGGCGCAGATCAAGGTGCATTCTTCTGATGTGGGAGTCAGCGGGGCGAATATTTTCTATTCCCTGCTTATGGGGAAGGAGAGAAGGCCGCTGGTTCTTGGGGACGCGCTGAGGCTGGAGCATTCCGGCGGGGCCAGTCTTGCGGATTTTTCACGGAATTTAAGCCAGGTGTTTGCCAGATACCGGGAGGCGGTGGAAGGGCTTTCGGGGCTGTTTTCGGAGTATCTGACCTACCCGGCAAATGTGATCGCAAGGGTGATGAAAAAGGCAGGTATCGGAGTGGGACTGACGGCCAAGACGGCGGAGCTTTTCAAGGCAGGCCACGGGTTTGGAGGCTGCAACGGATATGAGGTGTACTGTGGAATTTGTGAGTGCATATTTCTGGCTCAGAGCGAAGGGGCAGGCGTCCGGGCGCTGACGGATTTGGAGGAAAAGGTGTCACGGTGCCTTGCGTTTCCTTTTAAGGAGTATGACATTCCTGGGGAAGTCCGGTATTAAAGGGACAAGTGCAAAAGAAAGAAAAGGCAGAGTCAGGGAGTGCTGTGGCTGTTCGCAGGATTGGAACAGGTGCGGTTGCCTGACTCTGTCGGAAAGAAGGAAGAGAGGGCATGGCAGGCCGAAGCTATGAGCCGGAAGTAGTGGTGGAGGATATCACAAAGCTGACGGAAAAGGAGTGGAAGGAGTACCGTTATCAGGGAATCGGCGGCAGTGACGTGGCGGCGGTGTTTGGCATTTCGCCGTGGAAGACAGCCAGGGATTTATATGAGGAAAAGATGTTTGGCAAGGACCCGGAGTACGAAGATGACGGCTGGGTCGCCAAGGAGATCGGGAAGCGGCTGGAGGAACTGGTGGTGCAGATTTTTATGAAAAAGACGGGGCTTAGGCCTTATGCGGTCCGCAAAATGTTCCGCCACCCGGATTACCCGTTTATGCTGGCAAATGTGGATTTCTTTGTGGAGATTAACGGGGAAATCTACATCATTGAGTGCAAGACTTCTTTTTCCTTCCATATGGGGGAATGGGAGGACGGCGGGATTCCCAGGCATTATGAGCTGCAGGGAAGGCATTACATGGCGGTAACCAATGTGAGGGGAGTCATTTTCCTGTGTCTTCACGGGAACAATGAGAATGCCTTTATCATGCGGAGTATGGTCCGTGACCTGGATCTGGAGGAGGAACTGATTGAGCAGGAAGACTGGTTCTGGAACCGCTGCGTGAGGGAAGGGAAACCGCCGGAGTACACGGAGCCTGTACAGCTGGTGCTTCGGAGTATCCGGGACCGGCTGGGGGTGAAGGATTCCCAGGTGGTGGAGCTGCCAAAGGAGCTTTCGGGGTGTGTGACAGAGTACCTGGACTTGAAGAAACGGAAGTCGGAGCTGGATAAGAAGTCTAAGGAGATTGAGGAACGGATGAAAAGCGCCTATGCCCCGGTGCAGGAGGCTTTGAAAGGGGCGGAGAAGGGCGTTCTGGTTCTGGGGGATGTGCGGTATCAGGCAGGGTACACCAAGAGAGTGACTACTTCCATTAACAAGGAGAGTCTGGAGGCCATGGGGATTCTGCACCCGGATATCTGCAGGGAGTACGCAAAGACCAGTGTGTCCCGGAGTTTTTAT
>Ga0137297_11645_pt1 | contig 12324 bp, 9 predicted proteins | sample RamsorincwithD2O_FD_97191 | JGI IMG/M metagenome (GOLD analysis project Ga0137297, IMG submission 97191) | Mouse cecal microbial communities from Vienna, Austria - Mucin amended with D2O | ecosystem: Host-associated > Mammals > Digestive system > Large intestine > Cecum | place: Austria: Vienna... | reverse complement strand
CGTAACATTGTCCCACGCTTCCCGTTTTGGACCGTGAATGCCTTTTTCCATCAAAGTCCTTGCAATGCTGCGCAAAGAGGTATCCGGCTTTGCATATTCTTCAAAAACAGCTTGTACCACTTTTGCCTTTTCGTTGGCGGCAAGCGAAGATACCTGCCGTCCGTCTGCCATTATCTTTGTCAACTCAAACCCATATGGCGCAGGTCCGCCCGGCCATGCGCCAAGCCGGAAACGGTGGACATAGTTGTCCTTCACGCGCTGGGCAATGGTTTCCCGTTCTAACTGCGCAAACACTAACACAATATGAAGCATTGCCCGCCCCATGGGCGAGGATGTATCGAACTGCTCCGTCACAGATTGAAACTCCACACCATATTGCTGTAAAACCTCCCAAAGCCTGCTAAAATCCGCAATGGAACGGCTAAATCTATCTAAACGATAGACATAAATTTTTTGAATTTCTCCTTTTTTCACCGATTCCATGAGTTCCATAAACGCAGGACGTTTGGTGTTTTTTCCGGAATAGCCCTTGTCGCGGAATACACGCACCCCTTCTCCCGCATATTTTTGGCACAAATCAATTTGCCCTTCAACAGATAAACTGTCTTTTTTATCAACGGATTGTCTTGCATAAATCGCATTCATGCTATCGCACTTTCCTTCCCTCCGACTGCTTGCAGCAAAAGGATACAGCGGCGGTGCAATTCCGCTTGTTTCACGGAACGTTTTGCTTCATTTGTTTCTACATATGTATTGGTAATTTTCATTTGTATCGTCCCCCTCCTCATAACAATCCTATGCTGTCCCCCAACCAAAATATGACGAGAAAGTGAAATTAACGTATGACCTTTTATCTCTACTTCTATGCGAATGCAAAACTGTCATATTCTGAAAACGTGACAGGCAGGGCGTTTCCAACTGTTGCCGGCAGGGATAGTCTGGACTGGAAAGACCTTTCCGCCGCAGAAATCACGCAGCGTGTGAGTGAAAATGTGCAAAACGGCTCCATTTGCCTGTTCCACAACGAGGCGAAACATACGCCGGAAGCGCTGGAACAATTGATTCCAAAATTGCAGCAGGAAGGCTATTCGTTTGTTCCTGTTTCGCAGCTCATTTATAAACAAAGCTATTCCATCGACCACGCCGGGCGGCAAAGCGCCCTGCAGGCGACAGGCGCAAATCTATATTAACAGAAAAACAAAAACCCTTGAGAGGAGATAAATGAACATGGAATACACAACGCAAAACAACAGTGCACAAATTGTAGGGGAGATTACAACGCCGCCGGCGTTCAGCCATCGGCATTTTGATGAAGATTTTTTTGTGTTCACCGTAAGAGTACCACGACTCAGCGGCGTAGGCGATTTTATCAATGTGATGATTTCAGAAAAACTCATTTGTGCGCTGGAACTGGAAGAAGGAACCATGGTGGAAGTCAGCGGACAATACCGTTCCTATAACAACTACAGCGGCAAAGGCAGCAAACTGGTGCTTTCCCTGTTTGCACGCGACATCAAACTGGGCGCTGACATTGAACATATCGACAACCCTAACGCCATTACGCTGGACGGCTATATTTGTAAACCGCCGGTCTACCGCACCACGCCGTTTTCGCGTGAAATCGCAGACATTCTTTTGGCGGTCAACCGTTCCTATGGAAAATCCGACTATATTCCTTGCATTGTTTGGGGCCGCAACGCAAAATTCGCTTCCTCTCTGGAAGTCGGCGCGCATATCCGTCTCAGCGGACGCATTCAAAGCCGCGAATATCAGAAAAAATATGAGGACGGTTCTCTTGAAACCAAAACGGCATTTGAAATTTCCGTCTCCAAACTGGACGTGATAGACGCAGCTGAAACACCTGAAACAGAGGTTTCTTTGGAATCTTAAAACGATATATGCTCATCTGGGGCAGGCGGAAACGTCTGCCTTTTGTTACGTTTTTAACAATTTCATCGTCATTATGCATAAAAGTTGTATACAACATTCCACTTGCCAATCAATTCCTTCTATGATACAATAGTCACTGGAAGGGACTATTGCACATAGGCAGTGCCTTTGAACTGAATTTACAGATTAATATTTCCTTTTTAGGGAATCTTACAATCAGGGCTTTTTCCAGATTCGGGATAATTCTTAACATGAAAGGATGAATCAACAATGGACGAGCAGACAAAAGAATTATATGCACAGCTAGATGACATCATTGCGCATATCACCGGCGCCAGCGGTTCGCTGGTCGAAATCCTGCATGAAGCGCAGCAGTTGTTTGGTTATCTCTCTCACGATGTGCAGCTATACATTTCCAGAAAGCTGCATTTGCCGGTGTCCAAAATCAGCGGAGTGGTCACGTTTTCCCCTGTCTTTAAGGAATCTCCTGCCGGACAAAAAAACATCAGCGTCTGCCTTGGAACCGCTTGTTTTCTCAACGGTTCCTCTGAAGTACTCAAAGCCATGGAAAAGAAACTTGGCATTGAAGTAGACCAGACCACACCGGACGGCAAATATACATTGCACGCCGCGCGCTGTGTCGGCGCATGTGGACAGGCTCCTGTGGTCATGATAGACGATGAAATCTATGGCGGCGTGAAGCCCGGAGACATTGACAAGCTGTTTGAAACTGTCTAGGGCAGTAGGCAAACAAAAATCGTGGGACGCGTATTCTACGTTTTTATGCCTATAGAGGAATATAGCCGGAATGCGGCAGAATGGAGATGGAACATATGGATATTATCAAAACGGATACACAAATTTTACTCCAAAATATCGGTGTGATTGACCCGGAAGAAATCAGCAGTTATATTGAACACGACGGCTATGGCGCGCTGAAAAAAGCAGTGCAGATGAACCCAGAGGACGTTGTCGCCCTGATGCTGGAATCGGAACTGCGCGGGCGCGGCGGAAGCGGATTTCCTGTCGGCATGAAATGGAAAATCACACGGGAACATGAAGGCGAAATAAAATATATCGTTTGTAACGCCAACGACCTTGACCCTGGCGACTACAAAGCAAAAGTGCTGGTGGAAGGCAACCCGCACAACATTGTTGAAGCGGTTATCCTGTCCGGCTATGCCGTGGGCTGCCGCATTGGGTATATCAACATTCCCATGGAAAACACTCTGGCGGTGTCCCGCCTGAAAAAAGCGATTGAACAGGCAAAGGAACACGGTTTTCTGGGTGAAAACATTTTGGGCAGCGGCTTTGATTTCGATATCTATATCCGCGTGGCAACCGGCGTGTTTGCCTCCGGCGAGGAGACGGCGCTCATTGCCAACCTGGAAGGAAAACGCGGCGAACCGCACCACAAACCACCCTATCCGTCCGCGAAAGGGGTTAATGGTATGCCAACGGTTGCAAATAACATTGAAACCATTGCCAATATCCCCTATGTGATTCTGCATGGCGCTGATTGGCTGAAATCTATCGGCTGCGCGGACAACTATGGTACCAAAGTGTTCACGTTGTCCGGCAAAATCAAAAAAACAGGACTTGTCGAAGTGCCGCTGGGTACAAGCATTCGCGAAATCATCTATGATTTGTGCGGTGTTGCGGAAAGCACGGTGCTCAAAGGCGTGCATATCGGCGGTGCAAAAGGCAGCATTTTGCCGCTCGACATGTTAGACATCCCTACCACGTATGAAAACTTTAAAAAATATGAACTGGTTATCGGTTCCGGCGGTATCGCCGTTTTGGACGATGAGGACTGCGGCGTGGAACTGGCGAAAAACTATATTTCCTTTGCCGTGCAGGAATCCTGCGGAAAATGTACGGCGTGCCGCATTGGACTCAAGCGCATTGAAGAAATGCTGGACGCTATTTGTGCAGGCAAAGCAACGGAAAGCGATATTCCCAAACTGCGCGAACTGGCGGAAATCGTCTGCGATTCCTCTCTCTGCGGTTTGGGACGCAATGCGCCTCATCCTGTGTTAAGCACGATTGACCATTTTATCGACGACTATAAAAACCACATTAAAAACGGCGCTTGTCCTGCCGTTGCCATCAAAAAAAGCAAATACTACAAAATCAATCCTGATAAATGTATCGGTTGTACCGCGTGCAGCCGCGTTTGTCCCATGAAATGTATCACAGGAACCGTGAAAAATCCGCATACCATTGACATCGAAAAATGCGTGAAATGCGGCGCCTGCTTCAAAAAATGTAACTTCGGCGCTGTTGAAATCAAAAGAATGGAGGTTGTATAAGCTATGGATGTAACATTTACCATAAATCATAAAACCATTACTGTGCCGGATACCTATACGATTTTAACCGCTGCAAAACAGGTCGGCATCAATATTCCAACGCTTTGCCATCTCGATTTGCACGACATGAAATGCGTCAATGGGGCGGCTTCCTGCCGCGTCTGTCTGGTCGAAATTGAAGGGGAAAAATATTTGCAGCCTGCTTGTTCCACCTATGTCAGAGAAGGCATGAACGTAATGACCTCCTCCCGCCGCGCTGTCCGTGCGCGCCGCGCCATGCTGGAACTGCTGCTGAGCAATCACCCCAACAACTGTTTGATTTGTGAAAAAAACATGCACTGTGTGCTGCAAAAATTGACGAGTGACATGGGTATCAAACGCGGCATTAAATATAACGGTGAAATGTCCATCAACGAACAGGACGCGTCCTCGCAGGCGATTATCCGCAATCCCACTAAATGTATCATGTGCCGCCGCTGTGAAACCATGTGTAACGAAGTGCAAACCTGCGGTATTTTAACAGCAGTGGGACGCGGTTTTAAAACGATTGTCGGACCGGCGTTTAACATGCCGCTGGCGGACAGCATGTGTACCTATTGCGGACAGTGCGTCGCTGTGTGTCCCACCGCCGCGCTAACAGAAGTCAGCAACATTGGCGGCGTATGGGATGCGCTGAACGACCCTGACAGGGTGGTTCTGGTGCAGACCGCGCCCTCCATTCGTGTGGCGCTGGGCGAAGAATTTGATATGGAAGTCGGCACAGATGTGACCGGTAAAATGGTGGCTGCCCTGCGCGCGCTGGGGTTTGACAAAGTGTTTGACACCAACTATGCGGCAGACCTCACTGTGATGGAAGAGGCGGAAGAATTTATCCAGCGTCTGCAAGGCGGCGGGAAACTGCCCATGCTGACCTCCTGTTGCCCCGCTTGGGTGAAATTCATTGAACATCAATTTCCGGCTTTGCTGGATGTTCCATCCAGTTGTAAATCGCCGCATGAAATGTTCGGCGCTGTCGCAAAGACTTATTATGCCGAGAAAAACGGTATTGACCCATCAAAAATTGTGGTGGTTTCCATTATGCCGTGTTTGGCGAAAAAATATGAAGCGCGCCGCGCAGAACTGGAATCGGAAGACCATCTGGCGGACGTGGATTATGTTTTGACGACCCGCGAACTGGCAAGTATGCTGCGGGAAGCAGGTGTGGATTTCCCCAATTTGGAAGAGGAAGATTTCGACCCGCTTTTGGGCGAATCCTCCGGTGCAGGAACGATTTTCGGTACGTCGGGCGGTGTCATTGAAGCTGTTATGCGTACCGCTTGCGAAAAAATCACCGGCGAACCGCTGCGTCAAGTGGAATTCAAACAACTGCGCGGCATGGAAGGTATCCGTGAGGCGGAAATCATGATTGGCGACAAACCGTTTAAAATCGGTATGGCGTTTGGACTTGGCAATGCGCGTAAACTGCTGGAAAGCATTGAACGCGGCGAAGCCCAGTATCAGGCAATTGAAATCATGGCATGTCCCGGCGGCTGTATCGGCGGCGGCGGACAACCTTACTATCAAAACAGTTATGATGTGCTGCAAAAACGCCGTGCGGCGATTTATGCCAACGACGAACAAAAAGCCATTCGCAAAGCGCACGAAAACCCTGAAATTATCAAACTCTATGATGAATTTTTAGGCGCGCCCGGCAGCGAACGTGCACACAAACTGCTGCACACCAAATATGTACCGCGCGAAATGATATAACATTCTCTTCGCAGAGAACTTTTTCAGCAGTCTACCGGATAAATATTTCGTTGCAACGATTCTACAAAATATCATTCAAAAAATGTCCCCAATTGTGTTATCAGCACAATTGGGGACATTTTTTAAGGAGAATGTTTTTTTATCGTTTCAGGCTTTCCATTTCACCTGTATTTTGGCACAATCAGTCTATCAGGGACGTGTTTCCAGCGGTACATAGTCCTGTTCTTCGCAGACCGCTTTATAGGCCGGACGGATAATTTTATCCACGTTCACCAGTTCTTCCAGCCGGTGTGCGCTCCAACCCACTACGCGCGCAATGGCAAAAATGGGAGTGAACAGTTCCGGTGGAATATCCAGCATACTATAAACAAATCCGCTGAAGAAATCCACATTGGCGCTGACGCCTTTATAAATAGACCGTTTTTCCGCAATCACTTCCGGCGCCAAGCGTTCCACCATGGAATAGAGTTCAAATTCCTCCTGCCGTCCTTTGGTTTCGGACAACTTCTTCACAAACCCTTCCAGCACCGTTGCACGCGGGTCGGAAATGGAATAAACCGCATGACCCATGCCGTAAATCAATCCTTTGCAGTCAAACGCTTCTTTGTTCAGCAGTTTTTCCAAATAGGCGCGCACCTGTCCTTCGTCTTTGGTATCTTTCACATTTTGTTTCAAATCTTCCATCATGCCGACCACTTTAATGTTTGCGCCGCCATGTTTCGGTCCTTTCAAGGACGACAATGCCGCCGCTATTGCCGCATAGGTATCGGTTCCGGAGGAAGATACCACATGGGTTGTAAAGGTCGAGTTGTTTCCGCCGCCATGTTCCATATGTAATACCAATGCCAAATCCAACACTTTCGCTTCCAAATCGGAATATGTTTTGTCAGGACGCAGCATTCGCAGCAGATTTTCCGCCGTGGAAAGCGCCGGGTCGGGACGGTGAATATACATGCTTTCATCGCAGCTATAGTGATTATAGGCATGATAGCTGTAAACCGATAACATCGGAAATACGCTAATCAGCATCAAGCACTGGCGCAGAACATTGGAAATGGAAATATCCGCCGCATTGTCATCATAGGACGCCAACGTCAACACCGCTTTGGACAGCGCGTTCATCATGTCGTTTCCGGGCGCTTTCATGATAACGTCGCGCACAAAATTTGTCGGCAGTCTCCGTTCCTCCGCCAACAACTCTCTAAAATCCTCCAACTGCTTTTTGTCCGGCAGCACGCCGAACAACAGTAAATATGCCGTTTCTTCAAACCCATAGCGTTCATCATCAATATATCCGCGCACCAAATCATTAATATTATAACCACGGTACAGCAGCCGCCCTTCGCAAGGTTCTTTTTTCCCGTCTACCGTTTTGCTTGATTCAATCTGCGATATTTTCGTCAGTCCTGCCATGACCCCTACGCCGTTTTTATCGCGCAGCCCGCGCTTCACTTCATATTTTTCATACAGTTCCGGCGCAATTTTGTAATTGGTCTCACACTGTTTTGCGAGATTCTCTATCATAACTTCCCACTCTGTTTTCGCCATCTTTCTCAACTTCCTTTCTCGCATTGTTTCGTATCTTAGATAACACTCGTAAGAAAACTTCCAATTCTTCTTGTGCAATGTCCTGCTGTAAATCAGCAAGAAACGCTTCCCGCGCTTTCTGCAATTTCTGCACAACCGCTCTGCCGCGCTGCGACAGTTTTAAATGTTGATAGCGCCGGTCATTCCTATCATGCACCACTTCTAAATAGCCCCTGCCGGTTAGAGAATCCACTGATTTACATACCAGAGATTTTGACATGCAGCGGTATTTGGCGATTTCCTTTGCCGTATCCACTGCCGCATATTTGTGCAAAAATAAAATGACATCCATTTCATTTTGTGACAACCCTTCTTCTTGCACTGCCTGCGCACATACCTTCCTATACAACTTTTTGACATATCGGGAGGACACCGTCACATGTTCCCCCAAATTAAATTGCGAAAAAACGTGATCCATATAACTTTCCATATGCGCATCTCCCAGCCGAATGGTTTCCTGTTCAACAATTCACTATTGAACTATTTATCTCTTTTATTATATCGCTTCTGTTAATTTCTGTCAAGCATTTTGTTGAATCTGTTATAATTTGTAACTGTTTTGTTGCTATTTTTGATAAAAAATGACGTTTCTCTACACAAAAGAGAAACGCCATTTTGATTTATCAATAGATAAACACAGACTGAATATCATCCGCCCATGTGATATGTTTTCCAATGGATTCCGATACCGCGCGCAGCGGAATCATGGTGCGTCCGTTCACAATCATGGGCGCTACATCCATTTGAACCGTCCGCCTTCGCTTTTTCTTCGCGTCCAAAATCACCAGTTTTCCGTCACCGATTCCCGCTGTAATGACCCTATCTCCAATAAACATGGTCACCGTATTGCTGCGGAAATCAATATCCGCACCAAACTGCTCAAACAGTCCGCGCAGCGGAATCATCATGCGTCCGTCAATGATTTGCGGCTGCACATCGTCAAAGGAAACCGGCCGGTCGTCTACATATATCGTATAAGGCTGCCCTTGCAGCGTAATATCCTCGTAATCAAACGATAATTCAAACGGCAAACTGCTCATGCCGCTTGCAACCACATAGTAGGTATAGTCATTTGCCTTGTCAAACAGCGGTACATTTTCATCAAACACCCAATAAACGCCTTCACGGCTGCGGCTGATTTGTCCCACCATCTCAGGGTCATTGGGGTAAAAATGAATATTGTCCGCTTCCGGGTCAATTCCCTGATTGCGTCCTACGGTAATCAGCGCGTCGCTTGCCATGTCCAGCAATCCGTTTTTCGTCCGCCACACGGCAATATTGAGACCGGAATAATATTTCTGATAGAGTGCGTCATTGGATAAAATGGCGGCAGTACGCGCAGAGAATTTAATTTTCCCCACCACTTTTTTACCGTCTTCCAGACCATATTCCGCCTTTAATTGATTGGCATCAATTTTATAAATCGTACCAAAATTGCAGCTATACGCGCGAAAACTGCGCATTTGGTCGTCTGTCAGCTTGGGAAGATTCCCTTTCTCGTCCAAGTCCAGCCGTTTCACGCTGCCGCGGCTTTCCCAGCTATGCAGCGTGCCATTTTCCAAACGGCTCAACAATACATGTTCGCCGTCGTTCATTTTGTCCTCGCCCGCCAGCATGGTTTCAAACGGAATTTTCTTCGGTTCACCCACCATGTCCAGCACTGCGCCGTTGCCGCTGCCGCGCATTGCGGAAACGTCCGGCGCCGCTTCTTTCTCCCAATCCGCTGTGTTGATGGGAATATAGTCTATGTATTTATAATCTTCAAACGCATAGGTGGTACAAATCAGTTTTTGCCCTGTATAACTGCCGTTATTCACGGAAATGTTCACCACGCCGGTGGTATCGCCCGCAACCCATTTGTTCATTTTATATTGTACCAACCACTTACTTTCGCCCGGTTCCAGCCGCAAGATTTCTTTCTTTGCACCGAATTTTCCTGCCAGACCCGCGCTGAGATCCATGCGTTCCGCAAAAATCTGCGTATAGATATTTGCTGTGTCATATACTTCCTCAGGACTGTTGATATTATAATATGTATTGGCATGGGTGGTGATTTCCAGCGGCTCTGTATCCTGATTGGTCAGCAGCACGCCAAAAAACGCGCCGTTCGTGGTTTTGTCCACATGCGACCAATAAATATTGGCATTACCGTTCACCGGCGCACGGCACAAATTTTGCCGCACGGTTTCCGAATATAAATGTTCGTCCTTAATGTGTTCCGGTCCTGAAGATAAAAAGAAATTGCGGTCTCCCGATATGCCGCTTTGCGCATCCAGCGGCGCAAATGAAACAGCGTCAATGATACGGACGCTAAGCACATAGCGCCACGTGAACGGTTCCACCTCTTTGGCGCTCAGTTTCTTTTGCGCGCCCGCCGAAACATAGAACGAGCCATGCTGCGCCTTGGTGGTTTTGAAATACCGCAGCCGACTGGGATAGGCATGTCCGCCGCCCCACTCCGCGCAGTCCTTATCCGTTTGTTCCTCCCGCAGCGTGAGATAGGTCAAATCATAATTTTCACCCGGCATATATTCCGGTATGGGGTCGCCCGTCTCATCTGTTTGCAGCAAATATGCCACAACCACCAATTTATCTGCCGGAATTTCCACAGGCAAGAGGTGTCGGTTAATTTTATAGTCCTCACCGCCCAGCTCCATCTTGCCATAGATGGTATAAGTATCTTTTTGTAAATCATCTTTTATAATTTCTGCTTCTGCAAAGGCGGATTCCTCCGGCTCCGGCGATTCCTGAGAGGGGGTCTCTTCTTTTTCCGCGTCTTCTTCCTCTTTCAAATCATCTTCCGCCGCATCAGGCGTTTGTTTTGTGTCATCCTCTTTCGCCTGTTCCGCCGGTTTCTGTCCCGCTTCGCTCTGCACAACCGTCTCTAACGCCGGCTCTGCCGTAAGTTCCGTTCCCTCCGCTCCTGCCGGCGGATACAGCCCGAGCAACAAAGCGCAGATTACCCAGATTACTGTTCCTTTTTTCAACAATAAATCCCCTTTCTGACATCTACCCTTCCAAATCATACAAAAGTTATTGTACCATGTCCGCCGCGTTTTTTCAACCAATGCCGGAAGATTTTCCCCAAATTCTCCTTTTTTGCCAAAAAGACAGCTTCTTTCCCGCTTTCTGTCGTTGTTTCTTCTCTATCCGTTTCAAACGATAGCGGGATTACGTTTTTTGTTTTTTACATATAAGAACAGCCGCAAAACATCAGTTTTGCGGCTGTTTTGTCTCTTCCTGATAAACGCCCCACCGGATTATACTTCCATAATCACCGGCAGAATCATAGGACGGCGTTTTGTCTTTTGATATAAATAAGTTGTCAAATGACTTTTCACTGTGTTTTTAATGGAGCTCCAGTCGGTGGTTTTGTTGTTTTTGCAAGTGGCAAGAGAATCCTGTGCAACTTGTTTCACATCGTCCATCAGCCCTTCTGCTTCACGCACATAGACAAAGCCGCGGGAAATAATATCCGGACCTGCCACCACTTCCTTGGTCTTTCCGTCAATGGTAACAACAACAACAATCAAACCGTCTTGCGACAGATGTTTCCGGTCGCGCAGCACAATGTTTCCGACGTCGCCGACGCCCAGACCGTCCACCAGCACTTTTCCGCTGGGCACGGAACCTGTGATTTTGGCTTCATTGCGGTTGAATTCCAACACCTTACCGTTTTCCATAATGAACACATTTTCCTGCGGAATCCCCATTTTTTGTGCCAGTTTCGCATGTTGTACCAAATAACGGAAGTCTCCATGCACCGGAATGAAATATTTCGGTTTGGTAACCCCCATCATGATTTTCAGTTCTTCCTGACAAGCGTGACCCGAAACATGAATGTCCGCCAAACTTTTATACAAAACATCTGCACCGTGTTTGAACAGTTCGTCAATCACTTTTGCAATGGATTTTTCATTGCCCGGAATGGGGCTGGCGGAAATCACCACCAAGTCTCCCTTACCGATTTCCACCTGCCGGTGGTCGCTCATTGCCATACGCGACAACGCCGCCATGGGTTCCCCCTGACTGCCGGTCGTACAAATCACAATTTTATGCGGCGGATACTTATCAATTTGGTCGATTTCAATAAGCGTCCCCTGCGGAATTTCCATATAGCCAAGTGTGGTCGCAACCTCCACCACATTTTCCATGCTTCTTCCCGAAACCGCCACTTTCCGGTTGTGTTTGACGGCAGCATTGATGATTTGCTGCACCCGGTGGACGTTGGACGCAAACGTCGCAACAATAATCCGCTGCGTTTTTGCGTTTTGGAAAATTTCTTCAAAAGTTTCTCCCACAATACTTTCACTCATTGTGTACCCCTGCCGTTCCACATTGGTGGAATCGCTCAGCAGTGCAAGCACACCTTTTTTACCCAACTCACCCAGCCGTGCCAAATCAATCATCGGTCCGTCAATGGGTGTGCAGTCAATTTTAAAGTCCCCAGTGTGCACAATGACGCCCTCCGGCGTATGGATTGCCAAGATAACCGCGTCCACAATGGAATGGTTGGAATGAATAAACTCCACCACAAACCGTCCTAGTTTCACTTTATCTCCCTGCCGCACACGGTTCATTTTCACTTTGCTCAGCAAGTTATGTTCCTTTAATTTGTTTTCCACCAAACCAATGGTGAAACGTGTTCCATAGACCGGAACATTCAATTTTTTCAGTACATACGGCAGTGCGCCGATATGATCCTCGTGACCATGCGTTAGCACAATCCCTTTCACTTTGTCTTTATTTTTCTCCAAGTAGGTAATGTCGGGAATGACCAAATCCA
>Ga0137297_11642_pt1 | contig 12335 bp, 10 predicted proteins | sample RamsorincwithD2O_FD_97191 | JGI IMG/M metagenome (GOLD analysis project Ga0137297, IMG submission 97191) | Mouse cecal microbial communities from Vienna, Austria - Mucin amended with D2O | ecosystem: Host-associated > Mammals > Digestive system > Large intestine > Cecum | place: Austria: Vienna... | reverse complement strand
GTCATTTTTAAACAGGCTCTAAAATAAAGTTCATCTCTCAAGTGATTATTTAACCAGTATTTCATATTTTTGCAGATAAATTTCTGAATCTTTTACGACAAACATGAAAACATTTTTGAATATTAAGAGAATTTTTCTTTTTGTTATCCTTATCATTAGTAGCACCATAAGTAGGTGTCAGATTTATAAATACATAGGATTGGAAGATGGTCTGAACAATCAAAAAATATATCATATCCAGAAAGACCGACGAGGCTATATGTGGTTTCTGACCCAAGAAGGAGTAGACCGTTATGATGGAAAACAAATCAAACACTACAACTTTTCAGATGACAACATGAAGCTGGATTCACGTATTGCCTTGAACTGGTTCTATATGGACAATGAGGATATTTTATGGGTTATCGGTCAGAAAGGGCGTATTTTCAAATACGATTCGCAGCATGATAAATTCGAACTGGTTTACATACATCCGGAGTTAATCAGAAATAAGTCACAAGCATTTCTAAATTACGGCTATTTGGATAAGAATGACAGAATCTGGTTATGTTCTAAAGATAGCATCGTATGGTATGATACTCGGACTGGAACCGCTTCACATATAGCGACACCGGTTAACAGCGAAATAACCGTCATTGAGCAAACGGACGGCAACCATTTCTTTATTGGTACGGGAAACGGACTGTTTCGTACCCAGACAGAAAGAGAAACACTGAAGCTGATACCCGACGAAGTGGCAGAAAGTATCGGTACACCTGTGCATGAGCTCTATTATCATACAGTTTCAAAACAGTTATTCATAGGAAACTATAAAGAAGGAATACTTGTGTATGACATAGGAGGAAAAGGAAACATTATCCCCTGCCAATCCCCCAATAATGTAGAGTTCAACCAGATTGTCGCTTTGAACGACCATGAGCTTCTGATTGCCACAGGTGGAAAAGGTGTATATAAGCTAGACTTGAATACATACATGAGCGAACCCTACATAACGGCCGATTACAGCAGTTATAACGGGATGAACGGAAACAACATCAATGACATTTATGTGGATGAAGAGCAACGAATTTGGCTTGCCAATTACCCTACTGGCATCACCATCCGTAACAACCGTTATGGGAGTTACGACCTGATAAAGCATTCTATTGGCAACAGCCACTCACTGGTAAACAACCAAGTTCATGATATAATGGAAGACAGTGACGGTGACCTTTGGTTTGCAACCAGCAACGGTATCAGCCTCTATCAGACTGATATAAAAGAGTGGCATTCCTTCTTCAGTTCCTTTGATTCGGTACCGGATGACGAGAATCACATTTTTTTGACGCTATGTGAAGCCTCCCCCGGCGTGATATGGGCCGGAGGATTTACATCCGACATCTACAAGATAGAAAAGAAGAAAGGATTCAAGGTAAGTTACCTTTCTCCTGCTACCATTGCAGGAATACGTCCTGACCAATATATATTCGACATCAAGAAAGATTCGGACGGCGATATCTGGTCCGGTGGATATTATCACTTGAAATGTATCAATCTAGAGACTAAAAATATACGTTTATATCCGGGAGTAAGCTCCATCACCACCATTCAGGAAAAAGATGCCCAACAAATGTGGATTGGCACACAAATGGGACTCTACCAGCTTGACAAGAAATCCGGAGATTACCGGTATGTAGACTTGCCCGTCGAATCTCCCTATATATGCGCGTTATACCAGAGAGACGATAGTATCCTATACATAGGTACCCGCGGGTCTGGACTGCTTGTATATAACCTCTACAAAGAGAAGTTCATCCATCAATATCGTACAGATAATTGTGCGCTGATTTCCAACAACATCTACACCATTATTCCCCGTCAAGACGGAAACCTGCTCATGGGGACAGAAGACGGGATTACCATTTATTCACCCAAAGGACACTTCTTCCGCAATTGGACACGGGAACAAGGATTGATGAGTGTCAACTTCAATGCCGGCTCTGCTACCACCTACGGCAAGAACTCACTTGTTTTTGGCGGCAACGACGGTGCGGTCAGGTTTCCGATAGATATACAGATACCGGAACCACATTACTCACGTCTGTTACTGCGCGATTTCATGATAGCCTACCATCCCGTTTACCCAGGCGATGACGGTTCTCCGCTGCAAAAAGATATTGACGAGACCGACCGACTGGAACTGGCCTACGAGCAAAACACTTTTTCACTGAATGTTGCCTCCATTAATTACGATTATCCTTCCAACATTCTTTTTTCATGGAAAATTGACGGTTTTCATAAAGAGTGGAGCCGTCCGAGTCAGGATAACCGGATTATTGTAAGGAATCTGCCTCCCGGCAGTTATACGTTACAGATTCGTGCCATATCCAATGAGGAAAAATACAAGACCTATGAAACAAGAAACATACAGATTGTCATAACGCCTCCGGCATGGGCCAGTGTTTGGGCTATGATTGGATATGCAATACTGCTGGTACTGGTTACGGGCATCATATTCCGTATCATAATGCTACACAAACAGAAGAAAATTTCGGATGAGAAAACGCGGTTTTTCATTAATACAGCCCACGACATACGTACTCCGCTTACATTGATAAAAGCCCCATTGGAAGAAGTTGTAGAAAACCAAATGGTAACAGAACAAGCGTTGCCGCATATGAATATGGCTCTCAAAAATGTAAACAACCTGCTCCAGCTGACAACCAACCTGATAAATTTTGAACGGATAGATGTCTACTCTTCCACCCTTTATGTTTCTGAATACGAACTGAACTCCTATATGAACAATGTTTGCGCCACATTCCGCAAATATGCCGAGATGAAACACGTCAGGTTTGTTTATGAAAGCAATTTTGACTATCTGAATGTGTGGTTTGACAGTGACAAGATGGGATCTATTTTGAAGAATATCCTATCAAATGCATTGAAGTATACACCTGAAGGTGGCAATGTATGCATTTATGCCTGCGAAGGAGAAAACTCCTGGAGTATTGAGGTGAAAGATACTGGGATCGGCATTCCCTCATGTGAACAGAAAAAATTGTTCAGAAATTATTTTCGAGGAAGTAATGTCATTAATCTGAAAGTAACAGGTAGTGGAATCGGGTTGATGCTGGTATACAAACTAGTCAGATTACATAAAGGCAAGATTCAGATTCAGAGTACCGAACATCAAGGTACTTGCGTACAGGTTACTTTCCCGAAAGGGAACAGCCATCTCCATAAAGCAAAATTCCTCTCTCCCCAAGCACCGGATAGATATTCGGAAGCTATCATGCCTCATGACACTTCAGAGATATCGGCATCCATGGAAATATCCCAAACAAACAACTCTTTACAGCGTATTTTGATAGTGGAAGACAATGATGATTTACGCAATTATCTTGTTAACATGTTCAAAACGGGCTATAATGTTCAGTCTTGTCCCAATGGAAAGGAAGCACTTGTTATAATGCGAGAATTCAATCCAGCTATTATCATATCCGACATAATGATGCCCGAGATGGGCGGAGATGAATTCTGTTCGGTTATAAAAAACGACCTTGAGATGTCTCATATTCCTATCATCTTGCTGACCGCGCTAGGGGATGAAAAGAATATGCTCGAAGGGCTGGAAATCGGAGCAGATGCCTACATCACTAAACCCTTCAGTGTGGGAATACTCAAGGCAACGGTTAAGAACATACTTGCAAATCGTGCTTTACTCCGTCAGGTTTATAACAGCATCGAAGATAAAGAACAAAATCTTCCAACCAATTGCACCAATAACCTGGACTGGAAATTCATAGCCTCTGTCAAAGAATGTATAAAGAACAATATGGAAAATGCAGACTTCAATGTGGACATGCTCAGCAGCCTGCATCACATGAGTCGTACAAGCTTCTTCAATAAATTAAAAGCATTGACCGGTTATGCTCCAGCCGATTATATCCGGATGATACGTTTGCAACACGCCGCACAATTATTGAAACAAAACAAATATACAATAACAGAGATTGCCGACATGGTTGGATTTTCGGATGCAAAATACTTCCGCGAAGTATTCAAGAAATATTATAATGTAAGTCCAAGCAAATTCAACAAACAACAGGAAGAACCCGTTGATGGAACCAATTCATCGCCGCAGTAGAGCGGCACAATGATATGATGTGCCGGCAACTTACTGAAATCAGAGCAAAATCTTGCAGGTTGCCACGGCCCGTTTTCCTTGATTCCGTCAAGGGGTTCAACTACTGACTCGTATGATTATCAGATATCTACCCTCTCCTGTGTTTTTCTGCCACCATAAGCACCGGCAACGCAGCACAATACGGCTCCCAGCAAAATAGCGAAAAACGAAATCAAAGCCGAGCGGGCTGCGGCATCTGTTGCCTTATCGGCAGCCACCAATGTCTTATGCTTAATCTCTTCCCATTCCTGTGCGGCTTCCTGTAGATTTGCCTGCAATTTGCCAATCTGTTCTTTAGCTTCCTTGCGTGCATCTTCCAACAAGTTCATATATTGTTCTATCGCCTTGTCCGCTTCCGCTTTGGACATATCGGTATTGTTGGCCATGGCTTTGGCCAAGTCGTTCCGGTCAATACTTTTGCCTAAATCCTCCACACGCTGTTCCAGGCGGTCTAGAAAACCGGCAATCGTTTTATCCGCTTCCTGCGGAGAACGGGCAATTTTTTTCACGGACTTGGTCAAGTCATCCTTCACAACTGCCAGCTGTTTCTGCAAATAATCCGGCTGAAGTTCGGGCACATCGCTCTTTACCAATGCAGTACGGATATTCTGAGATATATTTCCTTCTTTCATGGAGGCGTTAAAATCTATCTTGCCGAACAGTTCCTCCGCTTCCTCAGACAATGCGGAAACCCCGTTGCCCACAACGCTGCCTGCTCCCGACAAAACGCTGCCCGTAACGGACGAAACCGCCCCAAGTGCATTTGCCGTCACTTTTGCGGCACCGGCAGCTAAGAAGATTCCCAGTATCACGGCAACAATCAGAGTAGTAGCCCAAACCAAAAAGCCATGGATAATTCCATCCATACCGGCCAGTTTTCCGGCAACAAAGCCACCCGCCGCCATACCGACAATCAGAATGACTGCAGAACCAATCCCCACAGCAGTGCCTATGCCCGCAGCAGGATGATCGGACAACGGGTCAAACATAAACAATCCGATACTCGAATTCAGGATAGACAATAAAACAGAGATTGCCAATACAGTCATGACACCTCCCAAAACACTACCCCAGGACACTCTGCCCTTCAATTCCGCTAAACTTAATCTTTTCATAATCGCTAGGTTTTAGTTAATACTATATTCAATATTCAGAGAAAAAAACAGTGTTGAAAGAGTTTTTGTTTGATTATCACCTGTCGGCATCATGAATATTTGTATAAAAAAACATAAATGGAGATTCTTTACAAGAGTCAGAGAAGTTATCACTTCGCTCCTTCAGGAGTTAACGAGGCTAGAGTCGGCACTCTTGCGTATGTATTCACAGAAGTATCGGCTTTTCCGGTGAGACCGGTTTTAGCTGATAGCGCAACTGACTATGATTCAACAGACAAGCACTGCAAAGATGATGCAAGCAAATTACAGCGATACTGCAACCCTATTTGCAGCAGCAGTGCAACAAGTTTGCAGCAGCAGTGCAACAAGCTTGCAGTAGCAGTGCAACAAGTTTGCAGTAGCAGTGCAACAAGTTTGCAGTAACTGTGCAGCAAGCTTGCAATAACCATGCAGCCAGTCATTCATTATTTATCCATTCTATCCTCTTTCCAGTCCGGTTCCATCTCACGGCGCCGGTGGCCATGTCTTCCGACTTCCATATCATCACCGCACGTCCCACGATAAAAGGCTCGGGAAGCAGCCCCCAGTAACGGGAGTCCTGCGAGTTCTCCGCCTTGTCGCCCGCCACGAAGTAGTAGTTCTCCAGGAAGCGGTATTCCCGTATCAGGCTGTCGCCCAGATAGGCGCGGCCGTCCGCATCCATGCGCAATTTCTTTTTCTGCTCCCAGCCCACAGGTTGCCGGTAGAGCAACCACGACGCGGAATCCATCTCCACCACCTGCCCCTTGGCGGGAACAGGCAGCGGCCCGAACTCCTTCACCGTCCAGCCCCAATCCTTGTTCCAGGGGAAGGTCTCCATCTGCACGCCCGCGACGCCGCTGTCGGGCAACAGGGCCATCGCTTCCTGGGAAGGCAAGTAGCCCACGTTCCCCTCATGGCCGGCTATCCGGTAGCGCCCGTTTCTTATCTCCAGCGTGTCGCCCGGCACCGCCACGCAACGCTTCACGTAGTAGCGCATCACGTCGAAGGCAATACTGTCCCAACTGCCCGGCCGATAGGGGAAGTTGAATACCAACACGTCGTCCCTCCGGTACCTCCTCCAGCCCGGCACACGGTATATCTCCACATCCTTCCCCTCCAAGGCGCCGGAGAGGTCGAACAGGCGCGCGCCGCCCGAACACTTGTCCACCAGGATATAGTCGCCAGGCAACAGGGCGGGCGACATCGAGTCGCTGGGAATCCTGAAGGAGACCACGGCAAACACATGCAATACACAATAGCCCGCGGCAAGCAGGCAAAGGTAAAAAGCGGCGTTCGTCAGCCTGCCAAGCCACCTTACCATAATCCTCTTCGTTTCCTTCCCGTCCATCCTTTCCTACCTTATCAGGTCCATGGTTATCACACTGTCGTTTTCCAGATAGAACACACGCTGGTTGACGATGCGGTCGGGCACGGTGAACCACAGCAGCGCATTCTCCGGGATATTCGTATAGCTCTGGGTGGAATCGGCGGTGCTGTCGTATTCCAGCGGGGAAAACGAAGCCGACTCCGCATCCCAGTAGTGGAGCGTGTACGGACGCTTGAGCAGCCTTTTCCGTTTCGGGAACGTGAACGCCCGTGTCTGGTCCGTACGGGGGATGAACTTGCGTACATGCCCGCTCGCATCCGCATGGAACGGGGCGGTAAGGAAGCGGAGCCGCCCGCCCGAGGGAGAATCCGCCACGATGAAGATGTTGTCGCATCCCACCCGGTGAAACTGACAGACCGTATCGGTGCGGCATCCCATGGCAATGGGCTCCCACCGGTAATAATTGTAGGCGCAAAGATAGACCCGGCCCGATGCATGCACGAACTCCCGGATGCGGTCGGTCGACACGCGGACATCGACGGGACGTTCGAGGTACTCCGGGCTGACGTCCTCCAGCAAGGGACTTTTCAGCCAGGTGGCATAGCCGTCGTCCGCGCCTTCCTCTCTGCCGGGCACGGAACAGAGGCCGAAATGGGAGCGGTATACCTTGGCGGGCCGCAAATTTCCCCGGCCGTTCAATACCGGCAGATACTCACCCGGTAACTGCTCTCCGGGAGCAAAGCTGTGGAAACGTCCGTCCTGCCACACGGCTCCCCAGTTGTGCCCCCAGTCCATGCGCGTCCAGAGGGTCTTGTCCAAGGCCACAGGGATGCCCACGGCACGCATGACGAACAGGCCCAAATCGCACAAGCCTTCGCACCGGGCACCTCCCCAGGCATACGTCTCCTCTATCGTAGGATAGAAAGGGGGGGAGTTCTTTTTATACTTCATCAAGGTTTCCAGCCTCGCGTTCAGCAGCGAGCAAGCTTCCAACGGAGTGGAGACTCCGGCAGAGTCGAGCAAGGGGGTGAACCTGTCCATCATCTCCTTCCTGAGGCCCGAAGGGTATTCACGGCTGGTGCGGTACGGCAGTATATACCGGCAGAAGACAGCAAAAGGCACCCGCCTCGCCCAGGGCTTCATCCACGCCTCGAAAGCGAGGTCGATGTTCCGTACCAGGAAAGCACTGTCCAGCGTCTGGATATCCTTGTAGCGGTGGCGTTCCACCATACGCCCCGCCCTTGCCAGCGAGTCGAGGTGCGCCTTGCCAGCCTCCTCCGTGGAGAAGTCCGTCAGCTGCGGGCGGTGTCTCCCATCGCCGGGCAGCGCGTAAAACTCCTCCTCGTAGAAGTGGTAGGGCATGTTCTCTATCAGGAAACGGGCGGCAGCGAGTTTCAGGCTGTCGTCCTTATAGTGCCACAGCACATGCTCCAGTTCCTGCCGGTTCTCACCGGCAAGCGCCAAGGCACGCTCCAGCGCGACATCCCGGCGGCAAGACGGGAAAAGCAGGAGCATCAGGCATCCGCATAACGGGAAGCACCGGAATATTTTACTCGGGGGCATTCGCATGATTACTCTTTCTATTTGTTATTTGGCATCCCCGCTAATCTTCAATGTCAACGGAGAATTGTCCGTATTGCAGTACAAGGTGATTGTCTTGTCGAAGTGTTCGGGGCGTTCGGCCTTATAAACCACCTCCAGGGTGGTTGCACCGCCCGGCTGCAAAGGCTCTTTGGAATAAGCCACGGTGGTGCAACCGCAAGAGGTGGTGACGTCCTGTATAACCAAAGGCTTGTCGCCCGTATTCTTCAAGGTGAAAGCTGACTTTTGCTCCTCCTGCCAGTCGAAGCTCCCCATCGAAACAGAACTACGGTCTATACTCACTTTGGTAATTATATGCATGCTTTTATCTTCTTGTTCCATTTGTTTACCTTGGATAATATTTAGATAGAGTTCCTTCACTTGGGGATTATGGATGGGATTGCCGATAGCAAGAACTTTATTATTTTCATCTAATAGAAAAGTTTGGAAAGTCATATCTGAAGGGAAATGGTTCAATTGATTCAACCTGTTTTTATCATCAATGCAAACAGGATGAAAGAAATTCTCAAATCTCAATGTCTCCAAGAACTTTTTTCTCTTTTCAGGAGAGAAGAAAAATAAAAATTTCACAGAACCCATACTTTCACCATCCACTTCCTCCATCCATATTTTCCATTTACCCAATTGCAATTTACAACTTATACAACCTATAGAATCAACGTAAGTAAGAATTTTATATTTCCCCGATATTGAAAAATCTACAGTATCTTTACCTTTTACACTAAATATCAATTCATCAGGAAACTTAATTTCTTTTTGGCTCCATACTTGCAATAATTCTTTTATATTCTCTTTTTTATTTCCACAAGAAAACAGAAAAAGAGGAAGAAACATACATACTAAACATCTAAAATTCATGTCAACAAATCAGGTATAAATTCCAAATTCAGCCTAATCTTTATCAATATGAATACTCCACAATATGATTGTCCGGAGAATTACCGACACCATAGATTTTATGCTTTTTCTTATCTACACAAAATGTAAATATTGCATCGTCAAGAATATACACATTTTTCGGATTCCCATCCCATGAGAACGAAAACAACTTTTTACAACACGAATCATGCCCCTTTTCGTCCACATATCTTCCATTATACAGTACAAACAACTGGCTTCCGGCACTTCTCGGTGCAAAATAAGAATCTCTATTTTTACCTTTTACCGGATAAGACGTTACCCCATCTGCATCATGTTCCTCCTTGAAATAAGAGAAAAAATGTTCAGGTCCATGCATACTATTCTTTAAAACCCCGACAGAATCATATATTTCAATCAAATCTGTCATATAATAGCAGATGGCTACCCTGTCTGACCCATTAGTAGCAAATCCCATATAATACGCATCTGTCCTTTCCATATCAGAATAATCTATAGTTGAACGCGGGAAATCTACCATTTCACCAATCTTCTTCCCTTCCTTATCAAAAACATACAATTGACGCTCCTTAAAATAAGGATATCCTATAAATTTATCACCAAGAATCTGTGCCCCCGAATTTATGCTTTCTGCCAACTTTATTTTAGATATCGGTTGAGAATTTGCATTTTCTATAAAATCAATCAGGTCATAATTATAAATTGTAGAAGTCGCCATATCAATTATCTGTATACTTTCCCCATCATTATCTATAAATGAAGGCATCAGCATTTCATTCGGTCCTTGCCCTTTCGTCAAACGCCCACCAATTTTCTTTTTTGTATTCAGATTATATATATTACATAAACTTTCGCCTCCATATTCCAATGTTATCAGAATTGAATCATAAACCTGCAATCCGATTGGATTCATAATCAAATCATCAAATTCTAATGTTTTACCTTTCAACTCTATTTCAGCCTCAAAATCATTAAAATTAAAAGATTGAGCATCCAAGTATCTTTCTTTTTGTGAACAAGAAAATAATATGCTAGTTCCCAATAATAACAATAAAATTCTATCCTTCATATTTTTACATTTTTAAAAACAAGTATTGGCAAATAAATTGCCAATACTTATTCTTCTATCTATCTTATTATTTATTTTTTCTATATTGAGTACAAACAGACGTTACTCCTCCAAGGATTCTTGTACATTGCCAATTTGTGCAGGGGTAGCATACTTCTTCACATGAACCACCTGAACTCTCACCACTCGCCAACGCTTCCACATTAGCCAGCATCAAATCCGACATTGTATCAACTTTCTGATTCGTATAAATACCATATCCTGCAATCGCAGCAAATGCAGCAACAAAAGCTACTCTCATTATTTTTTTCATAATTCTTACTTTTTAGTTTTAAGTATTGTAATTCTTATCTGTTTCCGTATCTATCCTTTCAACGGAAAAGCAAACATGTTGCTTGTTCAATTTAAATCGTTATCTTTGCCGAAACCTCCTTTCCAGGGTGGGTTACGGAACGGGCGGTACGCAATGGGCCAACAAAACGTTAGCCGTCCGCTCCTCTTCATCCCTTTTTATATTTTCTTTTATTCATTGTATCTGATATTCTATAAGCGGCTCATCCTTCGAATATTTTCCACAGAAAGCATCTCATCGGATGCCTTGCCATGCAAATCGAGCACCACCGCTCTGTCTTCCCTGCACCCGGATGTGGAAAGGATGTCGCATAGTCAACGATATTGAACTAAATAGACTTTCACATGATCTATGGGACAATCCACAGAACCACTTCCAATACAATTTATAAGTTCCGCTTCTTCACCCGATGCCAAAGCCTCTATATTCTCAAGCATCAGACTGTCCAACTTTTCATGTTCAGCACCTAATTGAAAGGAAGCGACTACAGCCGCCGAAAACAAAACTGTAAATAGAATTTTCTTTTTCATTTTTTCCATGTTTATTGATTGAATGATAGAGCAAAGTTAATGGAAAAGAAAAACTCCATCCAAATTTTCAACCTGACAAAAACTGACAATCAAACAAAAAGTTGAAAATGTCAGATTTTGTCAGATTTTGTCAGAACACCATTCAGGCAGGATATTCCTTGATGGAACGATGGATTTTTAAGTGATAGACGAACTTTTCACCTTCAACCGTACAAATGGAAATCTTTGACAAATAATTACGCAATCTTTTTATATTCTGATACAATTTATCCTGAGTACCACTACCATCCGGCCACAATAAATGCAGAATTTCATCATTAGACAACGTATAATTTTCCGCATCCAGGAAACCTTGCAGCAATCGGGCAAGCAATGGCGCCAACTTTACGACATCATCTCCCTTCTTCAACAACCGGGAATCGGCATCAAAGTACACACCTTCTTCCAACCGATAAGTATGTGGACGGCTCTCGCGACCAACAACCACAGGAACTTCCTTTTCTATCACGATGTGCTTTTCCTTAACAAAAAGACGATAATAAACCCTATACACATACCCCCGCATAAAGAACAAGAGAATACAAGAAACAATCAAGGCAACCATCAAAGCCATCTCCTTCCAGGAAAGAACCGTCCACCAAGGATGATAAAGGTATCCGGTCACCCCAACCTCACATCTGCATCCTATATAATAAACGGACAGACTATCCGATTTGGACAGATAAGAAGAATCGGCAGAATAAGTATAAGACTCGCGTTCCTGCCAGTCTGACACGGAAATGCGTACGACCGTTGTTCCGGAAAATCCCATTGCAGCCAACCGATTCTTCCAAAACATATTCAACGAATCGGCATTCGGAGGAGATACATGCAGAAGATAAGAGCATATTCCTCTTAATTCAAAAGCCTGTTCTATATTCCGAGAGTATTTCTCATACGGAATCCAATAGTCTCTTTTGCCGTATTCGCTTTCTAACGACACTTTTATCGGTTTCTTCTCCATGCCAACGGAATCATCCGGCAACCGCACATTCCCCGACATACTGCGATGCACATCAATCTCCTTCCACTTCTGCAACCCCTCTTGCAAAGCCACGGGAAAAACACTACGCGCCTGCATCTGCCAAAACTTCAGCCGGTGTTTGTACAGAAAACAACCGGCGACCCCTGCCGCCACAATACCTATGAATGCGTACATCAATAGCAGTTTCCAATCTTTCTTCATCGTCGATTTATGTGTAATTCATTATAACAGACCGAAAAGAAAATCAA
>Ga0137297_11638_pt1 | contig 12361 bp, 9 predicted proteins | sample RamsorincwithD2O_FD_97191 | JGI IMG/M metagenome (GOLD analysis project Ga0137297, IMG submission 97191) | Mouse cecal microbial communities from Vienna, Austria - Mucin amended with D2O | ecosystem: Host-associated > Mammals > Digestive system > Large intestine > Cecum | place: Austria: Vienna... | reverse complement strand
GTGAATACCGAAGATGATTATAGGAAATTCGTATTGAGGCATATTTATGCCAATATGCTTTCTTCCAGGTTGAAAGAGATGAGCCAGGGTGTGGAGCCGAGGTTTTTGTACGGTTCGGCCATGTATGCGCATATTTTGAAACCGTCGGATGCATTGATGCTTTTCGCTGTAAGCGAACCTGAAAAGGTGAAAGAAGCGTTGGAGGCTGTGTTGGTGCAAATGGAAACGGCGCAGCGGTACGGATTTTCCCAATCAGAGCTTCTAAGGGCGTCGGCTTCGCATATGAACGAGCTGCGCTCCAGGCTCTCAGAAAAGGATAAGACCGATTCCAAGAATCTGGCCGGCGAGTACGTGTTGCATTTTACGGATGGATATGCGGTTCCCGGTATAGAGTACGAATACGATTTCTGCGGAAAGTTACTCGGAGGATTGACGGTAAAGCAGTTAAATGACCTGGGGGAGGACCTTTATAGCCGGGACCTTTCGATACTCGTGTCCGGAAATGACAAAGATGCGCAGTGTTTTCCCGACGAGAAGGAGGTGATGTCTGTCTGGGAACATGTCAGGTCTTCCGACTGCGCCCGTTGGGAGGATCGTGATGCGGGAAGGGATACTCTGGTCGAAGACCTCCCTGAGAAAGGCAGTGTAAGATCTGTCCGTGAAATAGAAAGCATAGGTCTTACGCGGGTTGAGTTCGGAGGAGGAGTAGTCGTGTTGCTGCTGCCGTCGGAAAACAAGAACGACGAAATAGTCTTTTCTGCGATAAGGAAGGGCGGGCGTAGCGGTTACGATGATTATATATCGTCGTTTTTCGCGTCCAAGGCTGCCGAAGAAAGCGGTTTGGGTGATCTGGACAAGACGATGCTCTTTAAGTTCCTCTCGGATAAGACGGTATCCGTAAGCACTTCGGTGGATACGTATCAGGATACGATTTCGGGATACAGTTCGGTAAAGGATGTCAAAACGCTATTCGAGCTTATATACCAGCAGTTTACGGCTTGTCGTATGGATCGTGGCGTTTTCGATACCGTGGTCAGGAACGATTGTGCCGTAGCCCGCACGGCGCTGGACGATCCTCAGGAATATTTCGAGGACTATGTAAAACGTGTGTTGTGTTGCGACGATCCGCGTGGGGAGCAGCTGACTCCGCCCGACGAACTGGCCCGTGCCGATTATGAAAATGCAAGAAAAATAAGGATGGAAAATTTTTCCAGGGGAGAGGATTTCACGTTTGCTTTCGCAGGGCGTTTTACGGTAGAGGGGATAATGCCTTATTTGCTGCAGTATATAGCTCCGTTGGGCAAGGGCGGAGATAAGTCGGACTATGTAGATATGGGGATACGGCCTCCGGATGGTATGTTCAGAGGGACTGTGTACAAAGGAGTCGACGACAAGGCAGTGGCCGCTCTTATTTTCGATACTCCGACACATTATTCACTGGAAAAAGCCACGGCTTTTGCCGCCTTGGGCGAGGTGCTCAAGATAAAGTTGATACAAAGACTTCGCAGCCGGATGAGCGCTGTGTACGGTATCCGTGTTGCGGCTAATTTTATCCGTGTTCCTTATGAACATAGTTTTATGAGGATAACCGTCCCGTGTGCGCCCGATATGGTGGATGTGTTGGTGAGTGCCGTGTTGGACGAGATTGAGGCTATAAAAAAGGAAGGCCCTTCGCCGGGTGTGGTGGATGAGGTTGTGGCTACGCGTAACCAGAAAATAACAGATTCGCTCCAATCGAACAAATTTTGTCTCATGCAGATACAGAGGTTCTGTTTTTTCGGTGATCCTTTGGACAGGCTCGCCACGCTTAAGGATGAAAGCCGTTTTATCACCGTGGAAAGTATCAGGGATGCAGCCCGCGAGTTAGTCGATACCGATGCCTATATCAGGTTAGTGATGCTTCCCGAACGTTTTAAGGGCTTAGATCAATGTATAAAAAAAGGCAGGGATAATTAGTCCCTGCCTTTTTTTGTCCGGCCGTATTGTAGGCTTTTGTTTCAGAGTATCGAATACGCCAGTGTAAATGTAAACATCGACGGGTTCGATTTGAATTTTATGGCATCCGTCATGTTCTCTACGAACGAATGTTCTCCTGAGAAAGGGAACTGGTATCTCGCGTCTATTGCGAATTTTTTGATAAGTACCCTAAGGCCTATGTCTCCGGCGGTGCTCACTCCGTGGCGCGAGTCGGAAAGAGTTACATCGCCTGAATTTATGTGGCTGCTTGATAAGTAGTTGAATGAAGGGCCTGCGTACACTTGCAGCAATTTGAAAAATGTAAACCCTACGTGTACGGGGAACTCCCATTTTTCGCTTCTGATGCTGTAATTAGCTCCCTGATCGAAAGGGTCTATTTTTATCTTGTACTTGCTGTATAGCGCTTCGGCTTCGACGAACAGTCCTGTTACGGGCATTTTCACCTTTACGAACAGTCCTCCGGTAAATCCTACGCCTTTGTGGATGGCCCCGTCGCTGCTCCAGTCCGAAAAGTCTATATCGGACGGGTTCGTGTAGTTTACGCCGGCTTTTACGCCGAAGTTTACCATTTGTGCATTGGCGCATACGCAAGATGCGGCGATGATAAGCGTCAACAAGTATTTTTTCATATCCTTATGTTGTATTTATATGAGGCCTGGCGATTTCCGGCCGGTATTATTCTAAATGCGGTACTGTATTGTTTTACAAATATATATTTTTCCGTGTGACGCTAACCGTGCGGTAACGAACGGGTCGCTGCCGTTATTAAATAACTGTCAGTCCAGTATCCTTATGGTCACGTCTTTCCAGTAGTTGTTCGGGGCGTAATAATCGCTCAGGAAGTCTATTCTTCTTTTCCAGCGTTTATTCATAACGTCCTGCACTTCCCAGACGCCGTCGTGGGTGCCTGTACCTATTATCAGCACTTTTGCGCCGAACGTGAAGCCTTCTTTCTGCAGGTCGCGGCTGACGGCAATCCAACGGTGCGACGATGCGTTCATCGTGTCTATCAGTTTACCGCTGGCCGTAATGTCTGTCATGGGGTAGGCCGCTTTGTATATTGTGGCCTTTACTTTGTATTTTTTGATGTCTGCGAAAACAGGCGAGAACATCGGTCCTTCTCCTATCCTGTATAATTCTTCGGTCATTGCTCTGACCGGTTTTTTTGCCTTTACCGTAGTAAAAGACGCTTTGAAAGAGGAGTCGAAAAATTCTTTGTAGGCCTCGTAAGCGCTGTCATCGGTCGCTTCCACCGCCTTTTCGTAGCTTATGAAATTAAGGGCAAGGACGCTCAGTCCGAACATAATCCATAAGATGTTTTTCTTTGACATAAAGGTTTTTTTTCTCTCCTGCCGGAAAACCGTGAAAGATTTTCCGCGGCGGCATAATATGTCGCTGTGCGGAGACGTTACTACGGCTACAAAGATACGACTATTGGCTTAAAGTGTTGCTTTACAGATTCTTGGTTTAACTATAATTTTAACTTAAACATGCCTTTGGGATGTGCCGGGCCCATGTTGCCGGTAATCGCAAAGGTGTTTTGCCTCTTTCTCATAGGAGATGTTTTTCGATATATCGGGCTACTGAGTCTTCGGTATTTGGGCCTGTCACTTCGTTATAAGGCAGTGCATTTTTCAATTCCTCTACCGCATTTCCCATTATGATGCCTTTTCCTGCGTATTCCAGCATGCTTTTGTCGTTCATTCCGTCCCCGAATGCTACGGCCTGGCTTCTGTTTATGCCTTCCAAACGTAGTACCTGTTCTACGGCCATTCCTTTGTCGGCATTTTTGTCCATGGCTTCGAAGCATTTTGCCATCGTGAAGAAAAACGACAGGCGTGGGTCTTTAAATTGTTCTACCGTGTCGTTCATAAAACGGATTCCTTCGTCGTCTCTGGCTATGAAGCATATTTTGGAGCAGTCCGTATAGTCGCTCATGTTTTTTAAATCGGCTGTTTCAAACATGAAACCGGAGAGTGCCTGATGGCATACCGAGCCTTCGTCGTGTTTGTCGGCGTACCATTTGTCTCCTTTATATAGGTGTACATATACTTTTTCCGGCACTTCTATGGAAAGCAGCTTTTCCGCCAGATCTTCTTTTATAAGGTGGCGGGCTATGATCCGGCCTTCAGGCGAAACAATCATGCCTCCGTTGGAGGATATGCGGTATGCTTTTATCCCAAGGGCATTGCGTACTATGTAGTCCGCATCTGCATGGTGCCGGCCTGTAGCTATTATGATGGTGTATCCTTTTTTCTCTGCCTGGCGCAGGACTTCGGCCGAGTAGTCCGAAATAAGGCTTTCTCCGTTGAACAACGTTCCGTCAAGGTCTGTTATGATTGCTTTGTACATTGTATGTGGTTCGTTAGCGAGGTGCAAAGGTACGTAAAAATCATCCGCTATTTATGGGTCGTGTGTTGTGGCTTTGCAAATGGTTGAGATATAGATAGCTGAGGTTTCCGGTTGTTTTCGTTTCGTTGTGATTTCCCGGCTGTGGACGCATTTGCCCCGAAAAAAAAGTAAAATCTTGACGAAATAATTTGGTTCAAAACAAAAAAAGGTATTACCTTTGCAAGCGCAAAAGGGGCGGAGAGTCTAAGTTATTGATTGGCAGCAAATTAGCTGAAAAAAATAACAAAAAAGATTTGGAATCGGTAAAAAAAGGTATTACCTTTGCCCCCGCAATGGGACAGATACCCGGGAGACGCACAGCCATAGTGATTATGGCATGGGTCACGAAAAAGCCTCTGAGAAAAGAGGCGGAACACCAAAGCGTTCCTTGAAAGAATGAGATAGCCAGAACCGCTTGACGGAAGAACGCAAGAACTTTCGGCGAGTAAAAAAACAAAAAGGGAAAGGCGTACAAAAGAAACAACCAAAAACAACGTTCGATTCGAGCCGAAGGACAAACCAAAGCATTAACAATGGAGAGTTTGATCCTGGCTCAGGATAAACGCTAGCGGCAGGCCTAACACATGCAAGTCGCGGGGCAGCATAACAATTAGCAATAATCGTTGATGGCGACCGGCGCACGGGTGCGTAACACGTATGTAACCTGGCCTTTACAGGGGGATAGTCAGAGGAAACTTTGAATAATACCCCATAACACACCATTAAGGCATCTTATAGGTGTTAAAGGAGCGATCCGGTAAAGGATGGACATGCGACCGATTAGACAGTTGGTGAGGTAACGGCTCACCAAATCCACGATCGGTAGGGGGTCTGAGAGGACTACCCCCCACACTGGTACTGAGATACGGACCAGACTCCTACGGGAGGCAGCAGTGAGGAATATTGGGCAATGGGCGGAAGCCTGACCCAGCCATGCCGCGTGCAGGAAGACAGCCCTATGGGTCGTAAACTGCTTTTTTAGAGGAAGAATAAAGTCTACGTGTAGACCGATGACGGTACTTTAAGAAAAAGCATCGGCTAACTCCGTGCCAGCAGCCGCGGTAATACGGAGGATGCAAGCGTTATCCGGAATTATTGGGTTTAAAGGGTCCGCAGGCGGCCCGTTAAGTCAGTAGTGAAAACCCGGGGCTCAACCCCGGACGTGCTACAGATACTGGCGGGCTAGAGAAAGTCTGGAGGCAGCGGAATGTGACAAGTAGCGGTGAAATGCATAGATATGTCACAGAACACCGATAGCGAAAGCAGCTGCCTAAGACTTGTCTGACGCTCAGGGACGAAAGCGTGGGGAGCAAACAGGATTAGATACCCTGGTAGTCCACGCAGTAAACGATGGATACCATCTTTTTGGCAATTATGCTGAGAGGACAATCGAAAGAGATAAGTATCCCACCTGGGGAGTACGTGCGCAAGCATGAAACTCAAAGGAATTGACGGGGGCCCGCACAAGCGGTGGAGCATGTGGTTTAATTCGATGATACGCGAGGAACCTTACCAGGGTTTAAATGGGTCCTGAATAATTTGGAAACAGATTAGCCGCAAGGCAGGATTCAAGGTGCTGCATGGTTGTCGTCAGCTCGTGCCGTGAGGTGTTAGGTTAAGTCCTGCAACGAGCGCAACCCCCATGATCCGTTACTAACAGGTAAAGCTGAGGACTCAGATCAGACTGCCGGCGTAAGCCGCGAGGAAGGCGGGGATGACGTCAAATCATCACGGCCCTTACACCCTGGGCCACACACGTGCTACAATGGCCGGTACAGAGAGCAGCCACCCCGCGAGGGGGAGCGAATCTACAAAACCGGTCTCAGTTCGGATCGCAGTCTGCAACTCGACTGCGTGAAGCTGGAATCGCTAGTAATCGCGCATCAGCCATGGCGCGGTGAATACGTTCCCGGGCCTTGTACACACCGCCCGTCAAGCCATGGAAGTCTGGGGGACCTGAAGACGGTAACCGCAAGGAGCCGTTAAGGGTAAAACAGGTAACTAGGGCTAAGTCGTAACAAGGTAGCCGTATCGGAAGGTGCGGCTGGAACACCTCCTTTATAGAGAACAAAAGTCCAAAAAGGCAAGAAACGACACGATTTGGGAAAACAGATACTCCTTTCCCGGTTCAGGCTATCACACACAACGACAGAGAAGTCGTAAAAAAAACCCAAAGCGGAAAAGGGCAGCAGAGACGCTGGCACAGAAAGGGCGGCAAAGGAGGAGGCGAAAAAAGAAGCCCGACCGCCACAACACACACAGAGTCTCATAGCTCAGCCGGTTAGAGCGCTACACTGATAATGTAGAGGTCGGCAGTTCAAGTCTGCCTGAGACTACGGGGGTTTAGCTCAGCTGGCTAGAGCACCTGCTTTGCAAGCAGGGGGTCAAGGGTTCGAATCCCTTATCCTCCACGGCCAGAGGCCGTTTGATATGGATTTATCCGTAGTAAGAACAAGCCGAAGGAACAAGTTCATTGACATATTGACGATTACGAGAAAACAAGTTTTTATGGAAACATAAAAACGCAACTAGTAGAGAAAAGACGTTATCAAAACATTGATAAAACAATAAAGTAGAAACGTAGCGGTCTCTAGTAATAGAGACACAATTTCGAGCAATAAAAACAAACAAGGGCATACGGGGAATGCCTAGGCTCTGCAAGGCGAAGAAGGACGTGATAAGCTGCGAAAAGCCGCGGGGAGGTGCAAATAACCGATAATCCGCGGATATCCGAATGGGGCAACCCACCATATAAATGGTACCTCGAAACGAGGAGCGAACCCTCTGAACTGAAACATCTAAGTAAGAGGAGGAAGAGAAAACAACAGTGATACCGCAAGTAGTGGCGAGCGAACGCGGCACAGCCCAAACCGGACACGTTTAGGCGTATCCGGGGTAGTAGGACTGCGAGATACAAGTATAAAAAGAACCGGAACGGCATGGAAAGGCCGTCCGTAGAAGGTGAAAGACCCGTACGGGCAATTTTTATACGCGTTAGCAGTATCCTGAGTAGGTCGGGGCACGAGAAACCCAGACTGAAACCGGCGGGACCACCCGCCAAGGCTAAACACTCAGCAGAGACCGATAGTGAACAAGTACCGTGAGGGAAAGGTGAAAAGAACCTTGAATAAAGGAGTGAAAAAGACCCTGAAACCGTATGCCTACAAGCGGTCGGAGCCCATTTATTGGGTGACGGCGTGCCTTTTGCATAATGATCCTACGAGTTACTGTTACCGGCAAGGTTAAGCGCTTCAGGCGCGTAAGCCGCAGCGAAAGCGAGTCTTAAAAGGGCGAATTAGTCGGTAGTAGTAGACGCGAAACCTTGTGATCTACCCATGGCCAGGTTGAAGTGGGGGTAACACCCCATGGAGGACCGAATCGGTAAGCGTTGAAAAGCTTTCGAATGAGCTGTGGGTAGGGGTGAAAGGCCAATCAAACTGGGAAATAGCTCGTACTCCCCGAAATGCATTTAGGTGCAGCGTCGCGGTTAAGTGATATATAGGTAGAGCTACTGATTGAATGCGGGGGCTTCACCGCCTACCAATTTCAGACAAACTCCGAATAGTATATCACATACGCGGCAGTGAGGGCATGGGTGCTAAGGTCCATGCCCGAGAGGGAAACAACCCGGACCAACAGCTAAGGTCCCCAAATATACGCTAAGTTGAAAAAACGAAGTAGAACTGCACAGACAGCCAGGAAGTTGGCTTGGAAGCAGCCATTCTTTTAAAGAGTGCGTAACAGCTCACTGGTCGAGCGGTTCTGCATGGAGAATAAGCGGGCATAAGCGTATTACCGAAGCTATGGCAGATAACAATCTGGGTAGGGGAGCATTCCGTACAGCGCAGAATCGGTATTGTAAAGTACCGTGGAGCGTACGGAAAAGCAAATGTAGGAATAAGTAACGATAAAGCGGGCGAGAAACCCGCTCACCGAAAGACCAAGGGTTCCCCGGCTATGTTAATCAGCCGGGGGTCAGTCGGGCCCTAAGGACAAGCCGAAAACAGGCTACTCCGATGGACAAACGTTTAATATTACGTTACTCGTATCGAGTGCGACGGGGCGACCTGGTAATACCTCTTCGCGTGCTGACGGAATAGCACGTTAAAGACTTTACTGGGCCGGGAGGCAAATCCCCCGGCGGAAAGGTAAAGTTGATAGTACACCCAAGCTACGGCGACGGTGATAGCAAGACTAAAAATCAGCAAGAAAAACCTCTAAGCTTCAGCTCGATACGACCCGTACCGGAAACCGACACAGGTGGTCGAGAAGAGAATTCTAAGGTGCTCGAGAGATTCATGGCTAAGGAACTAGGCAAAATAGACCTGTAACTTCGGGAAAAAGGTCACCGCAGCAATGCGGTCTCAGAAAATAGGTCCAGGCGACTGTTTAACAAAAACACAGGACTTTGCAAAATCGAAAGATGACGTATAAGGTCTGACACCTGCCCGGTGCTGGAAGGTTAAGAGGAGATGTCCGCAGCAATGCAAAGCATTGAATTGAAGCCCCAGTAAACGGCGGCCGTAACTATAACGGTCCTAAGGTAGCGAAATTCCTTGTCGGGTAAGTTCCGACCTGCACGAATGGTGTAACGATCTGGACACTGTCTCAGCCATGAGCTCGGTGAAATTGTAGTATCGGTGAAGATGCCGATTACCCGCTGCGGGACGAAAAGACCCCGTGAACCTTCACTACAACTTAATATTGTTTTCGGGTAAGTCATGCGTAGGATAGGTGGGAGGCTGCGAAGCGGTTACTCCGGTAGTCGTGGAGCCACTGTTGAAATACCACCCTTGACTTATTTGGGAACTAACTCCGCGGAATGCGGAGGACACTATTTGGTGGGTAGTTTGACTGGGGTGGTCGCCTCCAAAATAGTAACGGAGGCTTCCAAAGCTGCCCTCAGCACGCTTGGTCATCGTGCGTAGAGTGCATTAGCAAAAGGGCGGTTGACTGCAAGACCTACAAGTCGAGCAGGTGCGAAAGCAGGGTAAAGTGATCCGGTGGTTCCGAGTGGAAGGGCCATCGCTCAAAGGATAAAAGGTACTCCGGGGATAACAGGCTGATCTCCCCCAAGAGCTCACATCGACGGGGGGGTTTGGCACCTCGATGTCGGCTCGTCACATCCCGGGGCTGGAGAAGGTCCCAAGGGTTGGGCTGTTCGCCCATTAAAGTGGCACGCGAGCTGGGTTCAGAACGTCGCGAGACAGTTCGGTCTCTATCTGCAGTGGGCGTTAGAAATTTGCGTGGATCTGACTCTAGTACGAGAGGACCGAGTTGGACGAACCTCCGGCGTACCGGTTGTCGCGCCAGCGGCACGGCCGGGTAACCGCGTTCGGCAGGGATAAGCACTGAAAGCATATAAGTGCGAAACCCACCACAAGATAAGATTTCTTTATAAGGGTCGTGGGAGACCACCACGTCGATAGGCTACAGGTCTAAAGGCAGTAATGTCAAAGCCGAGTAGTACTAATCACCCGTAAGTTTTACGCTCAGAAGAACAACAACAAAAATACGTTTCAGCCAGTCTGCTCTAGTAGTGTTATCTCCTTATCGCTCAATATGTCAATAAAATAACGCCTTAAGCGGCGGTAAACAGCTTAAGGTGGCTATAACGCCGGGGATCACCTCTTCCCATTCCGAACAGAGAAGTTAAGACCGGTCGTGCTGATGGTACTGCCCCAGTTGGTGGAAGAGTAGGTAGCCGCCTTTTTTAGATAACGAGCCCCGTGAAGTCAATTTTTACGGGCTCGTTTTTTATGGAACACACGTGAAAATCGTGCGCGGCCGCAATGGCTCAGTTGGTAGAGCGACGCATTCGTAATGCGTAGGTCACCGGTTCAAGTCCGGTTTGCGGCTCGTATATCCCCCCCGTTACATATATTTGTAACGGGGGGTTTATTTTAGAAAATGAGCGATTATTGTTGCTTTAAATATGAATATGTTTTTATATTTTGGCAAGAAATTAAACGTTAGCTTTACTGTATATAATATTATTCTATGTAATTTGTTATCATGACTATGAAAAGATTTGTTCTTGCCTTGTTCGTTGCTTTGTTATTTCAATTTGCTTATGCTCAGGAGGCAGCACTGGAAGAAAATAAGGATATAGTGGAAACAAAAATAGGTGCGAACCTTAATTTCCATCTCGGAAAGAAAAAAAATATGATGCTTTCAACGATGTTAAGGTCTGTGCATAATAATAGTATGAAAGGCGAGACATTCCTTAATTTTAAAGGTATTGAAGCGGAAGTGTATTTTCAGATACCTGTGATGAAGTATCTCGGTTTTTTTATCGATGCGGAGGTTGATGTGAATAAAGAACTGGACAGTTATCTTTGTTTCTCGACGGGGTTTAACTCGACATACAACATAGGGCGTTTTTTTGTATTTGGTGAATTGAAATACAGTACATGCCGTAATATTACTTATTTTAATCACGACAGTAATCCGCATTTGAAGTATAAAGCCGGTGCAGGGGTTAATATAGTGGAAGATTTATGCGCTTTCTCTTCACAGGTCATACTACCGCATGATTTGTCTTCCAATTCCATAGACAATACTGAGATATGGGCTAAATTGGATTTTAAATTGTCCCGGAGCATAGGATTGATGGTGGCTTATGCATGGACTGACGAATTCGGCGATTCACGTAATGTACACAGCCCCAGGGTAAATCTTTCATATAGTTTTTAGTGGATATTCAGTAGGAATAGATCCTGTCACGTAATTAAAAAACGCCTTGTAATTTATTACAAGGCGTTTTTTTGTGGAGAAGATGGGGCTCGAACCCACGACCTCTTGCATGCCATGCAAGCGCTCTAGCCAACTGAGCTACATCCCCTTTTTTCAGGCCATGCAAATATAAATGTTTTTTCCGGAAAAAATGTCATTGTGCGTTTATTTTTGTTTCCAGTGCCATTTGTTTTATGCTTAAAAGAAATTTTTTATCGTAGCTTTCGAGGATGAACGGTTCGCCCGACGAAAAAGTTATTACCAACCTATATTTGCGGGTGTTCTTGTTCAGGACAAAAAATAGCCAAAAAACTGTCATTGCCAGCATTATTGCAATCCATATTATTGGGGCTTGTATGTAAATAATCGTAACGACTATTATGCCTATGGCAGGATATAGCCATGTCTCGCATTTAGTGCGTTTGCTCATGGTTACTTCTGCGACTTTTTTGCTTTCCAGTATCCTGATGATATCTTTTTGTGTATCATGACTGCAATCGGGATATTCTGATATCGTTGCATCAGCTTTCGTTTTCCTGCCGGAAACAGGGGCTTTCGCGGTATTCATAATGGTTTTATTTACAAACGGGGCGACTTATCATATATGATAATCATTTGGCAAAGATAAATAAAAAACTTTACCAAATAATTATCGATGCAAAACGTGAAATTAAATCATTATATTGCTGTATTTGAACGTATTGTTTTGCTCTGTAAAATCTGTGAGCAACAAACCAGCAACAGAATTGAAAGCCTTGCTATTGAAAGCGGTTGCATCAGGGGATAAAGATAGCAATTTCAAAGTTACTTGTATAACGTTCGTGATTATTTCACCGATTGTTTCTCTCCAATGTCGGATGCAGACACGAAAAAGGGCGGTCGCCGCCGCCCTTTGAGTTATTCATTTCCTGCCACTTTGTTTCTGTTCATAAAACAGTCCAAAATATACTTGCTATCGGGTGGTAGTGATAATTCAAATTTTGTCCCGACTATATAGGGGCCGAATATAGAAACGGCTATCTTGTTGTCTCCAAAAATTTGGGACACTTTTGAAATTTGCAGATTCTTGTCAAAACCTACATCACCATAAAACGTTATTTCCTTATCATTATCGGTGAAGGTACATTTGAAATATCCGCTATATTCACTCGAAGTACCTATATATGAGGATTTATCAACTTTGTCGAGGGTTACATTTAGAAACATTATTTGGTGGCCTGCTTCTCGGTATTTTGCCACTAATTCATTGTGTAGAACG
>Ga0137297_11637_pt1 | contig 12365 bp, 12 predicted proteins | sample RamsorincwithD2O_FD_97191 | JGI IMG/M metagenome (GOLD analysis project Ga0137297, IMG submission 97191) | Mouse cecal microbial communities from Vienna, Austria - Mucin amended with D2O | ecosystem: Host-associated > Mammals > Digestive system > Large intestine > Cecum | place: Austria: Vienna... | reverse complement strand
AACGGGCAGACTATGAGAATTACCATACATACAGCGAGGCAAAAAAAGAGATTGAAAACGGTCAGTTCTTCACACCGCCCCGTCTGTGTGAACTTGTAACAGCCTGCCTGAAATTGTCTGAACACAACCTTGTAGCGGACCTTACCTGCGGCATGGGGAGTTTCTTCAATTTTATCCCAACAGAGGCAAACATCTACGGATGTGAGATGGATGTAAAAGCCGTAAAGGTAGCAAGGTTCCTTTATCCGGAAGCTACGATTGAGTGCAGGGATATCCGTACCTGCCAGCCGGAAACACGGTTTGACTATGTAGTGGGGAACCCACCCTTTCACTTAAAATGGTGGACCAAAAGCGGCAGGGAAGTCCCTTCACAAATGTATTACTGCCTGAAAGCGGCAGAGGTATTGAAGCCTTTGGGAATCCTTGCGCTGATTGTGCCCCAGTCCTTTCTGTCGGATAGTTTTACCGACAACAGGCAAATACGGGAGATGGAAAAACATTTCAGTTTTTTAGGACAGGTGCTGTTCCCAGATAACGCATTCTCTTATCTGGGCGTCAGCCATTTCCCCACAAAACTGCAGTTCTGGCAGTTGAAGACAACTGCCAAGGGATGGAAGCCTCATCCATATCGGACAGAAGCTGATTACATCCTGCCGAAAGATTTTGATATTCAGGAAAGCGCAGAATATATCCATCAGAAGATACTGGCTTTTGCCAAATCAGCTCTGGAAAATAACCAGTCCAAAATCCTGCTGGAACTGGCAAAGTTACACTATTCATCCGATGATTTCAGATACCGGACACAAAAACTCTTATATCATATCAAAACACATCCGCTTACCAGGTCATTGTATGCAAAGTGCTGTGAATATCTGCACCGCTTTTATACCCAGCGGAAACCGGATGAAATGAGTTATGAACAGTGGTGTAAAGTCCAGCTTACAGAGAAAAAGGTGATCACCTATCTGCAGCAGGCATTAAAAAAGCAAAACCCTGTACCAGAAACGGATACTATCCGCCTCATCAAACGCAAAGGAGAGTTTGCCTACAAAGGATACAGTGTGGCAGCCCGCAGACAGATCAAGGACAGTAAACGCCTCCCTGTACCAGTCTATCGGGCAGTGCTCGAAAACACCCCAGAATCCTATCCTGGTTATGAACGGCTGCTCCGCAGAAAACGGGCGGAATATGAGATGCAGAACATGCCTTATGTCGAGATGGATGAAGATCCGGCTATCGCAGAGTGGCTGATCGATTTTTCTTTATGGGATTCTTCGCGTATGGAAGAAATCCGTCTGAATGAAGTCCAGCGGCATGATATCAACCTTACTCTCCAAAAGCGCTATGCACTGTTGCAGTGGGAGCAGGGAAGCGGAAAGACTCTGGCCGGCATTGCTACAGGATTATATCGGATGCAAAAACAGAATGTACACAGTACATGGGTAATCTCATCTGCCATTTCCATTCGCAACAACTGGAATGTGGTGCTGGCGAACTATGGACTGCCATGTGTATTTGTCAAGCGACTTGCAGACCTGAAACGCGTCCGTCCTGGAGATTTTGTTCTTTTGACATTAAACAAAGTAAGCTCCCGCAAAAAGCAGCTACGGAAGCATATGAAACGCATGCACCAGAACATCCAGCTTATATTGGATGAAAGTGACGAAATATCCAGCCCTAAAAGCGCCCGGAACCAGGCAGTACTTACCTGTTTCCGCCGATGCCGGATGAAGCTGCTCACTACGGGCACCAGTACCAGAAATAATATTTCCGAATTTGCGCCACAGTTGGAATTGCTTTACAACAACTCTGTCAACATGATCTCCTGGAACAGGTACATCTACCATCATGATAAAAAAGAAAATTCAGACGGTGAACCGGACTATGACAGCAATCCGTATTTCGGTCAGCCAATCCCGGCCTACAAGAAAGGGTATTCCCTGTTTGCATCTTCCCATCTCCCGGAAAAGGTGACTGTATTTGGCATGGAGAAACGCACCCAGGACATCTACAATGCGGATATCCTCAGCGATATTTTGGGGAAAACCGTAATTACAAGGACTTTTGAAGAGGTGTCTTGCAAGGATATCAAGCAGATCCATCAGGTGTTGCTTAAGTTCCCGCCAGAAGAGAAGGAAGTCTATCAGAAAGCAATCAATGAATTTTATAAGATGCGGGATAACTATTTTTCTTCCACAGGCAATTCCAGAAAGGATTCCATGATGCGGCTGGTCCAGCAGATTGTTCTTCTCCTGCGTATCGGTGCCGCTCCAGACACAGTACAGGAATATGCGGGGAATACTCCGGTAAAAGTTATGGCCGCTGTTGAAATGGCCGCCGAATGGGAGGATGAGATCATCGCCATTGGAGTTCGGCACGTTACCGTACTGGAATCTTATGAAAAGGCACTGCGGGAATACCTACCGGACCGACCTTTGTTTGTAGTCACTGGTTCCAATACCAGCTTTGCAAAAAGGCGGGCTCTTCAGCAGACCCTACAGGACAGTAAAAACGGGATACTCCTCTGCACTCAGCAGAGCCTTCCCTCCAGCGTTAACTTTGATTACGTCAATAAAGTCATCATACCGGAACTGCATTACAACAACTCCGGCATGAGCCAGTTTTATTTCCGGTTCATCCGGTATACCTCAACAGAGCAGAAGGATATCTATTTCCTTACCTATGCCGGAAGCATCGAGTCCAACCTGATGCAGATGGTACTGGCAAAGGAAAAACTGAACCTGTTTATGAAAGGGCAGGATGTAGATCTGGATGAGATCTATGACCGGTTTAATGTGGATTATGACCTGCTCTCCCTGCTGATGCGCAAGGAACGGGATGAAAACGGAAAACTCCGCATCCATTGGGGTGAACAGAAAATTGCATAAAATGCCACGAATTCTATTATACCCTGAGAATACGGGCAGAACAACGGAAGGAGGATCACAAATGAATTTCCACGAAACAAAAATGGGCCACATTTTCTTTAATCATCAGCTCCCGGAACTGATTAAAGTTCTCCGGGAAATTGCCGCTGCCCTGTCAAAGCCCTCTCCTGCGACTGTACATCTGACAGATGTAGGGGAACCTGATTTTTTACATAACCTTTTTTATGGTAATTATGAGCCCGACATTTATGGATGTGTAACAGCCCCTTCGAAACTGGACCAAAACGTGAAGGAGGCAGAAAAAGCGCTACTCTCTGTTCTGGGGCAGTCTACCAGGCTTTTCGAGCAGTATCAGGAAGCGGTCTGCGAAAGAGATAATGCCATAGCGGAACAATCCTATTGCTGTGGATACCGCACTGCCGTCCAGATGATCATAAGCGGGCTTGCAGCTTTTCCGTCACAGACAGGAGGTGTACCGGATGAACAATGAGAGCGCTGCATCGACAAATATGCCGGAGTTTCCCAGGGAGATTTATGAGACGGTACTGGCACACCCCATGGAAATGGAAGCTTACCTGAAGCAGGAGCTTACCCTATCCTATGTGGACCTGGATGGTTCCCATGAACTGCAGACCTGCTATGGTGATATCCTGAAAACCATCAACGCACTTATGGATTATACCCGTATGCTGGATCTGGTATGTGAACAGTGGAACCTGACCGGATTTCACAGAGCCACCTATGAATACCAGGCGGGAAAGCTGAGGGAGATTGCCGAAAAGTTCCAGACAGCTATTGGTTATGATTACGCTGCCGCTGTGGAAAAATGCCGTAAAAAGCAGACAAAAAAACAACGTTCTGACGATGTGGGGGAAGACGCCCTGACGCTGGCAGTCCGCAGACGGCAAAAAGCAGCGGAGAAAAAAGCAGAAGAGACGGAATCTGAACAGCCGGAACCCCCTGCGGCAGAAAATGCCCTGCCACCCTGGGAAGATGACTTTTAAAAACTGATTTCAGAATTGGAGGTATCATATGGAAAGCACCGCATTACGAAAAGAACTGGAAGAACATCTTAACTGTTTACAAAGAAACCTTGCCGTGACATCCCTGGAGGTATTAAAAACCAAATATAAAAAGCCTTTTGACGAACTGCGGCACAATATCAGTTCTACGGCAACGGCCTATGTAAAACAGGTCACACTGGAGAATATCCGTATCCGTGCAGACTTTATGGGCGAGGCACAACCGTTGATTCAATCAACTGTTGACCAGTCCGGCATCCTGAAGCAGATTTCTGCTGCTGCTTTTAAGCGGCAGGATATTGAGGAGATCGATCAGCTTGCACTGGCATTGAAAGAGCAGATCCATCAGGCGCTTATCCCCTTTTACGACAAACATATCTGCCTGTATCTGGATGATGAATGTTTTGGGAATCCGCCCAAGGCGCCCAAGTTTTACAATGAAGCAAGCGGCTGTTTGTGGAAAAACAATGTCTGGACGCCTGCAGAGGTGGAAAAAGGGGCGATCCTCCTTCCGGCACAGGACAAGCCAAAAGCAGCATAATACAAACGGATAACATCAACGTACAGAAAGGAGAACAATATGAAATTATTTGATTTAAAGAAATATGGAAATACCTATAAGATTAAACTGGAAGTCAGTTCTTATGTAGTAGGAGATCTTGCCATCGCAATGGTTTCTTGGAACGATGGGGAACCGAGTCTCTGGAATGTCCTGACGGTCAATCTGAACTCCCTCCCGTCAAAGAACTGTGCCTTTATTGATGTAAATAATAATGGTGAGGAAATCCTGGCATGGATCAAACGGAATAAATTGGCAGTTCCTACCGGTAGATGTGCAAAAAGCGGGTTCTGCCGGTATCCTGAATACCGGTTCCATCCGGAGGTCTTACAGGAGATCGATCCGGAGGGGTATGCTGAATATCTCCGTTACTGGGAAGAGGTATATGGAGAAAGCTGAAAATTATTTTATAGTAAAATGCATTCTACACAGGAGGAAGTTATGAAAATTGAATTATATCCTAAGAATATGCTAGAAGCGTTATGGAAGAAAGATAAAAAATGGTTTTCGAACAGTGTCGGACCAATACCAAAATGTCTTCGCTGCGGAAACCTGCTGGACAGCCAGCTTTGTATCAATCCATTAAGTCGGCATGCCAGCATTCACGTCTGTCATCAGTGTGGGACCGATGAAGCTCTCCGGGATGTCCGGAATGCAGTGCTTCCGTTTTCATGCTGGCACGGGATGGAGGATGTGCGGTTAAAGGATTTCCCTGAAAGCAAAAATCCTGTCCTTACTCCCGTTTGCGCTTTCCCTGATGTTTTCAGTAAAGAGAACGTCGCCTGCAAGATTGCCTATTCCCGTTCTGACTATGACGGGTACAGGTGGTGGACTACATGGAACCGCTGCCAGGAAGAACCGACACCTGAACATCTGGTCCAGGAAATTGACCAGTTCCAATCAGCGTTGTTTTGTATGAAAGAATTCCGGACACTGGATACCATGGAGCGGCTTTGCATGTTGGCGGAACCGACCAGCAGCCCCTCGGAGTTCAATCTATATTCAGAAACAAATCATTTATATATCTGGCTGCGGATGATTACCCGATTCCGGGATTATAACCTTTATGTAAATTATTGTAAAAAATAGCTGTTTTCAAGCAGCAGAAGTTTAAAAATATCCTTTATAGAAAAGCGTCGGACCATATGCTCCGACGCCTTTCTTTTTCATGCTGCTCTGCCATCATGGAACATTCTGGCTTAATTTTACATTCTGAACCGGTCAATACACTTTAACAGAATAATACACAACTCCTGATACAGATCTTCATCAAATCTTCCATTGATGATCGCATACTTGACTAAAAGCGGCTTATACATTTCCAGTAAATCTATAACTGCCGGCTCCCTGCCTGCCTTTGCCTGTAAGAGCATTTCCTTAAAATTCATTTTGTCACCTCCATTTTTCTTTTGATTTTCTGTATGGTCCGATAATAAACAGCCGCTATGCCTTTATAACCCAATCCCATTTCCTGTGCCAGCATCTCAAAACTCTTTCCTTCCAAAGTCCTTTCAAGAAATATGTACCGTTCCCGCTCATTAAGCTCTTTCAACGCCTGAATAAGCATACTGTCTTCTATTTGCATGAGAATGGGTAACCCAAGAAGCATGTCCTGTTCTATGCTGCATTCCGGCATAAACGGGAAATCATCTGTCAGGCGCTCTATCTGCTGGCGTCTGTCCATTTGCTGTATATAATCGTTCCTGCGGCGTTGTACTGCAGTTGCCAGATATGCCGTAAACTGATTTTGTATAATCTCTGTTTCGCTTTTTCCGCTATTTTTCTGCCACATGGCTTTTCCTCCTTAAATTCCAGACTTTTTGCTACAAAAATCTGGAATTGGAGGTGAACGACAGCGGATAATATACTTCCTGCAGAAAAAAAGATTTATCTGTATGGATGTTTTTAATACAATAGAAAAAGAACCATTATCCGATTTATTCTCCGGATAACTGTTCTTATGATATAAACAGATACTTTCCTCTGAAAAGTAGTGTGTAAAACTACCATGCAGGGTGTGGAACACCCTCAGAAAGTTCACAATTTTTTTAACGCAATCCCCCTGCCAATACCCGGCTTACGAAAATTCCCCACTATAGACCATGTACCTCTCCCATGGCCGCAAAAAGGCACCCAAACAAAACCCTGATGAACCATGTTTTTTTTGTTCACCAGATGTCTGGGTGCTTAGTAGTTCAATGCTCTACTTTTTAGAGTGTTCATACCATTTTTACTTTTATAAAGTATGGCAATACACTACTTATAGGAGGTGACCATAATGTCTTTATCTATCAATGATGCCCGGGTTTTCGGTGCCGCCCTGAAGAAAGCCAGGAAGAAAAAGCATCTGACCCAAGCCCAGTGTGCAGAACTGCTTGACCATTCTGTGTCATTCCAGAAGGATCTGGAGCGTTGCCGCTGTTCCCCAAGCATTGAAAATTTCTACCATATCTGCCGAATGCTCAACATATCCGCAGATGACTGTATCTTCCAGGACAGCCATGACAGGACCGGCTCTACATATCAGGAACTTTTAAGGCTACTCCCGCTCTGTGACGAAAAAGCCTTGTTTGTTCTAGTGGCCACAGCATCTGCCCTGACAGAAAGTGCTGCCCCTTCCGATGCGGAGACTGGAAAGACATAGTATATCGAAAAGGAAAAGCCAGCAGTTCAGACTGGTATCTGTGCCGCTGGCTTTTTGTATTATGCCTATCAGTTGTAATGTTATAAGTTTCAGCTAAGTGGTACCTGTATTTATAATTCCCCTTTTTTGCCTATTCTCAGGCTGTATTTTACTTCTCATGGGCTAAATTAGCCATATATCGCATCTCCAGTATCGTAATAAATAGTCTTCTATGTATTACCAGAGTATTTCTGTTGCTGATTGTTGAACTATGACAAAACTCTACTTAAAAGCCAAGTCCTTGTTTGATTTTTTCCATGATTTCATTATCAAATTGATAACTCATTTCCCTTAATCCTATTGTGGCTCCTTTTTGGGGATATATCCATAAAACGCCCATATCTCTTGCCGCTTGTTTCAAAGTGTATTTTTTATCTGATGTGGCAGCTACAAACAGAACATCTTTAATTTCTGAATAGGGCAGCCGCTTTTTTTCCAGTACCAGTCCTTTTTCATAAAAACGTGCTGCACCGTCTCCACGTTTTTTCGGAACCTCTACAACTAATTTCCCAAATTCCGCATCCGGCGCACCGCTTGCAAAACTTCCGTTCCATTCTAAAATATATTCCCCACCATGTTTGCTCCGGTGTTCCTCCGCCTTTTTTGCCCGGTTTGCTCGTTCAGCATAAAACGATTTCAAATACCAAACAATGAGCGCTGTACCGCCTACAAAAAATAATGTAACAATTAGTACACTCAGCATAATATAATCTCTCCTTTTATGTATTTATTCTGAATTGAATGCTTATCTTGACCATATAAGAATCTACCGCCCTGTTTCAAATATCAAATAATGATTCCAGCCGTTCCTGGGCCGACTCATCCTTTGTCACGAACCAGAAGGCACATTCTTCGCTGTCATACAGCCCAACAGCCTGTCCTTCCATCGCCTGATAAAGTATCCGGGTATTGCCTGCGGCTATCCTGTCCGTAATGCCTGCGATCGGGGACAGATACGGATGCAGCCTCCCTCCTTCCAGAAGCATTGCCGGTTCAAAATCCGGGAACTCCCAAAGGATCAGATCCAGTTCCTCATCACAGGCTAGCGCCCACAGAAATTCTGCCGCAAGGAAACCGTCTAAAATACCATATGCGTTCCATTGGGAAACGCCATCATTGGCACGGCGGTACAGAAACGGACTGTTAAGTTCTGCCGCCCAGTGATATACCGCCTGGTTTTCCTCCAGAAAGTTCAGCCTGCCATCCTTTGTCTGCTTCAGACCGGAAAGAGGACGTACCACATTATAACTGCGGTAAAACTTACTTGGCAGAAAGTGGTAAAACTCTTCCATCGGCAGCGGAAGTGAAGCTCCCAGACGCTCTTCTGCCCGGGCGATACTTTCCTCCTTCGCGCCCTTCCCCTCAATTCCAGCAAATTCACAGAGGAACTGTAATACCGGAGTAATTGATATCAGTTTCCGTTCCCGCGGCGGCTCGGGCGGAGCCGAATTGAAAATGGGATGTCCGTCCTGACTTTTTATCCAGACATATTTGAACCCCATCTGTTTCATGAGCTGTTCCAGTTCTTTATCGGTCTTACCGCCAAAACAGGCCGTTTTTGAATAGAGAATGTATCCGCATAAAAGCTGGAATGGCTCTTCCATAAAGTTTACATTAAAATTTATTCTGACACTGGAAAGCTGTTCTAATGGGATATGATAAAAAGCATTCAGGGGAAGTTCCCTCAGTCTTTTCCAATAATTTTCCGTCTTATCCCGGTTGACGGCTATAACACTGGGCTGGGCCAGGGTCTGCTGGTATCCCAGCCACTCCACAATCCATCTGGAAAGGTTTGACTGATTACACGGCACTTCATGGCCCGCCAGATGCTTTTCTTCCTTACGTGTTTCCGGCGATATATAGAGGCCCCACATTTGGGGATCTTCCGGATTGTCGTTGCTCATAATATCCTTGCTTTTATGATACCGACTTACTTCAAATCCATAACCGTACCTTTCATGCCGACAGAAGGGCAGAATCGTAATGACTGTATCCGTCCAGCAGATACGTTTATAAATTTTCAGCTCCTCAAAAGGAATCAGATTTCCCTTTCCCGAAAAGGCTGGGTCATCGGGATGAAAGGTCAGATATAACTCCTTAAGAGCCTGGGGCAGAGCAAATCCCAGCTCTCTCTCCTTGTCTGCAATGTCCTCCGATGTCACAGAACTTTTCATGTTGCTGCCAAAAGACTTTATCTTACACAGTGCCTTCAGTATCACAGTAATATACCTCCATCTCTCCTAAAGCATATTTTAAAATCATCTCTTATGTCAGCCAGCTCAATCCCATCTTTGTTTTTTCTTCCAGATTCTTCAATGGCTCTTCTCCGTGAGCAGCTACATACAGCGTTTTCAACCGCTTATCGTAGACAGCGATTATGTCATTTTCAGGAGAGTGATACAACTGCTGCATATTTTCCATTGTCAGTTTCTGAAAACAAGGTATTAGATCTTTTCCCAATGCTCCTTTTGCACTTAACGATTGCTTCGTACATTGAGGGATTTCTGCCAGAACAATTCCCAGGTCTTCTCTGTTCATGATGTTCCAGAATAATTGAGTTACAACAAACCCATCTATCACACCATATTCGCTCCACGAACCATCCATTTCCGAACGATAAACGATTGGCGACAGATGCTCAAACGCATAATCAAACACGCCCTGACTGCCTGATAAGAACCGTATTTTTCCGTCTTCATTTTTAAGACATTCCGGTAAAACAAAACAATTAGGGGCATCCAGATATTTCCTGGGAATGCAAAGGTATAATTTTTTCAGCGGTTCAGGAATGACAGCCCCAAGCCGTTGCTCCGCCTCCGCAATTTCCTGCTCCAGAGATTGCAGATCGATAACATTTATAAAATGATTCAGTGTTTCAATGGCCGGTTCTATATCTAAAAGCGCTCTCTTCCTGATTGGTTTCTGTGTGCCATGTGTTTTTTCAATCAATTTCCCATCCAGTTTATACCACTGAAACCCGACATGGATATTCTCCATAAAGTCGGTGACCTGGCTGGAACTGTCTGCGGATACAAATACACACCGCAGTCCAAAATCAATAAACCCATAGAGATTCGATTTTTTCGTTGAACAGGCCCTCCCTATATTGTTTTTGGCCTGTCCAATGGGCAGCATATTGAATATTTTACATACAGCCTCCTGGTCATTGTATGCAAGTTCTTTCGGATCGATCCTCCCAATACTGTTTTGGCTGAAAAGCTGCTGCGCACTGACCCACCCCAGCATAGAAGAAGATAGCCGATAGCCTGATCTGCATATAGATGCCTGTTTTTGTTTCTGGTTTTTCGGATTGTTGTAATAGGTGTATGTATAAGGATCATAAATATCCTGGCCACTTGTTTCCTTCCTGAATCCAACTCCCCAGATTCCGTAAGTATAGAATGTAATTACTTCGACATTTTGAGAACTGACAAGATGGCGTTCAGTTCTTTCCAACTCACGCAACGGAATAAACCGGTTCTTTGCCGAAAAAACAGGATCATTTTCATGAAAGGTAAGATAAAACTCCTGCAGGGCCTGGGGCAGCGTAAATCCCAGTTCTCTCTCCTTGTCTGCAATATCCTCTGGCGTCACATAACTTTCCCTGTCACTGCCAAAGGATTTGATTTTTTTCAATTCTTCTAATATCATGGAAATACCTCCCTGTTTTTGGGGTTCATACAAACTCCAGACCATTCCTGTTACACAGCTCATAAAAATCGCCGTTCCTGTTGTTTCTCTGCCACTCAAAATAGGTTTGATACAATCTCACATAATACTCAAATTCTTCTACAAGCTGTGGCTCTACTGACTTTTCTGAAAGGATTTTATTTGCCACACTTACAATATTTTCAAACTCTTCTTCTGTAATTCCACAACTCTCCGGAAAATGATGCTGCCCCCACCATAAGGAATCCAGCTGTTCTCTAAAATAAAGCTGAACTGTCTGCAAGTCACATTTTTCATGCATAGCATATATGCACGCTTCAAAATGGGATAAAAATCATGCTCAAGCATTGGATCATGTGGGTTATAACTGTTTCCAAAGATCTGATATGCCCAACGCATCTGCGGCATTTGATCTTTCTCACATTCACGGCATAGATAGTTGTCAAGCAGCTTCGTTAATTGAAATGGCAGATGACGCCTAGGCAGGCTATCGCCCGGAAATTTCATCTCATCCAAGTATTCCCTGCAAAATTGGAACAAGATAGCGTCTGCGTCCGCATCCGGCACATTCTCTTTAAAAGATTTTGTAAATGTGAACAGAAAGCTGTTTGCCTGCTTTTTCAATCCCTTTTTACGCAGATCCCAATATTTCTTTATCTCTGTGATAAACTGCTCATAATCCATGTTAAAACTCCTCTGGAAGATACTTTCCAAACAATTCTTTGATTGGAAATTCCGGAACCAATTTCTTTTTCCTGTCATATTTTTCTGACGCATGATATGGACGGAAAAGAAATCCTCTGCCTAACCCTGCACGGATCTCTGGATCTACACTTTCCTCAAAATACTCTACAACTCTCTCCCGCAACTCTGATGATATGTCCTCGAATACCGTTTCCGTCAGCTGAATCGCCACGGTGTCACCAATTTTCTCTGTCTTCCAGCAGGGGGCATTGAGTATGGTTTCCTTTCCTAAAAGGTTAATATACGGCAATCCGAAATAGGTACGCCACTTCAAAGCAGGGCATCGGACAGACAGATCATCCGGGATAAGCATACTTTCTGTTGCGGTGCATGGGATGGCGCTGGTAAAATCATAGATTTCCGCATGGACTGGGGAAAACCTGCAGACCAGGTCATTGCACAGACTCACATACTTGTCCATCTCCTGCCTGCCCTTCTTTAAAAAATTTTTTGCAATAGTAGCCTGAATGACATTGAACAGGATTCTGTCTGTCCAATTCCTCCAGGAAACAAAATAAGTAACCTTACTGGACGGACGGCCTTTCATCATAAGCTGGCTAAGGCAATACTGGCTTTCTAATATTTCACTGGTACAGTCATTACCGCCCAGCCAGGCAGACGCCACTTTTTCCAAATGCTTTTCATCAAACAGTTCTTTCACCGGCTCACTTCTTCCATACTTGACTGGACGGTAATCCGGCCCATAGGATAAAACAATCTGAAAAAAATCTTTGACTGCCCTTTCATTATGAAATGGTTTTGTAGTCCGCAGGAAAAAGTCTATCTGCGGCTTTCCTGGA
>Ga0137297_11636_pt1 | contig 12389 bp, 13 predicted proteins | sample RamsorincwithD2O_FD_97191 | JGI IMG/M metagenome (GOLD analysis project Ga0137297, IMG submission 97191) | Mouse cecal microbial communities from Vienna, Austria - Mucin amended with D2O | ecosystem: Host-associated > Mammals > Digestive system > Large intestine > Cecum | place: Austria: Vienna... | reverse complement strand
GTAGGCAGCCAGGTAGTAAACGGCGCCCAAATGGATATGATAAACAGAACCAGAATATTACATAAAATAAATGGCAGTGCATGTTTGAAAATCCTGACAACCGGCATTCCATTTATCTTGTTGCACGCATTCAGGCACATTCCGACCGGCGGCGTCACAAGGCCGATTGCCAGCCCCGTAATCATCATTGCACCAAACTGCAGGGTACTGAATCCATAATCATTCATGACTGGCAGCAGAATCGGAGTTAAAAGCAAAATCGCAGGTGAAACGTCTATGAACGTGCCAATCATCAGGATCAGCATGACAAAAATAAACGCGACACCGTATTTCGGCATGTTTAATGAAAGGAAAAATCCGGCAACCAGACCGGGAACCCCCTGCATAGTCAATATCCATGTAAAGATCGTGGTAAATCCTATAATAATCATGATGGAGGAACTGGAAATAAAGCTTTTCTTTAAAGCACTCCACACCTGTTTCCATGTGAGCTCCTTATATACAAAGAAGCCAACAAGCAAAGAATAAAATACCGCCACGGCAGCGGACTCTGAGGCTGTACAGACGCCAAATGACACACAGATAATGATAAACAACGGCAAAAGCAGCGCCGGAATCCCCCCAAGCATACGCTGTTTAAACTGGGTAAAATCAAATGCCTGTCTTTGTGGATGCCATCCATGCTTTAAGCTTAACAGATACACCAGTGTAAACTGCGTTACCCCGATCAAAAGCCCCGGAATCGCACCTGCCATAAACAACGCACCTACCGACCCCCCGGAAATCATGGAATAGACAATCATCGGTGACGACGGTGGAATGATCATTCCCATGGTGGAGGATGCAACCGTAATACCCGTGGATACGCCTTCCGGGTATCCTGCTTCTACCATTGCCGGTATCTCAATGGACCCCAGTGCGGATGTATCCGCCACAGAGGAACCGGATATTCCTCCGAAGATCATGGACGCCACTACATTTACCTCTCCCAGTCCCCCGTGAATCGGACGCAGCAGCTCCTCACAGAAATTCATCAGCCTTCGGGTCATTCCTCCAACATTCATAATCTCACCTGCTAGCATAAAAAGCGGCATAGCGATCATAAGCTCCGAAAAAACACCGTTCCAGATTCTTTGCGGCACCATACTGATAAATGTAGGTGCGCTGACCTTTATGTAGGTCACGCAGGCTGCTCCAATGGCAAAGGCAAGGGGCACTCCCATCAATGCAAAAAAAATCAATAAAGCCAAAAGTACTATCATGGCCATCGTTCCACTCCTCCTCCCTTTCCACTATTTCGTTGCAAAGCAGGATAAATCACAGGTCGCGCACTGAATCAGTTTTATCAGAATACAGACTGCGCAAATACCCCCGCCCAATGGCATGATCCCATACATAAACCACATGGGTATTTCCATCCCCAGACTGATCTGTTTGCCCATCCTGGTTGTATATAAAACCCCCTGATAAGTAAACACCAGATCAACAATCAAAATAATCCCGTAATTTACAATCGCCAGCGTACGCTTGACCTTCGGTTTCAGGGTATCAAAGAGAATATTGATCATCACGTGCTCGTTCTTGATCGTATTCACTCCCAGTCCCCAAAATGTGGTAAACGCAAATAGCGTAATAATAAATTCTGACAGTTCCTTCCAGCTCTTCGAAAAGCAATACCTCATAACCACGGAAAAACCCACCAGAACCGCAATAAGGCCCATGGCAAGAATGCCAATGCCAATATAAACATCGAATATCTTTTTCCCCAGTTCTTTTGGAATTTTCACAATCCATCCCTTCCTATTCTTTTGCTGCGTCCCTGACAATTTCCCACATCTGGTCCATTTCCTCCTGCGTGCAGAAGCCCTCCTGAATCATCTGCTGATAAACCGGCTGAACCGCGTCTACAAATTGCTGTAACTCTTCTGGTGTTGGGATATAAAGCTCTGCCCCGGAAGCGATAATATCCTGCTTCGCCTTTTCCTCCCCCTCATCGATCAACTGGTCATTATATTCTCCCATTGCCGTTGCGCATTCCAGAATAATCTTCTGGTATTCCTCCGGCAGGGCATTCCACCACTCTCCATTTACATAAAACGGATCCGGCGCAAAGACATAATTGACTTCGGTAAAATACTTCTGCACCTCATAGAATTTCATCGATACAACATTCCCCCAGGAATTATCCTGCCCGTCCGCAACGCCTGTTTTCAGGCTCATATAAAGATCCGCATATGGGATCGTAACTGTCGACGCACCCATTGTCTGAAAAGCCAGATCATAGGTCTTCATCCCATTAGTTCTGATTTTAAGTCCTTTTAAGTCATCCGGCTTTTTTACCGGACGGATATTATTAGAAAATTGCCGGTACCCGCCGGCATCGCAAAGATTAATAATAACGGTTCCCGTCTCCTTTTCTGCTTCCTCGCTCACCTTTTTTGCCAAATCAGACTGAAGCAGTGCGGTCACCTGTTTTCTTGTCTGCGTCATAAAAGTAGCCGTAAACATCTGAAGCCTTGGGCAAAAATCGAATTGCCCGCCACGCATTCCCTGAATGGTTCCCTGCACAACCTGCTCAAGCATCTCCTTCTCGGTTCCCAGTTGTCCGTTTCCATAAACGGTCACCTTCACATGGCCGCCGGTCTTTTCTTCCACATCAGCAGCAAACTTTTCCAAGGATACAAATCTGGGGTTCCCTTCTGGTTGCGCATGACCGACGATCATCTTAAAATCTCCAAGGCTCCCTGCCACATTTGCATCTTTTTTGTCCGGAGCAACTGCCACCCCTATTTCCTGCGCCGCTTGTGACGCGGCTGCCGCTGTTGTCACTGCTGCCGTTGCCTCTGCCTTACCGGCGGATGATGACCCGCAGGCCATCAGGGATGCGCTCATTCCTGCTGCCAGAACCATTGCAAGTATTTTTCTTATTTTATTCATATGGTACCTCCTGAAAATATCAATTAAACGTTAGCAGTTGCTTTATAGTTCGCCTTTTCAAGGCGGATAAATTCTTCCAGATCCTGCCCCCAGACCAGCTTCATGCCGAAGCCTGGAAGCTCCGGAACAATTATTTTTCCGTCTGCAACCGCGTATGCATCCGTGATCACTCCCTCTGTCTCATCGATCACTCCTTCGATGAAATCCATCAGAGGATAACCGGCGCCAAGGGATGCGGTATATCGCGTCTTCAGTCCAAACCCCCAGTTGTGCGGGGAAATTCTGACATTGGCGTCCTCAAGTTCCGGTATCAGTCTTCTCCATTCCGTAAATCCCAGATATTCGATATCCATCTGCACAATGTCAATCAGTCCTTTTCTCGCCAAAGATACCACATCTGGCACTATGAACCGGCTTTCCCCGTCTGCGATTAATGTACCCGGAGACCGTTTTGCCAGATGCTCCTTGAGACTTCTTAGATTTTTCTCATCTTCCCGGAACGGCTCCTCAATCCAGTAAAGCCCGCAGTCCGCCACGGCATCCACATACTCCTTCATGTACTCTACCGTATATGCGTCGTTTGCATCTACCATAATACACGCACCTGGATATGTTTCCCGTACAAGTCTGGTCACCTCAATATCCCGCTTTAATCCGTCCTTCCAGTCCATCCATTTGGGTGCTCTTCCGATTTTCAACTTAAAATCCCGATATCCCATACGATAATCCGTACTGCATTCCTCCAGGATCCGTTTTAGTCCCCCTGGGGCGTTTTCCGGACTGATATCATCCAGAAGGATACCTCCGTCGTATACCTTCAGAGGGTTTGTTCCCGCATTACCGATCATGCGATATACCGGCTGCTGCAAAATATTGCCCGCAAGATCATGCAGCGCAAAATCATACATCCGGTATATATCATCCAGAATACCAACCGCGGGATCCAGCAGTTCCGACACACGCTTTCCTACAAGTTCTCTGTCATATCGGCACACGGCATCCCAATCGTTCCAGAACGCTTTACTGGTTGCCAAGCCCCATCCGGACACCCCCCGGTCTGTGACGATCCTCTTCGCAATGAATTCATCCCCATAGGCATGTTCACCACGTCTCGAATTTTTTCCGTTTAAGCGATGATAGCGGTTACGGATCCGAAATGTCTTTACTGCGGAGATCACGTGATCCCCAAGCATTTCCTTTCTTTCATCCAACATATTTCACTCCCTTCCCATTAAAAGCCCAGTTCCTCAGCAATCACAATCGCGTTCATTCGTCCGGGGAACTTGTGTGCCGTAAGGGTAATCCCAATATGGTTGCACATCCTTCCATAAACAGTTTCCGACTGTTTTACGTGGCAATCGGAACAAATTCCTGTTTCCACGCATGGCACCTTATGCCCTTCCTTGATACAGTTCATTGGCGCGATTTCATATAACCGTTTTATCCCTTCATCAATATCTCTTACCAGTTTATTGGCTCCAATGACAACGATAACCTTTCGTGGCCCATACATGATCGCGGCGGTTCTGCTCCCGCTGCAATCCATATTGACAAGCTCCCCTTTCCTTGTTACAGCATTGGCTCCCGTAATAAATACATCTGACAACAGAGCCTCTCTGCATACCTCAAAATGATCCGGCTCGGCCGCGTAACGGTCAAACAGCTTGTATTTGCTGCTTCGCAGCTCGTCCAGCACATCCAACGCGGCCACCGTTCTTGATCCTCCCAGCCCCACCGTACTCCCTTCCGGGATCATGGAAAGCAACAGTTTTCTTGCCTCCTTCTTATTTTTTGCAAGAACTGCCTGATAATCATTTTTCCGCAGGCACTCTACCATAAACTCCGCCCGTTTTAGATAAAACCACTGATTGTAGCTATCCAACTTCTGCCTCCCTTTTCCTTCGTGTTTTTACAATTTGCACAATAACTCTTCCATGGAATTAAGTTAATTGTATCTTTTGCCAGACAAACCTACAATCTTCCTTTTTTAATATTGCCGATTCAATTTTAAATGATTCTCAATAAATGAAGGCTTATCTATCATTATTTGATATCTTAAATCTTTCCCATTGCTTATGTTTCTACCGGATGATATAATAAATATATCTTTTTTCATTATAGACTGAGGGAGTGTGATTGTTTGTATACCCTGATTCTCGTGGACGACGACAAAATCATATGCGACGGATTAAGCACCTATTTCCCATGGCGGGAAATAGGCTTTGAATTTCTACATGGATTTACAAACAGTGAAGAAGCCTGGGAATATATTAAAAAAACCGGACATATCGACGTCGTACTCACCGACATCTGTATGCCCGGTATGGATGGAATCGAGCTGGCTACCCGCCTCCATAAGCATTACCCTAAAATTTGGATTTGTTTTCTTACCGCCTACCAGGAATTTAGCTATGCCTACAAGGCGATCAATTTAAATGTCCGAAAATATATTATTAAATCCTCTCAATACAACGAGCTTATTCGTGCCTTTTCCGACCTACGCCAGGAGCTTGATAAAACAAAAGTCTCCCTTCCCGCTAAAAGCAAAAAAAGCCGTACGGCAAATGCTTATGAGAATACAGAACAATTAATTCTTCAGATTATACAAAAGGATATCCAAAACGCTTCCCTCCAATCTGTCGCCGATCAGATCGGGATGCATCCTTCTTATTTGAGCAGATACTTTAAAGAGCATTTTGAAATAAATTTTATTGATTATATTACCCAGATCAAAATGCAGTACGCTCTCCAGCTTCTCAAAAAAGGCCACTCCATCACGGATGTCAGTATTTCCTTAGGTTATTCAAATGAAAACAATTTTTCAAGAGCATTCAAAAAATATACCGGCATCACGCCGCGCACCTATAAAGAAAGCGAGCCTATATGAACAAAAAAAACAGCGACTTTAAATATCGCATCCGTTTTTTCCGTCGGAAGTTGATTCCCCGTTTTATCTGTATTATCCTTGCATCAATTTTGATCAACAGTATCATCTGCAATATTGTCAAAAATACCATCCGCCAAAGATCCGATGAAGACAGCGAAAAATTCCTTGCACAGTCCATGTATACATTCAGCTCGATTATAAATGAAATCTATACATTAACCCTGCTTCTGACCTATGATTCTACCATATCCGATACGATCCGCGATTGCCTTCGGAATCCTCATTTTATTTTCTCAGACATTGAAGGCATTCAGTCCATGATTATCACTCCAGTCGTCGCTACCAGAGAATACATTGAATCTATCTATGTTTATTTTGAAAATGATAATGATTTTTTTATCGCCAATAACGAGGGAATCCGGTCTTTGAAAACCTATTATGACAATAACTGGTTTGACAGTATCCGGTCTTCTGAAAACATGGAAAAAAACACCTGGAGCGAGCAAAGATCCTATCAAAAAACAACCGGCTTCACCCACTATGTTGTCAGCTTGTATCAAAGGAATTTATATGGTGACGGGATTATTGTTCTTAATCTTAACCGTAACTATTTAAATGATTTGCTCAGCGGCCTTGTAAGCTATGACGGCCAGATCATCTATGTGATAAATGAACATTCGGACGTCATATTTACAAGCTCTGAGGATCCTTTGACCGACTATGGAGAGCTATTCGATTTAACCGGTTCCGGAACTCCCAGGTCCCAGAATCCTAAATATCGTGTGTCGTATCAAAAGACAGATGTAGCACCGTCATGGACGATTGTCTCGGCAATCCCCTATGACTCCCTATATGCCCCAATTTCCAGAATAAACCGGTTTATTGTAATCACGATCGTGTTATCTTGTACCATTGCATCCTTCATTGTACTCCAGCAGGTAAAAAGATTCTACGAAAGCATCAATCGTATCATGACCTTTATCCAGGAAGTCAAAGAGAATCCGGAGGCAGCGCCTATCATGTGCCAACAGCCAAAGGACTATGAATTTATTGTGGAATCCATCGTAGAATCCAGTATAAGAGAAAGCGAATTAAAACACCAGCTCCTCGAAAACCAGTATCAAAACAAAGTTCTGGAGCTAAAAGGACTTCAATCTCAGATCAATCCTCATTTTCTTTTAAATACACTGCAGTCTATTTTCTGGGCAAGCTTCCAGCTGACCGGAAAATACAATATAGTCAGCGAAATGATCGAAAACCTGAATACAATCCTTGGCTATCTTCTCAGATCAAACGAATTATTGATTTCCATTGAGGACGAAATCCGTGTTTTAAAAAGCTATCTTTTAATTTTCAAAGCACGCCATAACAACCCTTTTGAAATTGTGTGGGATATTCCCGACGGCGATTACTCCAACAATTATATCGGAAAAATGATCCTTCAGCCGTTTCTTGAAAACGCCATTTTACACGGTTTTGTGGGAATTGGCAGGGATGATTTCCTCTTACGGATATCCCTGCGTCAGTCAGATAGTTTCCTTCAGATCACAATCGATGACAATGGCGTCGGTATGTCCGATAAGGAGCTTGAAAAAATACATGCAGTCTGTCGACCGCATGCCAAGTCTCCCTCTACACATATTGGGATCTATAATTCCAACCGCCGTCTTTACCTGATTTATGAAAACAAATACCAGCTGACCTTTGACAGCGATGCCTCCCACGGTACTACCGTTCATTTGTCACTCCCGATAATCCGCCAGAGTTGAATTTTTTGATTTCTCCGTAAATTCCTACTGCCTGCAGGCAGTAGGAACTGTCCCGGCTGTTTGAGGAATCTCAACGGATCAGGAAATGTTTTCTTATCCATAGCGACACTCCTCCAAAAAGCCTCCTGCTTTTTTCGTCAATTCGTTCCACTCCTGCTCTAGAGCGTGTTTGAAAATTGCTTTCTGGTAGCTGTGCGTCACACTTTGTGGGAGATTTGGCCCAAATGAACGCGGCGTAGTGGGCTACGTTAAGTGAATTTGGGCCAAATATACCGCAAAGTGGGGCGTGCACACCGAAGGCGTCCCTTGTGGAGATGCCGGGAATGAATTTTCAAACACGCTCTAAGGAGTCCCGGTACCGCGCACCGGTGGCTGTCAGATGATAATACTTCCTGGGCGGTCCCTCTGTGGATTCCCGCAGGCAGGTCTCAAAATAATGCTCATTGGTCAGACGCCTGCGGTGTAACGCGAAGTGGAACGTGCAGAGGGCGCAGATAGCAGGTGCTGCTTACTTGAGAATTACTGCAACGCTGTGCTACATCCGCTGGATCGTAAACATTTCACCCAGCAACAGCCAGTTGGCACGGAAAAAGCGCATGAGCTGCCAGTATCCTGCACCAAAGAGGCCGTATTCCTTGATCAGATTAAATTTGGCCTGGAGACTCCGCACGTCCTCAAACCATACCTCATGCTGGATTCCGTACTGCCAGTAGCGGAACCAGGGGGACATGGCGGTCTCATCGAAGCGGATCTCCACGCCGTGGTCAATGGCCAATTGGATGGCCTCCTGAGTGCCCAGGGTCTGGGCCTGGGTGGTGCCGCGCACATAAGGAAGCGGCCAGTCATAACCGTAGTTGGGAATGCCCAGGATGATTTTCTCCGGCGGAATCTCCGTCAGGGCGTACTCCACCACACGGCGAACCATGTTCAGGGGGGCTACGGCCATGGGAGGGCCGTAAGTATATGATCATATAAGTTTATGGTTATTAAAATCGTTATTGTACCAACCCTGGCCACCGCAGCGCCCCGTCCTGATCCGGAATAAGCAGCACCGGATCTGTCGTCATCCGGCCATCCTGGTCCAGGTAGTACCACTTGCCACTGTCCTCCAGAAGGCCCTTCACCATAGCACCATCCTGCCCCAGATAATACCAGCTACCATTATACTGGTACCAGGTATCTGTAACCATATGGCCGGATCCGTCGAACCAGTACCAGTGCTCATCATGCTCATACCAGTCGTTCTTTACATAATTTCCCGTATCGCCCAGATAGAACCGTTCCCCACCGTCCTCATGGACCCAGCCGGACTTTACGGTCTGCTGGAGGCCGTAATACTGTGCAATGGTGTCTGCCTCCGCCCGGGCCAGACGGTCCAGGTTGCTGTCATCCAGTAACCAGGCTGTTGCCTGCCGGTTGGTGTGGAAGGAATGCTCCAGGATCAGTCCGGGGGTTTTTACCGCAGTGGCTCCCCGCACAACCCCATAATAGTCCCCATGCTGGCCGCGCCTGTGTTCTATCCTGGCCGCCTGGACGGTACCCATCACCGTTTCCACACACTGGACCAGGGCCAGACCGATCCCGTCAGCACTTCCATCGATGGCGCAGTAGGCCACCGGATAGTCCACGGATTCCTTTCCCGCGGCATTGGAATGGCTGGAAACAAACAGGTCACAGCCTGCGGATGCGGCGCCCCGCTCATACAGCCCCCGGTCACTGGCCTGGGATCCGCGGGTCAGGATCACTTCCGCTCCATATTCCTCCAGGTATCTCTTCTGCATCAGGTGCAGTTTCCACATGGCTTCTGATTCATAATACCGGGCATCTACCAGGCTCTGGTTGTATTTGCCGTAATGGCCGGCATCAAGACATATTCTCAAGGTTCTGTTCTCCTTTCTGTCATACTGTGTCAGGTTCCACCGCTGGATGACCTGGCATATTTTGTTTACATACTCCACATCCGTCGCATAGCCGCCATTTTTGATAATGGCAGTCGCTTGGCGGTAATCCTTCTCTCCAGACAGTCCCTCGTACCTGAGCCGGTTCCCGTTTGCAGCCTGCAACAGATATAAGCTGTGGTCACGTATACTCGCCGCAATGTCCGGATACCACCGGAACCGCGCCGTAACATAATATTCCTTCCCTGAGGGGTCCTGCTCCCTGGTCTGTTTCTTATACCCTGTCACACCGTCCCAGGCACTCGTCCAGGTGTTGCCCGAAAGTACACACTTCATTCCAAACAGATTCCTGGCGTTGATGGCCAGATCACTGGTACCATATGCGGACTCCAGGCAGGCCTGGGCGATCGTCACGCTTGCCAAGATTCCAGACTGCTGCATATCTGCCTGAACCATAGGGGCTATGCTGTCTATAAACTCCCGTTCTGTCATCAGGATCTCCTTTCTTTACGGCCTCGTTTCCACTGTGACCGGTAATTCCGTGTGAAAATACATTTTGTAATGGTATGGATCTGTATGTGTCCCGGTGATGTCCTCCACCACATACATGGTGTAATCATTCAGGTAGATGTAATTCTTCTTGTATTCGTTCGGCCCGGTCTTTACTGTACACACCAGTTCCCTGGTGCTGTTGTTGGAGATTGACATGTAGCCCTCAGCCTCCAGGATGATCATGTCTGTCCTGGCATTGTAAACCGTGATTCTCCGCTCGCACTCAAAATAGTCTGCCTGCTTCGAAATATTCGTGTTTACTTTTTCTGCTTCACTGCAGCCGGTTACCAGGGCGGCAACGCATACCAGTGCTGCTAATAATCTTTTCATTCTATTTTTCATCTTTTCCTCCAATTGAAAAGGCCCGGGACTGTCCCAGGCCATAATCTGTTGCGACGTCGCAACTGCTATTCCTTTTTATACCCCGTCCGCTCCCAGATCTCCCTGATCCGCTCCCAGCCGTCCATGCTGACCAGGGCTACCACAAAGGCCGCAACCATGCAGGCGAACACCATGTACCATGCCACCGGCCTTCCAAGCCACGACATCACGGCCAGGAATGCCGCCGGACACAGCACCAGCGACAGCACGATCACCACTGCCGATGTTGGCAGTTTCTCAAGACCGGGCCAGACTTTAATCACCTGGGTAATGATTGATACAATAAAGGCCATCACTCCAATGGCTATTAACAGATACGACAGATACTGCATCACTTCACTCATATTCATATTTTCCTCACTTTCTTCCGGGTTGTCCCGATACCTTATACTTTTTATTTATGTGCTTCCTGATTCATATGTTTCTCAATCTTGTCTATGGCGGCTGTCACGGGACCATTACATCCCTGCTCCTTCAGCCCTTTTAAGCAGGCCAGGACACCATAGTTCAGAAGACACATTTCTTCCTTAAGCGCCTTTATATCCTTGTCCTGCTCATTCTGTCTCTGGTACCACTGAAAGACTGCAAAGAGTCCACCGATAATCGCGGTTATTGCTCCGGTCAGGGCCGCAGCTTCTATAACAGCCTGCGTATCTATATACATATTTCCTTCACCTCCTTCCGCTGAAAAAGGGCCAGAAGGCCCTTCAAATAGTCAACCGGATAATCTTATTACTATTTCTAGTCAATCCTATGTTGTAATGCGGCTGCTCTTCCCCAAACAGCCAGTAACGCAGGCAGTCATCCAGTATGATCCCGACCAGACTGACCGGCAACCAGTAAACAAAGTACTGCGGGCATATCTGGCCCAGGATGTTCCCTGGCATCCCGCTGTAGTCCCATACTCCCCAGCCCAACCATAAATTGACCGTACAGCCGGTAATAAACTCCAGGGCCGTTACAATGCAGGCGCCTGCGGTCATCTGCTTCCACAATGGCATCTCCCATGGGATAACCTCATTTATTGCCCCCAGGCAGACAAAACAGACTCCTCCAAGGACAAACATGGTCCAGTGGCTCCAGCCTCTCCAGGCCAACTCCAGAACATTGTACAGCAGGCCTCCGGTTACAAACAGATACAGCAGCTTAATATACGGTCTCATTCTCACTATCCTCCGCCATAGCGGCTATCTGTAAAAGATATGCATCCAGGACTTCCGATCTGTACTCTGCTGGCACGTCGGCACCATAGAAGATCTCCTGGATTTCTTCTGCCATCTGGCATCCAGCAATCCACATATTGAGCGCATTGCAGTAGGTAGTGTGATAACTGACATGGAACATAGCTGCCTGGATAATGGCCTGCATATCTGCAGCACTGTAGTACCGGCAGGACTGGCCATCTGCATGATACTCCAGCCGTTCCGCCCCTGCTGCCAGCTGGGCCTGCTTGCCGAACAGATTAATCTGGTCATGCTCCGTCAGGCTGAAATGTTCTGTACTGCCGTCTGCCAGGGTTACACTGACTCCGCCATAAATAATTTGCTCACATGCTGCTGACACCTCTACCCTTTTCGTTGTCTGGGCTGCCGCCAGCAATTCCTCTGGTGTCGGTATGTACGGATCCGGCGGCAGTTCTCCCGGATCGGCTGGCGGCTGGTACACGCTTCCGTCATTGGACAGATACACAGTCTGTCCCTCTCGCCTATAGACAGTGTCATATCCTGGCAGGTTTGCACACTGGATACCCCCCGACGTGTAAACATTAATGTCTCCATAGCTGTCCGGCACATCTGACGCAAATACGATCTGGAGTATATGGCCCGTAACTGGCCGGATGCTCTCAATGTCATATTTGTGTTCACCCTGGTTGATACTGATTTTTTCCATGATTAAATACCCCTTTCTTCATTTTTTTGTATATAAAAAGGACCCCTTCAGGTCCTGAATTTTCAAGTTTATATG
>Ga0137297_11635_pt1 | contig 12416 bp, 10 predicted proteins | sample RamsorincwithD2O_FD_97191 | JGI IMG/M metagenome (GOLD analysis project Ga0137297, IMG submission 97191) | Mouse cecal microbial communities from Vienna, Austria - Mucin amended with D2O | ecosystem: Host-associated > Mammals > Digestive system > Large intestine > Cecum | place: Austria: Vienna... | reverse complement strand
AGGATATACATTAAAAGTAATAGCAAAAGATAAAGCAGGAAATGTAAGTAGTGAAAAAACATTATCTACTTATTCAGGAGGAAAGAAAGATTTTGCCTACACAGGAAGTGCACAACAAATTACGCTAGATGCAGGAAAATATAAACTAGAGGTATGGGGAGCACAAGGTGGTCATACAGGAGGAAAAGGAGGATATTCGTTTGGAACTATAACACTAACTGCTAACAAATTCATATATGCTTTTGTGGGTGGAGCAGGAAAGACTGGTCCAAATGGAGCGGGAACGGTAGAAGGCGGATTCAATGGCGGCGGCAGTGGTGGTTCGCAGCAAACAAATCGTATAGGTGGGAGCGGCGGAGGTGGATCAGATTTTAGAATAGGTGGAAATACTGTTAATTCTCGTGTTATTGTTGCGGGAGGAGGTGGTCGGTGGAGGGTATCAGAATGCGCAAGGTGGTTATGGAGGCGGCTCTACGGGCGGCTCGGGTGATACAGCTAACGGAACAGCTGGTGGAGGCGGTTCACAATCGACTGGAGGAGCGGCAGGAGTGTATAACAGTAATTATAGTGGAAGTACAGTGGGCGGTTTTGGTTATGGAGGTTCGGGAAGGAACAATCAAGATGATGGAGGAGGCGGCGGGGGATGGTTTGGTGGTGGTGGTAAGACGTATGGTTCTGGCGGAGGCGGTTCAGGCTATGTCTTGACAGCCTCATCATATAAGCCAAGTGGATACCTTCTAGGATTAGAATATTACCTATCCAATGCTCAAACTATCGCAGGAAATCAATCCTTCCCAGCACCAGGTGGGGGCAATGAAACAGGACATAGTGGTAATGGATATGCAAGAATAACATTAGTTGAATAGATTTTTAGGACTTCGCTAAGCGAGGTCCTTTCTTCTTTTTTCCTTTTTTTGCTGTTTTTGTGCATTTCCTCTTTCCTTGTAGGAGAAAATGCGGTAAAATAGGGAAAGTAGAAAATGGAGGAAGAAATGAACAAAAAGTGGGAGTGTTATCCAAAGAACGAAACATTAGCAAAACAAATTGCACAAGAACATCAAATTAGTGAACTACTTGCCGAAATCCTAATCAATCGAGGAGTGGAGGCTTCACAGATAGAAAGATTTTTACATCCAACCCGTAACGATTTCCATGACCCATTTTTAATGCCAGATATGGAAAAAGCCGTTGAACGTATTTTGCGTGCAATGGAGCAAAAAGAGAAAATCGTTATTTATGGAGATTATGATGTTGATGGGATTACCAGTATTACCGTTTTGAAAAAGTTTTTCGCAGACCGTGGCATAACAGTGGATTGGTACATCCCCAATCGTTTAGACGAAGGCTATGGCTTGAACAAGGACGCCATTGACACCCTTCGTGATTACAACCTTATGATAACCGTGGATTGTGGAATTTCCGGTATCGAAGAAATTTCCTATGCGATGAGCCTTGGAATTGATGTTGTAGTAACAGACCACCACGAACCAACTGAGGTATTACCAAAAGCAATCGCAGTCGTAGACGCAAAAAGAAAAGATAACCAATATCCCTTTAACCAATTAGCAGGTGTTGGTGTATGCTTCAAACTTATTCAAGCCATTAGTATCAAACTAGAGTTAGATGCCAAAGAATACTTGAAATATTTAGACATTGTCTGTGTGGGTACTATTTCAGACATTGTGCCATTAGTAGACGAAAACCGCGTGATAGCCAAACTAGGACTACTCCTAGTTGCCCAAACCAAAAACATTGGGCTGTATTCGCTCTTAAGTTCCATTGGCTACAAAAAGATTGACTCGACCAGTGTATCTTTTGGAGTAGCACCACGTATTAACGCCTGCGGCAGAATGGGACACGAAAAAGAAGCACTAAACCTATTCTTAACCGACTCTGCCGAAGAAGCAAAAGCCATTACGGAGCGATTAAACGCATACAATGCAGAACGTCAAGTGATGGAAAAGAAAATCTTTGAAGAAGCTGTCAATATGATAGAAACTTCGGAAAAGGACAAAGCAGGTATTATCTTAGGAAGCGAAAACTGGCACCATGGCGTGATAGGGATTGTATCTTCTAAAGTAACCGACCTATATTTCAAACCAAGTGTCCTTGTTTGCTTTGAAGGTGAAGAAGGAAAAGGTTCAGGACGCAGTATTCCAGGCTTTGACTTGCACCATGCTCTAACGGAATGTAGCCAGCACTTGACTAGGTTTGGTGGTCATTCTATGGCAGTTGGAGTAGCCGTTCGTAAATCTGAATTTGAAGATTTTAAGACAGAATTTGAAAACTTTTTACAGAATAGCGATATTCGTGATATAATACCGATTGTGAGAATTGATGAAGAAGTCAATTTGAAGCAAATCGATTTAGAAACCGTCAAACAAATTGAACTATTAGAACCATTTGGGGAAGCTAATAAAATGCCAGTTTTCCTATTCAAACATGTCAAAATCTATTCCATTCGTACCTTATCCGAAGGAAAGCATTTGAAATTGGCAGTCAAAGAAGACCAAGTTATCGTGGATGCAATCGGTTTTAATTTAGGAAATTTAGCAGACGAATATACCATTGAAGATTATGTAGATATTGTCGGAACCTTAGAGGTAAACCGTTTCAATGGAATGGAACAAATCCAAATCAATCTAAAAGAAATTCGTAAATCATATTAAGAAAGAAGGAAGCAGGATGGAAGAAATCAAAACAGTAACAATCCAAGATATTGTAGCTGAAATGAAAAAGCATAACCGTAGAGCAGACACCAAAATGGTGCTAAAAGCCTACGAATTTGCCAAAGCAAAACATGGAAGCCAAACCAGAATGTCAGGAGAGCCATACATTATCCATCCTGTTCAAGTGGCATATATTCTAGCAGGGCTAGAACTGGACGAGTCCACCATTTGTGCAGCCTTGCTTCATGATGTGCTCGAAGATACAGACGTTACTCAAAAAGATATTGTAGCCGAATTTTCGCAAGAAATCTACGATATGGTAGATGGTGTTACCAAACTGGGGAAATTAAATTACACTAGCAAAGAAGAACAACAGGTGGAAAACTATCGTAAAATGTTTTTAGCTATGGGAAAAGATATCCGTGTTATCCTCATCAAATTAGCAGACCGCTTGCATAATATGCGTACGCTAAAATATTTGACCCGCGACCGCCAGATTGCCAATGCCAGAGAAACCATGGATTTATATGCACCGCTTGCCAATCGTTTGGGTATGTATTCTTTGAAATGGGAACTGGAGGATTTATCTTTCAAATACTTGTATCCAGAGGACTTTCGTGAGATTGTAGAAGGCATTGATAAAAAACGTGAAGAACGTCTAGAGTTTATTAATATGATCATGGATGAAATTCGCATCCATTTGAAACAACAACGAATTGAAGCAGAAATTACAGGGCGTGCGAAACATTTATACAGTATCTATCGTAAAATGAAGCGAGATAATAAAACACTCGACCAAATTTATGACCTATTCGCACTCCGCATTATTGTCAATTCTGTCAAAGACTGTTACGCCGCACTTGGCGTAGTTCACGACCTATATAATCCCATGCCAGGACGTTTCAAAGACTATATTTCTGTGCCAAAACCAAATATGTATCAATCTTTGCATACCACGCTAATTGGGCCAAAAGGAACTCCGTTTGAAGTCCAAATTCGTACATGGGACATGCATCGTATTGCTGAGTTCGGTATTGCAGCTCATTGGGCATACAAAGAAGCAAATAAGAATAAGAAAAGCAATGTAACCGTAACGGAAGACAAATTAGCATGGCTTCGTGAAACCTTAGAGTGGCAAAAGGAAATGCAAGACCCACAAGAGTTTTTGAATACCTTAAAAACCGAGTTGTTTGAAGACGAGGTATATGTATTTACGCCAAAAGGCGAAATCAAGGTACTACCAAGAGGTGCAACTCCAATCGATTTTGCGTATAACATCCATGCAGAAATTGGTCATCATATGACTGGTTGTAAAATTAACAGCAAAATGATGCCGATTGTAACCAAGTTAAAAAGTGGAGATATTGTGGAAATTGTAACATCGGATCAAGCGAAAGGACCAAGTAGGGATTGGCTCAAATTTGTCAAAAGTTCATCTGCGAAAACGAAAATTCAACAATGGTACAAAAAGAACGAGAGAGAAGCCAACATTGAAAAAGGAAAAGACTTCATCGAAAAAGAAATTAAGCGTGTTGGTATGAACTATGACCAAATTTTCAAAACCGAATTTGTCCAAGTAGCCTTAGACCGCTACAAATACAATTCAGTCGAAGATATGTATGCAAGCGTGGGGTTTGGAGCTATGACGGCATCCAAAATTATTGCCAGAATTCTAGAAGAATATCGTAAAGAACATAAAGAGGAAAATGTCGAAAAAACCATTGAAGAACTAAGCAGTGGGAAAATGGAAGAAAAACCACGTGCTTCTCACGCAGGTGTTGTCGTAGAGGGGATCGATAACTGCCTAGTCAAATTATCTCGTTGTTGTAATCCTGTACCAGGGGACGAAATTGTGGGATATATTACCAGAGGAAGAGGCGTATCCGTCCATCGCAAAGATTGCAAAAATGTAACAGATTTAGTATCCGAAGAAGCCAGAATGATTGATGTGTACTGGGCAGACGAGAAAGTAGCAGCCTACCAAGTAGAAATCGAAGTGTTTGCCAATGACCGAAACGGATTATTAGGCGATATTATTAGCACTATCAATGCAACCAAAAGTAAGATTATGGCGCTACAAGCAAGAGCCAATAAAGAAAAAATCTGTATTACCGAAGTTACCATTGAAATCGAAAATGTAGAGGCTTTGAACAATGTGATCAAAGCCATTCGTAAAGTAGATAGCGTCTACGAAGTAAAGAGAAAGAAATAGAGCACAAAAGAAAGGGATGAAAGACAAGTGATACTAAAAAGAATTAAAGTAACAACCCATTTACAAGAACAAACGAATTGCTATATCGTAATGGACGAAAAAACAAAAGAAACGATGGTCATTGACCCGGGTGGCGATTGCAATGCTATTTTAGAAATGTTAGAAATCTTAGGTGGAAATCTCAAATATATTTATTTAACCCATTGCCATGGAGACCATATTGGAGCAGCACCAGAACTCAAAGAAAAAAGAGGTGGCAAAATCTTAATCCATCGAGAAGATGCCGAAGGCTTATATAATCCAGACATTAACCTAGTAGGCTATATTGGAATGGATGAAATGGCACTCGAAGCGGACTCTCGCGTGCAAGATAATGATCTCATCCATTTAGGCGATTTAGAGTTTCGTGTTATCCACACACCAGGTCATACCAAGGGAGGAAGTTCACTCTATTGTGCAGAAGAGCATTTGCTATTTTCTGGTGATACCATTTTCAAAGGTGCTTGGGGGAGAACCGACTTACCAACGAGCGACTTCCAAGCCGAGATGGATAGCATTACCACCCGTATTTTAATCTTACCAGAAGACACGATTATCTATCCAGGACATGGTAGAAGTACCATGGTAAGAGAAGAACAACCATTATATTTTAGCCTAAGACCAAGTGATGATTAGAAAGGAAGGGAAAGTGTATGAAAAATACCTTAATCAAAGAGTTATATCGTAACACAAAAGAATATGAAGGAAAGGAAGTCTGTGTTTCTGGCTGGACGAAAACTGTTCGCGACTCTAAAAACTTTGGATTTATTGAACTAAATGACGGAAGTTTCTTCAAAAATGTACAAATCGTTTTTGATACGGAACTTGCTAATTTTGAGGAAGTACGCAAATTAAGCATTAGTTCTTCCATTATTGTAACCGGAACGGTTGTAAAAACCGAAAATGCAAAACAACCATTTGAAATAAAAGCAAGCCAAATTGAGATTGTAAATCAGGCAGATTTAGATTATCCACTTCAAAAGAAACGCCATTCTTTTGAATACTTGCGAACCATCAGCCATTTACGCCCACGTACCAATACTTTCAATGCCGTATTCCGTGTACGTAGCATTTTGTCTTTTGCTATCCATCAATTCTTCCAAGAAAAAGGCTTTGTATATGTGCATACGCCAATTTTGACTGGAAGCGATTGCGAGGGAGCAGGTGAGATGTTTCAAGTAACTTCCATGGATATGGATAATCCAATTAAAGGAGAAGATGGAAAAGTAGATTTTAGTCAAGACTTTTTCGGAAAATCTACCCATTTAACCGTTAGTGGACAATTAAATGTAGAAACTTTTGCGCATGCTTTCCGCAACGTATATACCTTTGGACCAACCTTCCGTGCAGAAAATTCCAACACGGTCAAACATGCAGCAGAATTTTGGATGATTGAGCCAGAAATCTGTTTTGCAGATTTACAAGATGATATGGATTTAGCTGAAGAAATGATGAAATATATTATTTCGTATGTCTTAGAAAAAGCACCAGAAGAAATGGAATTCTTTAACCAATTTGTCGACAATACCTTGCTTGCCAGATTAGATAATGTGCTCCATTCAGATTTTGGACGTATGAGTTATACTGAAGCCATCAAGGAACTTGAAAAAGTAAATGACCAATTTGAATTTCCAGTCCATTGGGGAACAGACATTCAAACCGAGCACGAAAGATATTTGAGTGAGAAAATCTTTGGAAGACCAGTGTTTATTACAGATTATCCAAAGGAAATTAAAGCATTTTATATGAAAGAAAATCCAGATGGAAAAACGGTTGCAGCCTGCGATTTGTTAGTTCCAGGAATTGGAGAAATTATTGGAGGAAGCCAAAGAGAAGACGATTTCGACAAACTTCATAAACGTTTAGAAGAACTAGGTTTGCGCGAAGAAGATTATGGCTGGTATATGGATTTACGTCGTTATGGAAGTTGTGTACATAGTGGATTTGGACTTGGCTTTGAGCGTATGATGATGTACTTAACTGGAATGCAAAATATCCGTGATGTACTACCATTCCCACGTACCCCGAATAATTGTGATTTTTAGATAGGAGGAAATACTATGATACAAAAACCAAAAGGGACGAAAGATATATTGCCATCGGAGTCATATAAATGGCAATATATTGAGAAACTAGCAAAAGATATCTTTGAAAACAGTGGATTACAAGAAATCCGAGTTCCTGTTTTTGAAAACACCGAACTTTTTTTGCGAGGTGTAGGAGAAACAACGGATGTTGTACAAAAAGAAATGTATACCTTTGAGGACAAAGGCGGAAGAAGTATCACACTCCGCCCAGAAGGAACAGCAGGTGCTGTTCGTGCGTATATTGAAAATGGTATGGCAAGCCTGCCATCTCCCATTAAATTATGGTACGCGATGAGCATTTACCGTTATGAAAATGTGCAAAAAGGACGCCAAAGAGAATTCCACCAAATTGGTGTAGAGGTATTAGGAAGCGGTGCTTACCAAGCCGATGTAGAAGTAATCTTACTCGGACAAAAATTCTTTGAAGCACTCAAAATACCAAACATTAAGTTAATGCTAAATAGTATTGGATGTCCAACTTGTCGTGCGAAATACCAAGAAGCATTACGCGATTTTATTCGTCCAAACTTAGACAAATATTGTGAAACTTGTAAAAACCGTTTTGATAAAAACCCAATGCGTATTTTAGACTGTAAAGAAGATGCTTGCAAAAAAATGAACCAAGGAGCTCCAGTTATTTTAGACTATCTATGTCCAGAATGTAAGGAACACTTTGAAAATGTGAAAAAACGTTTAACCGAACTAGGTGTAGACTATGAAATTGACTCTTCCATCGTTCGAGGCTTAGACTACTATACCAAAACAGTATTTGAATTTGTTTCCCAAGATGAAGGATACACAGTACTTGGTGGAGGAAGATATGACGGCTTAGTCAAAGAATTAGGTGGTCAAGACACACCAGCCGTAGGCTTTGCAACTGGCGTAGAAAGAATATTAGAAATCTACGAAAAATACAACAAAGAAAATGTGGTACAACCACGTAAAATGGACTTGTACCTAGCAACCATGGGAGATAAAGCAGAACTTGAGGCAACCCAATTAGCACTTGCCCTAAGAGAAAAAGGACTTTTTGTAGAAGTGGATGTGGCAGGAAGGAGCCTAAAAGCACAATTCAAATATGCCGATAAAAAAGAAGCAAAATATGTCTTAATCATGGGAGAAGACGAGGTTTCCAACAAGACAGCAAAATTAAAAAATATGCAAACGAGTGAAGAAATGGAAGTTGCACTAAATCCAGAAGAGATTTATCAAAAAATTCAATAAAGAAGCATAAAACAGTCATGGCCATCATATATAGATAAAGAGAGAAAATAGGACAACAAGAGAATACTGCAAAAGAAGAAAGGAACTTTATCGATATGGTAAACATGGCTGTTATTCATGTGCGAACCCTTGGAAAATATATCTTAGCGCTTACGACCGTAGCGATACTTGCGGTCATTTTTTTCCGTTTCTTGCCCAAAAAAGAAAAAATCCAAAGTTTTCAGGTGCAAGAAATGCCATCCATGCTTGCTTGTTTAGATGAAACCGTGCCAGCTATGCACCAGGTCAATCATGAGGAAGAAGAAGCAAGTGCTTTCCATGTAACAGAAGCCCATTTGCAAAAAAGAATGTTGCAAGAAGAATATGCCATTCTTCATACTACAGAAATGGAAACGATTACAAAACCAATAGAAGAGCCAGAGCAAAAAGAAGAAGAGAAACAACTAGAACAAGGCGAAGTACGAACCGATGTGGCAACTGAGGAACAGCCAAGCAGTGTAAAAAATACATACAATACCGAAATGAGAGGTGTAAAAGTACGAAACGAGTCTAAGTATGAGATAACCGAAGATATGCTAAACCAAGACGAGGTGTTTCGTATGGGAAAAGTACTCATTTTCCATACCCATACTTGTGAAAGTTATACTCCGACAGATGCTTTTTTGTATACGCATAATGGGAATTTCCGTACCACTGATCGAGCCTTTTCAGTTGCAAGAGTGGGAGATGAACTTCAAAAAAACTTAGAGCAATATGGGATTTCTGTCATTCACGATACGACTTATCATGATTACCCAAACTATACAGGTTCCTATGGAAGGTCCATGCAAACCGTAGAAAGCATCCTAAAAGGAAATGCAGATATCGACATTGTCTTTGACCTGCACCGTGATGCGATTGGAGATACTAGTTATGCACCAAAAGTAAAAATTGGAGAAGAAATGGCAGCTCAAGTGATGTTTGTTATGGGAAGTGATGGTGGTGGACTAGAACATCCAAATTGGATGAAAAATCTAACTTTTGCAATGCAAGTACAAGAAAAAGCCAATGAAATTTATCCAGGGCTTATGAAACCAATTATCTTGCGCAACTCAAGATATAACCAGAACTTAACAAAAGGAGCGTGCATTATTGAGGTTGGAGCAACAGGCAATACCATGGAAGAATGCTTGGTAAGTATGAAATATTTTTCCAAGATACTAAGTATGCTCAAAAAGGATTGATTTTCAAAAAAAGTTAGTATACAATAAATTTAAGAAAAAATGAGAGAAACAAAGGAAGAAAAACAGGAGGTACCAATGACAAACTTGAAATTAAATCTAGCACAAACAGGATTAAAAGAAAAAGAATGGATGACCTATGCCAAAAAAGTAGAAGAAATCCATCAAGAATTGCACGCAAAAGCAAATGACTCAAAAGAATTTGTTGGTTGGCTTGAATTGCCAACCAATTATGATAAAGAAGAATTTGTCAAAATTCAAAAAGCAGCCGAAAAAATTCGCAAGGACTCAGAGGTGTTATTAGTCATCGGCATTGGTGGTTCGTATTTAGGAGCAAGAGCGGTCATTGAGGCTCTTAGCAATCCATTTGCAAAAAACGAAAAAGGGGTACAAGTTGTTTATGTAGGGAACAACTTAAATCCAACATATATCCATGATGTAATTGCGTTATTAGCCGATAAAAATTTTTCCATTAATGTGATTTCAAAATCTGGAACCACAACCGAACCAGCTATCGCTTTCCGTATTTTCCGTGAGATTTTAGAAAATAAATATGATTTGAAAGAAGCCAGAAAACGTATCTATGTAACAACAGATCAAGCTAGAGGAGCCTTAAAAACGCTTGCTAAAGAAGAAGGGTACGAAACTTTTGTGATACCAGATAATGTAGGGGGGAGATATTCTGTCCTTACGGCGGTAGGACTTTTACCAATCGCGGCAGCTGGTATCGACATTGCCAAATTGATGCAAGGAGCAAAATTTGCACAAGATAAATACAGCGACCGTAACTTGAAATACAATGATTGCTATAAATATGCAGTGGCACGTAATCTCTTGTATCAAGACGAAAAAAATATTGAATTGTTAATTGCCTATAATCCACGCCTCCATTATTTTATTGAATGGTGGAAACAACTCTTTGGAGAGAGTGAAGGAAAAGAGAAAAAAGGAATTTTCCCAACAGGAGCAGAATTTACGACAGACCTTCATTCCTTAGGGCAATATATCCAAGATGGAAGACGAAACCTAATGGAAACGGTTGTTGCCATCCAAAAGGAAAATGTGGATATTACCATCAAACGTGATGACGACAACCTAGACGGACTTAACTATTTGGAAGGAAAAACCGTTGGATATGTTAACCAAAAAGCAATGGAAGGAACGATTGAAGCACACGTATCAGGAGGTGTTCCAAACTTTGTAATTGAATTAGAAAAACTAGATGAAGCAGCCATTGGACATTTAATCTATTTCTTTGAATTAGCCTGTGCCGTTTCTGGTAAGATTTTGGGAGTCAATCCATTTAATCAACCAGGTGTTGAAACATATAAAACAAATATGTTTATTCGCCTGGAAAAACCAGGCTATGAGAAAAAGAAGTAGGAGGAGGAACGAAAAATGAAAAAAATAAGTAAGAAAATTGGCGTAGTCGTAGCACTTATCTTAGCAATTCTTATGATAATAAGCAATATTGCTTTGGCTAAAATAAAATTGGAAGAACTTGATCCAAAAAGTTGGATTACACTTCCTATGTTTATTCGCAATGATACGACTAATATTTCTGTCAGCCCAAATGCAGGAACCTATACGCTATATTACCAAATGCAATTTATGACAGATAGCCAATTTAATGCTATGGAAACCAAACAAAGAACTTTCAAAGAAGAATTGGACCGAAAAGAGGAAATCTTAAATACCAAAACAGCAGAATTAAACACGGTCATTAACCAATACAATGAAGAAGGAAAAAATGGAACAGTATCAGAGGCAACCAAACAAGCTCTAGATAACGCAAGAGCAGCACAAAAGGCAGCAGCAGACGATTATGCAAATTATGCAAAAGCTGCACAAGAAGAGTTGATGGAAATCATACCAGATTTTGTAGAAACCGCATGGAAACAAACAACAGACGGGACCGTAGAGTTGGACTATGGAGGAAAGACAGGTTCCATTCACTTTGTGCTTTGGGCAAAATTAGTAGCCAGCGGAGAAACCACCTATGATATGAATGTGTATTCAACTTCTGTAACGGGAAGTGAAACTGTATCCATTGGAGAAACGACACTAAGCCTAAAAGTAGGAGAAAGCAAAACACTAACGCTTTCCCATACAGGCGGAACCCAAGGCGTAATCTGGGAAAGTTCAGACGAAACGATTGCAGAAGTAAACGAAAACGGAAAAGTAACAGCAATCCGTGAAGGACAAGCCGTAATTACGGTAAAATTAGCAGATGGTAGTTCACGAGATACTTGTACCGTAACCGTTACCAGTGAAACTGGTGGCGGAAGTGGAAGCCAAGAAGAAAATCCACCAAAAGGAAATATTACTATTCCAGGAGCCAATACCAACAAGACCACTGGTGGAAGTACTACCAACACAGCAGGAAATAAACCAACAGGGGTAACGGGAAATATGGATAATACCAAGGCAGGCGGAAAGATACCACAAACGGGTAGCAATTATACCATTATCCTAATTGTGGCAGGATTTGCAATAGCAGGCGGGTTTTGCTATTACCAATATCGTAAATATAACTTCTAATTAGACAGAAGGAGGACGCAGAAAGTCCTCCTTCATTGCATATTTTGCAAAAATATGGTATAATGAAATGTGATAAACATTGTTTTACTCCGTTTTTCCCGTACAATGTTCGACATCAAGAAAAAATAATTATTTTAGGAGGAACAGGTATGTACACAAGTGAATTCTCGAAGCATTGGGACGACGTCAATGGTTATACCATGGAGGAAGCTATGAAGAAAAAGGAAGCCGTCGACGAGGCACACGGCGTGGGGACTCCCACTAGCAAGTGGAATCCCGCTAAAATCGTACCCGATCCCAGTCGCAAGAGTGGCTACAAGGTTATCATCAGCACGAAGGTGTAAATACCGGAAAAAAGATTTATCTTTCTCCCTCGCAAGAGGGAGTTTTCATTTGCAAAAAAAGAAAACAGACGAATTCAACG
>Ga0137297_11634_pt1 | contig 12423 bp, 12 predicted proteins | sample RamsorincwithD2O_FD_97191 | JGI IMG/M metagenome (GOLD analysis project Ga0137297, IMG submission 97191) | Mouse cecal microbial communities from Vienna, Austria - Mucin amended with D2O | ecosystem: Host-associated > Mammals > Digestive system > Large intestine > Cecum | place: Austria: Vienna... | reverse complement strand
CCATAAGCAGGCTAAAATGCTCATAATACGCCTGGTATCGTTCGTCTATTTTATAATAGGTTCTGTAATAATCTTCATTTACCGACTTCGTGTATTCGTCCACCAGTTCTCTGGCTTCCTCCGCCTGTTTTTCCAGTTCTTTGACATTTTTCCCAGCCTGGGCCGCTGCATTGTCATATTGTGCCTGGCTGTACTTCTTATTTACCGCCGCATTTTCGTTTGTCACCCGGGCATCAATTATCCCGGTTTCATAGTCTATCACTCCCTGTCTGTAAGCCAGTTCTGCCTCTGTAACCATATTCTCCAGTTCTTTTCTTGCTTCTTCCAATGTTCCATCGGAAACCTTAAAAACAACGTCACCTTTTTCCACTTCATCCCCCATAGAAAGATAGCTTTCCTCCACATACAGAGCTGTTTGAAGAAAATCCAGGTCCCAGGTCTCCTCCAGCATCCCGACTGCCGTCAAGCCGCTTGCGCCGACAACGCCTTCCCCCAGGCCGTTCATGGCAGGGGGCATATTCGTATGTCTTTCATCTTTTTTAAGCCTAGTAAAAAGAAAAACCGCAGCACTTGCTGCAATGATAATCATGCCTGCTGCCCACAGGATAATCACCCTTTTCTTGCCGGCTTTTCCCTTTTCTTCTGCCGGCCCTTCCTTTTCCACCAAAAATTTCATAGTTTCCTGACCCTTCTCCATTTTTGTATTGCGTTTTGCTATTCATGAATATAGAATGCAATCCTTAAAATAATCTTGAAAACTCATGAAAAAATTGTGAAAACACACTTTTTTTATTTTTCATTTAAGGTTTATGCTATAATATATATCTACAGGTGAAATAAAAAGGAGTTGGCCTGGCGGCTTACAACGCTGTGCTGAAATGAGGGTAAAAGTGAGAATATTAATAGCAGAAGACGAAAAACCATTGGCAGATGCCCTGACAGAAATTTTAAAGCAGAACCTCTATCATGTAGATGCCGTTTATCATGGAAACCATGGCCTGGAGTATGCGCGTTCCGGAATTTATGACCTAATCCTATTGGATATCATGCTTCCCGGCATGGACGGATTGTCTATCTTAAAAACCCTCCGCAAGGAGCATATTACAACCCCGGTCATTATTCTCACCGCCAAATCCGAGGTATCCGATATCATTGCAGGTTTAGATGCCGGCAGTGATGATTACCTTGCCAAGCCTTTCTCCACAGGCGAATTGCTTGCCAGAATCCGCGACCTTTCCCGGCGCAGCGCAGCATACAACGAAGAAGTTCTCTCCTGCGGAAATCTGTCATTTAATAAAAGCACCATGGAACTCTGCTGTGATTCCGATTCCTTAAAGCTTGGTTTAAAAGAATCCCAGCTTATGGAACTTCTTTTAAATAATGCTGGGCGGATTATGCCCAAAGACCTTATTATTGAAAAATCTGGGGATTGGACAGCGACGTGGAATACAATAACATTGAAGTTTACATTTCTTTCCTCCGGCAAAAAATGGCATTTCTGGGAACCAGCACACAAATTAGAACGGTTCGCGGCGTAGGATATCAGTTGGAGGCTATGGAAGAAAAAGATTGAAAATTTTCAATCCCAAGTTTGTGTCTGCGCTGCATCCACAAACTTGATATGCGCGGAAATACGGCGCGGAAATGGGGAGAAACATGATAAAAAAACTACAGCACCGATTCATTCTGATAACTATGTCATGCATCGGTTTTATCTTTCTTTTGGTTTTATTGATACTGAACCTTTCCATGACGGCTGCCAGCCGGAATCGGGGCTTTCATCTATTAGCGGAGCACATCCAAAAGAAGAATACCTCCAAGCCCCATGCCGGTAAACATTTACCCCCTGACGAAACCCCTCCCGGTTTCATAGAAGGACACCGGCCAAATGACTGGTTTAATGACATGCGGATTTTTTCCGTCACTTATAACAGTTCCGGCGAGGTCAGCGAAGTTTCTACAAACAATAATCCAAATCTGTCAGAAAGTAGCCTGCTGTCACTGGCCGATGCCATTTTAAAAAAGCCAAAAGACAAAGGCATAATTTCCGGTTATCTATATCTATATATTCCTTCCGAAGAAGGCATTTCCATTTATTTTCTGGATTATGGCCCAGAGCGGGAAATGTCTATGCAGCTTTGGAGTATATGCCTGTGGGTAGGGCTTGCCGGAATGCTGATTATTTTGATACCGGTTATTTTCCTCTCCCATTGGATTGCAAAACCGGTGCAGCTGGCCTTTGACAGGCAAAAGCAGTTTATCGCAGACGCTTCACATGAATTGAAAACCCCATTAACTATTATCACAACCAATGCGGAAGTGTTGGAAAACACCTTGCCTGACAATAAATGGCTGAATTATATCCTTGAACAAAGCGGGCGCATGAAGATACTGATTAACAGCCTTCTCGATTTGGCCCGTTTAGATTCCGGAAACGAAAGAACTGCCTTCCGCAGTTTTGATTTAAGCAAAACAGTCCGGAAAACTGCCCTATCTTTTGAGAGCCTGGCATATGAGCATGAAAAAAAATACGTTCAGGATATCGCCAATGGACTGTCTTTCTATGGAAATGAAGAAAATATAAAACAGCTTGTCACTATTCTTTTAGACAACGCCTTCAAGTACTCCGATATAAACGGCCGTATAACAATAACGCTTACCCAATCCGCCGAAAAAAAGCGGCTTTTGGTTCACAATACAGGAAAAGGCATTGACATAAAAGACCAGAAACATATTTTTGAACGTTTTTACCGGATTGACAATTCCAGAAGCAGGCAGTCCGGCGGCTATGGCCTGGGGCTTGCCATTGCGCAGTCTATTGTCGAGAAACATAACGGGCATATCGGTGTAAAAAGCGACGGGCAGAATTTTACAGAGTTTTGGGTCCTGCTGCCATAAGTACGTATAGTCAGTTGCTTTATATTCCTGCGGGCAACCAAAAAGAATGCTTCGCAGTTTCCTATATAGGTTCGGGTGTCAAAAGCCCAAACATTGATTTGTGAAAAATCCCTTTCTGACAAGTCTTTTGGTATCACCGGCTTATCAGAAAGGGAAATTTTTCATACAAGCATTGCTTTTACTTGTAAATCAACGCATAAGCATAGAACTTATTTGTTTTTATTGTAATTGTATCAGGGTTACTGTCCAAATCCTTATAAACAATCGGCTGCCCGCCCTCTGTAACACAAATCATCTTATACTCCCTGTCCTTTTTGCAAAGGGCTGACGGGATATTTACAGTAAACCGAACTTCTTTATCCATGCTATAGGTTTTATCGGAAAGCGGATAAATATTATAGGTCCTCCCAATTGTGTACCCTCCAAGGGCTGCTTCAAAAGACTTAAAGCACATGGGCCCCTGCATCGCATTTTCTATGGCAATCGGGTATGCATTATCTTTTGATGCCGTGTACCGGACGTTTTCTTTCCCCACACAGGCATACCGTTTTTTCTCGTCAGGGGTTACAGGTTTCCACGTTTCCTTCGCCGCTTTTATGCTTGCATTTTTGCTGGATGATGTTCCGGGGCGGCTTCCACTGCCGCTCGAGCTACCGCCGGGGGGATTTCCGGGATTATTTTCTCCAGAATTATTATCATCATCTCCGCCGGGATTGTTTCCATTGTCTCCGCCGGGATTATTGTTATCATCTCCGCCGGGGTTGTTTCCATTATCTCCGCCGGGATTGTTATCGCCATCTCCGCCAGGATTATTGTCATTATCTCCGCCTGGGTTATTATCGCCATCTCCGCCAGGATTATTGTCATTATCTCCGCCTGGGTTATTATCACCATCTCCGCCGGGATTGTTATCATTATCTCCGTCAGGGTTATTGTCACCATCCCCGTCAGGATTAGGATCCGGGTCGGGGTGAACAGGGATGTAGTTATAATGCAGGGCAACATTTAACACCGCTGAGCCCGTATCGCCTTGTTTTCCTATATTATTCCACTGCTCTTCAGTGCCGGTAAAATATATATCTTTCAGAGGACATCTTGAAAATGCTGAACTCCCTATTGTCATTACACTATCCGGAATAATGAGGGTGGTCAATCCAGCACAGGAAGCAAATGCACCTTCACCAATGCTTTCCGCACCTTGCGGAATTTCCACTCCGGCAAGCATCCCACAGTTCCTAAACATCCCAGCGCCAATGCGGTCTATATTCTGTGGCAGTGTTACATTCATTAGCCAATAACAGCCTGCAAATATGTCATCCCCCAATTTTACCTGTTTGCTGCCGGGGGCAAACACAGCGCCTTTCATTTGCGTGCATTGGAAAAATGCTCCAGATCCTACCTCCCCGATACTGGCCGGCAAAGCTATAGCGCCAAGGCTAGTGCAGGCACGGAAAGCATTTTGGCCAATGGTTTCCACCCCATCGCAGACAGTCACCGTGCTGAGATTCTGGCAATTGTAAAAAGCACTGTTCCCGATGGTTTTCACGCTGGAAGGAATGGTCACGGAAATAATCGACGAACCGTAAAAAGCATTGTTGCCAATCGCCGTCACACTGGATGGAATATTTGCACCAAGAACCTGGCAGTTCCAAAAAGCACAGGCGCCGATGCTGGTAACGCCATCCTCAATCACAACCTGCCGGATTTCACTGCTGCTATCCTTCCAGGGCTGGTCTGCGATACCGCTAAAATCCGGCATAGCCCCTTTTCCGGAAATGGTCAGCGTACCCGCCTTCGTCAGCTTCCAGGCAAGCCCTCCATCAAGAGTCCCGTCCCCAATTATCTGGTTAGCCTCCGGATCATCCGGCGGAATATAGTTTTCAGGGTAGCGGGTGATATAATGGCTGGTGCTCCCCATCACCTCTTCTTTAGATATTGTCCGCCCCCAATGAACCTTGCCCTGATGGTCTCCCATACTGATATTTCCTTCGGCAACTACCACGCCAACATCGCTCACTTCAAGCACAATTACCGTATGGGTGTCATTATTTATGCGCAGGATGTCCCCGACTTTTATATCTTCATAGGAAAATTCACCCGCTGCATACATCCTGTTGGGCAAACTGCCAAATGCCGTATCGCTGAGTATAAAAGCGAAGGCTACACAGCCAACGGCTGCGATATTCTTCCCGTCAAGGGTTCCGCCGTTCCAACGGTAATATCCTTTTGAGTCCGAATAAGGTTCATAGTCCGTCCAGGTTGTTCCTTCCTTATACGCATCCTGCTCCTTTAAAGCAATCATGGCCGCATAGGCTTGTGCCGGGGTGGGGACCGTACCATCGCGTGTAACCGATCCGCCCAGGATTTTGGCTGAAAGGGCATCCGCCTCCGACAACAGAGAGTCCTGCGGGCCAGTGGCCACATTGTCACTGACGGACGATCTGTTTGGGGCATCTTCCGGGAGTTCCTGATCCTGCCCTGAAGAAACTTCTGCTGTGAGGATCTCCCCCTGCCGCGAAAGGCCTTCCTGGGATGCGTATGCCACTGACTGGGATGAAACGCATAGGCATAACGCTAAAGCAACTGAAATCATACGTTTTTTCATTTCTATAACCTCCTACTTCTTTTAGATTGGGAAAACGTCTGGTTTACAATACTCTCCCATATAAATATTCTGCAAAGGCCTTTTTTGGCCCTGACATTAGGTTATTATTGTTGCTTCGCTTTGTCAACATGATTTATGGCAATTACTCTATAAATGTCATGATGTTGGGGTCAAAAGGTATTTTGACCCCTGATGCCAACGGATTGCTCCGATATCTCCGACAACTTTTCATTCACAGGCACAGACTCCCCCAGATAAAAGCCTCCCATTGTCTGTGCGGGCGGTAGAGAACCTCTTGATAAGATTTCTTGCTCTTTAGGAAATTTTATTTTAATATTCTTCAATTATCCATTGCCCGTTTTTCTTAGAACCTATTCTTTTTATAATTCCCTTTTCTCTTAAAACGCGAATATGTTTTGTAACCGTCGTCACTCCAACTCCTATTTGTCTACTAATTTCATTTACTGTAATATTGCTGTTCTCTTCCATCCAGCTTAATATTTTCTTATCACATTCATTCAATACAATCCCCTTCTTCTTTTGTAAATCTCTTTTCACTGCTTTACCTTTGTTTAATGGAATTGTTACTGTAATAAAATTCTCGGTAATATCAAATACTTCTTTTCCATATTTAGATACAATTAAAGGCACGCCATGCCCAGTCTGTTCTATATAATCCAACTGAACCATAATCTGCTGGAGTTCAAGATTCACAGGTTTACTTTTCCCCTCATAAAATTCCTCCAGTGTAAGTCCCTCTGGTAATCCTCCCACCGATATAACCTCAATGCGATCTTCAAACATATACACGGCTGGCGGTGTCTGTCTTGACCAACGATTGTGCAGACAGGCATTTAACCATGCCTCTCTAAAACATGGAAAATCAAACAGTTTGCTCTCTTTTCTAAGACTGCCACCTACATCCACTAAGGTATCATTTAGTGCTTCCATATAGTCTAACACCTGCTTTACAGCTACAAGCATACATTTATAACCGTATTCATTCCTCCTAATCAAATCTGTCTTATCTGTGCCACGAAATACCGCAACTTTAATAGAATAACTGTTAATATCTGCCAGAATAGCCGCCATTAAATTGTAATTTCCGTCACGTGTCAAAAGATTTAAGTTCTGCTTAAACGTATTTTCTCGAAGCGTAAGACTATTTCCGGCATATAACATCTTAAGTTGCTCAAAACTTAGTTCTTGATTATTCGCTTCAATATTTACGATAGAATCTGATACGCTAAGCATCAGATTGCGTAACTGCTGTGGCGATATTTCCCTGTCCTCGTCCGCCGATCTCATATAATACTTTCCATATGCTGAATAAGGTTTTTCATCTCCTTCTACAGTAACTCTAATTACATTTTTATCATCACATAGTTCCATAATAATTGTTGGAATAACTTGTGGTTTAATAGCATTCGCAATTCCCTGAGATATTTCACGCAATGTACGATCACCAATTTGCTGGCCTAAAATTTCACCATCATTTCTTACTCCAAAATACAATGTACCTTTTCCATTTTTATTCAACATAGAAGCTAATGAAATAACGCCTTCTTTCAATTCTCCCGTCGTTTTTTTAAACTCTATCAGCTCTGTTTCCATACCGAAATTCATAATATCACCCCTTCCATATTTATTATATTCTTTTTTATTATTTTAATCAACACTTAATAGACACTTTATTCAACGTTTATGTGATGAATAAAGTGTCTATTAACTCAAAACCTACTCCATTCTATCCCGGCAGACTATTTTCCACACAAAGCGCCCCATACCCAGCGTGTGTCAAGTTAATGCCAATCTTTTTATCTGGATATATAAGAACACTGTCTCCCAGTTGAAATTCCAGAGTTTTTTGTGCTGCCTCATTCCTTCTTTTCCTTTTTTGAATACCAGATACCCTCCTCTTTTCTAAATGATTTTTAGAAACCACTTGTTTCAAATTTTCCGATATTTCCTCTTTTCCGTAAGCCGCCTTCATTGCCGTTTTTAACATCTCTTCTGGCATTCCCATTTTCCCGGCTATGTAGAAAGCACAGCTTTCCCCAGCTTCTCCAATAACTACAAGGCTGTCTCTATTAACTTTTTTCAATATTTCTAATACATTCACAATATGTGCTGAAAATGTAGAAAGATTCTCTGATATATTTTGCCCATCACCTATATCACACAGAAAATTACTGTTCATACAAATTTCCGCTTTTTTACATGCCACGTGTAAACCGCATTGTGCCATCATACAATTTAATGCAACTGTCTTAATTGTAACTGTTTTACCGCCCGTATTAGGCCCTGTAATAACTACGCCATCAAAACTCTTCCCTCCTATTACAAAAAATAATTAACTGCTTGCACTTTCATATCTGTGTACTCCATATGACCAAAATGATAATGCAAAAAAAGTAAAAATACACACAATTGCTACTCCAAAAAACAGCCCCTTTACTGACAGTGCCCCTATAAATGCCTGTGTCGGCAACGTTGCTATGATTCCATATGGCAATACACAATAAAAAATAAACTTATAAATTCCATAAAAAGCAATCCCTGGTATTTTCAAACACAAGTTAATCGCTGTCTCCTCAATTTTCGTTAAATTGTTTACAGAGAAAACAAAAAAGGCAAAGCATCGTATCAAGAGTTCCATATCGTAGTACAGTATCGTCATCATAAAAACTAGAAACAGATATTTAATAATATTAGACCATGAAAAACCCATGTCTATTTCTTTCACCCCATACGCAATAATACATGCACTGAAAGCCAATAGCGGTATGGAACCTGGATTTATTTTTTCAAAAGTAATCCGCAATAGCGGATTTACCGGTTTGGTCAGATACAAATCCAGTTCACCTGTTTGTATTTTTTCAGGTATGGAAATCACTCCAAAAAAGTAAATTGTCATATTAAGGGCATTAATCAGGGAAAATGTTCCTACAAAAACAAGGATTTCTCCATGCCCCCATCCACGAATTTTATCCACATGTCCGTAAATTGCCTCAAAGGCAAAAAGCTGAACCAGAAAATAACTGGTATCAACAAAAAACGGTCCAAAGAATCCCAACCGGAATGTCATGATATGGGATAGCCTTAATTTCATTAATTCTTTCAAAAATTTAAAATTATCTTTCATATTCCTGCTCCGTCATATTTAATCCGATAATGTTCATAAGTTACTTGATTTAAAACAATAAAGAAAATGCACCATATACTTAAAACCAATAAGCCTGTCACTGCTTCATCCTCACATTTTCCTATAAACAGCATACTTGGGAGATATGTAACATAATAGAACGGCAGAAATCTCATGCTGGCTATCATCCATTCCGGCAAAAGTGCAAGGGGAATCACTGCCCCTGTCACAACTGCTGATAAGTTATCCTTTATCATGAGAAAGGTACTGATCTCCTCAAATTTTAAAGTTAAAATCCCAAGGAAATAATTGAGCTGAGCCATAAACAGCAGACCTAAACCAACCATGATAATTCCGCATAGCAATATCTTCAAATTGACTGTATGTACGATGGATATCCTGAACAAGCAAAACCACAGAACAGTTGCTAAAAAGCCAATGCCTGAAGAAAATGCAAGTTTCCCGACCTCCATCGCCACAAAATAGCCCTGTGTCTGTACCGGTATCACCATATATTTTGAAAAAGTGCCGTTTCTCAACATCCCCGTCATCTGCTGGCTGATTTCAGCAGACTTTTCCATCTGGAATAGATAGGAACTTATGATATAGTAAGAAATCATGGCATGAAATTCCAATCCTGCTATCTGCTCTTTTCCTTCAAACAAAATACTCCATAAGATCCATGCAAATAATATCTTAGCCACTGACAGAATCACATCAACAAATACATCTGCTCTCCAGATTAACTGCGCTTTCATATATGCCCTGGCAATTTCCAAATATTTCTTCACGTTTTACACCCCCTTATAGATACGCTCTACTACAGAGCCTATTTCTTCTTCCTCAATTCCAATATCCCGGATCGGATAATGACCTATATACGATTCCAGAACTTTTTCTGTATTTTGTTTTGGTATTTCAAGCACCAGTTTGTCATTTGTTTTTTCTAATATCCTGCAATGTTCCGGAACATCAGGCTCTACGCAATGCTCAAAGTATATAGTCATCTTCTTGCTCTTCTGGTATTGTTCAAATAACATATCCGTATCGCCGTCATATATTTTTCTGCCGTAATTTACTACAATAGAGCGTTTGCATAATGCCTTAATATCCTCCATATAATGTGAAGTTAGCAGGATGGTCGTTCCTCTCGATTCATTTATATTTTTCAAGAAAGTCCGAATCTGTTTACTTGCCACAGCATCCAGTCCAATTGTTGGCTCATCTAAAAACAGTATTTTGGGATTATGAAGCAATGCAACAATCAATTCCATTTTCATCCTCTCTCCTAATGATAATGTCCTTACCTGTACATCCATAAGTTCCTGCACCTGAAACAGTTCCACAAAAAAGTTCTTATTTTTCCTATACTCGTCTTCTGGAATACGATATATTTCTTTAAACAGTCTCAACGTATCCTCCGCTGTCAGTTCAAAAAACAACTGACTCTTCTGCCCCATAACTACCGCATATTGATGCTTAAATGCCTTCTCCAGCTTATTAGGATAAAATCCCATGACCTGAATTTCGCCACTTGTTGGCGCAATAATACCAGTCAGCATCTTCACTAAGGTAGTTTTACCCGCTCCATTCGGTCCAATCAACCCTATAAACTCACCCTCATCCACATCCATGTTAAAGGCATCTACCGCAATTTTTTCTTCATATTCTCTATGAAACAGACCCTTAATACTTCCTATCATTCCCTCCTGCTTCTTATACCGTTTATACTTTTTCGTTATATTTTCTGTCCGTATCATCTTCATGTTTAAAACCTCCAACTGAAATATATTTTAGTTCAAGACACAAAAAAACGTGGTTTCTGCCTATCATAAATAGACTGAAACCACGAATCCATATGTCTCAAATTGACGAAGTAAAACAAGGCTTTCCATGAAAGGATTCCCGCAATGTCTTAAAACTTGCACTCCATTTCATAGTTGGTCAAAAACAAAAAAAGCATGACCTCTACAGTCACACTTTCCCTTTTTCTCATTCATCAAAACAAGACAATAATTCCCAGTGTATGCAGTATTCTGTAAGGCAGAAACAACCAGCATTCAATAATGCTGAAAAGGGTACCATAAATAAAACACTATCCCTAGTGCTTACCCTCTTTATTAAATTTAGTTGTTCTTTGTCATTACAGATACCACCAACATATAACATATCTACCTTTTCTTTAAAATATGAATTTATATTAACTCATAACTTTTCCAGTGTCAATATTTATTTAATAGATATTTTAATTATATAAATTAATTAATTATTTAATCAGTTCTCCAAAAGATTGCATTAATTCTTCACTTTGTAATACCACACTTCTTTTAAATTCAGCAAAATTGCTTTCCCTACTCAGCATTTTCTTAATATTTCTTGCCTCACATTCCGAAATTGACGTTCCCTCCCCATTATAAATCTTATCAAGTAATTCTCTGGTCTCTCCATTTTCTGTACCATTTAATCATTCCTGTAAGCAGCAAGTGTTTCTTCTCATTTTTAGATAATTCTATTTTTATATTCTTTAAATGTCTGACTTGTCTTATATTAATCTCCTTCAAATATGCCTGTTCAACAACTACCATAATATGTCTCTTTCTAAGTCATCAACCACCAGTTCAACTGATGATTTGATTTTAGCCTTCCAAAGGGTTATATTTATATACTTCTATACAGCTTCATCAGTGCTATTTCCAATTGGTTCTACACAGTACCCTCGATCCAAAAATGCTTTGTTTCATTCACTTTGCAATTCTAGATGTCTATCGTAAATCATCAATGTACTTTTTCCCTTCAGCCATCCCATGAAACTTGAAATCCCTAATTAAAGCGGTATTACTACGCTAAGATGTACATGTTCCACACAGACTGCCCCACAATATTCTCTAATTTTTTTGCAAACAAGTAATTCATCATACTGCTACAATATATGTTGTACAAAAAATCGTTCCCTATTTTCTCTTTCATTTATCCAGACCTCACAAATTCTTTGTACATCTTAATATAAAAAGCTGCTTAGCATAGTCTACCACTGTGCCAAGCAACTCCGTTTTACCTTACATACAATAAGTTTCTACTAATTCTATAATCTCCTGATTTGTCGGTATCCTTAATCCTGGAATTTCCATTCCTATCAGGTTCCCTTTTTCCAATTCATCAGCACAAAATCCCACACATTTCTATCTCGGTAAACTACTTTCGACACAAAGCGCCCCATACCCCGCGTATGTCAAGTTATTGTCACAAACTTTTTTCACTTTTTTTAATTGAAAATCGCTGAGACCCGCATAACTTCGCTGGGCGTATGGTAAATTAGTGTCAAGTGGAGAAAAAACTAATGGTAAATTAATGCCAAGTGACTTTCAATGGAAAAGTGGTCGAATTCGACCACTTACAACCATGTATTTATCTGAAGAGAAACAATATTCTGTAATTTAACAACATCCGCCTATAAGCCTTTCTAATATTATGCAATACCATATTTTTTAAATATACTGTTCAAATCCTCTCTGCTAATTTTTCCTGCCAGATAATAAGCCTTAACACTGGCTTCTATCGATTCAAAAGCAGTATCAAACATAAACCAGTCCCCTGCATTATAATATTCCTGTAACTCTGTAAAATCACGTTGCAATTCATCCGGCAGATCGTCTCTTAAAAATATTTGTTCATCCACATACATTATTTCTCACCTCTCCCTTTACGGTTTACTAAAATCTAATGTGCACAATCACTTTTTATACATTCTAACAATACTTTTTCATACCTGTATTCA
>Ga0137297_10943_pt1 | contig 12429 bp, 10 predicted proteins | sample RamsorincwithD2O_FD_97191 | JGI IMG/M metagenome (GOLD analysis project Ga0137297, IMG submission 97191) | Mouse cecal microbial communities from Vienna, Austria - Mucin amended with D2O | ecosystem: Host-associated > Mammals > Digestive system > Large intestine > Cecum | place: Austria: Vienna... | reverse complement strand
CAGTACCAAGGCCAAAGTCTGCATCGTTTCCACCCAGAAACCCATTCCGTAAATTAACAATAGACCCAATGCCGTGAACACGCCGACTCCTTTTCCGGCCTTGAACCAAGCCAACAATGCCAAGCCCAAAATCATCACATAAAACGGAATCCAAGTCAGCCCATCTTGAAAAGTATCGATAAATCCTCCGACCCCATCATTTATCACATCAAAAAAACGAGCGAAATGCTCAGTCAGCCAATTAATGGCAATCTCTATATATTTTCCTATATTTATCATAATTCTATCGCGTTTTGAACAATTTGATCTATTTCCTCTTTATCCTTCCCCGTCATCTCGATTATAATCGATGAAGTAGAAACCAAGCCAGCCAATTGGTTGGCCTCATTAACGACCGGTAAGGCCTGCCGGATCTCCGGTAACAAAGGAAGCATATCCTCAACCGTCGTGTTTTCCAGAACCGAAGGCACCTCTTTCATCACAATCGATGAGAGATCATGATTCCCCGCTTTCCGAAGAGCCAAGACATCTTTCAAACGAACCTCGCCCAGAAATTGCCTATTCCCATCCACGACCGGCAATACATATAAGTTTTTCTCTTTCATTTTCCTCAACACGGTCTCCGGGCCATCTTTACGGATACGAGCGACAACCGGCTGGGTTATCATAATCGATGAGGCCGTAACGATACGTCCACGATCTACATTTTCCGTAAATCTAGAGACATAATGATTGGCCGGATCTGTCAAGATCTCCTCAGGGGTACCTACTTGCACGACCTCCCCGTCTTTCATAATGGCGATACGATCCCCCAACTTAATCGCCTCGTCAAGATCATGCGTAATAAAGATGATCGTTTTTTGCATCTTCTCTTGTAGTTTCAATAGCTCATCCTGCATCTGTACACGGATCAATGGGTCTAAGGCAGAAAAAGCCTCATCCATTAAGAGCACCTCGGGATCATTCGCGATCGCACGGGCCAATCCGACACGTTGCTGCATACCTCCAGACAACTCGCTAACCTTCTGGTTCTCGTATCCTTTTAACCCTACTAGGGCTACACTTTCCACAGCTTTCTGGTCTCTTTCTTTTTTAGGAACCCCTTGTAACTCCAAGCCAAAAGCGATATTACTCAATACCGTGCGATGGGGCAGCAATCCAAAATGCTGGAAAACCATAGCCATTTCCTTACGCCGTATATCCAATAATTCTTTATCCGAGGAAGTCGTTATGTTTTTTCCGTTGATAAAGACTTCTCCCAAAGAGGGCTCGTTCAATCGGTTAATACAACGTAACAGCGTAGATTTTCCACTTCCGGAAAGTCCCATTATCACAAATAACTCCCCTTCCTCAATCTTTAGGTTCGCATTACGTACAGCTACCGTACAACCCGTTTCTTTCAAAATGTTTTGTTTACTTTTTCCCGCTACTAGCATTCTTTTCGCACGCATTTTCTCCGGGCCGAAAAGAATAGATAAATTCTTTATTTCTATTTTCGTCATATAAAATCTTTGATTACTGGTATGATACAAAAAGATTAGGCCATAAGTCCAGAATTTCTTATGGCAAAACATAAACCAAAAGCATATATAAGTTAATGCTTATTATGGAAATTGACTACAACCTAAATCATCTCTTATGTAGACAACCGAATTTCAAAGAGTTTTGTTCACTAGTTTTTCCAACTATTGGGTCTTTTCATAGGTAAAGTGAAAATAAATGTAGAACCAAATCCTTCTTTGGACATCACAGAAATATTACCGCCCATTTTTAATACCAGACCTTTACAAATTGCTAATCCCAATCCGACTCCTTGCTCAAAATCGCTTAATTGCACGAACCGAGCAAAGATATTATCCAATTCATCCTTGGGAATGCCACAGCCTGTATCCGAGACATAAAACTTAACCATTTTCCCCTCAGCCTCAAGCGTATATCCAAACCAGATACTACCTTTCTTGGTATGCTTAACCGCATTCGTCAATAAATTCATGCAAATTTGCCATAATCGATTCCGATCTATATTAAATATGATATCGGAACATGCATCCAAGGTTATTTCCACCCCTTCCGGCTTACGTAATTGTATGGAGTTATATATATCTTTCATAAAGGAGGGTAAATAAACATCCATATAAGTAAACGTCATCATATCAGACTCGATTCTGGAAATATCCAAAACATCATTTACTATACTTAAAAGTAAATCATTGTTCATCTTGATCAAGCTAATATAATTTTGACGCAATTCCAAATCCTCCTCCACTCCTAACAAATCAGAGAAGCCGACAATAGCGTTCAATGGTGTACGGATCTCATGGGTCATATTCGCTAAGAAAGTTGACTTAAGCATATCCGCCTCCTCCGCTTTTTCCTTGGCACGGATCAAGTCTTCCTCAAACTCCAATCGTTCTTGATCATCGATCATACAGCCAACAATCAAATTCGGGAAACCATTCTCATCCTTCTCATGCGTCTTACCGATCACCTCATAGATCCGATAGGTGTTATCATCGTTCTTTAGACGAAAATCTATTTTATATTCATCCAATTTATTCGTACGGATCGTATTGAATAGATAGAAAAAGTCGCCAGAATCGTCTGGGTGACGAAGTTGCGGCAAAGCCTGACAGATGAACTGATTACGTTTCAATAAACTATTGGTCGTGCCATAAAACTGGAAACAACGGTTACAATGTACTTTATCGCAAGACTTAAACCGGCTGAAATTAAAAGAATAAGTCGTAATCTTGCTATTCTGCAAAGCAAGCTCCATCATCATCCGGCTTTCGGACAACTTACTGCTTAACGCCTCATTCGCTTTCTCCTGCTCAACGAGCTCCGATACATTCCGTATATAAATAATCACATACCGGTCATGTACCGGTACCAACCGTAGTTTAAAATAAACGATCGGAGCGTTATGTCCCGGAATCGATAAATCTAAATTCATGATCTCCGACTTATTCAAGCAACTTTGCACGATCGCGGCCACACGACGCTTAGTCTCATCCGGATAAATGAAACCCGGAAGATCATCGATACGCCGATTGATCGACTCCGGCGTTATACAAGTCTCCACAGCATAAGCGATAATCCGCTCTACGATCAATTGCTTGTTTACCAAAAGGATCGTATCTGGAACCGCTTCCGCCATCTTTTGCGACATGTCCGTCAATTCCTTCAATTCCCGGTCATAACCGGCTGCCTCCTGCCCGACCGCCGGATTACCCGTTAATAATAAGGTATACCCAAGAATATCTCTATCCTCATTCATTGAGGGGATGATGGAGTACGGTACAGGCAAAGAACCGGAAACCACGCTTCCCCCACGCAGATATTGTTTTTGAAGATCGGTCAACAAATCTGTACGAAAAAGATTATTTAATAAGAAGTCCGCTTCATTCGTAAAAGGAAATTTCTCGTTTAAGGACTTATTAATATCAATTAGCGCACCGTTTTTATCATACAGAGCACCTCCCATGGGATAATATGTAAAAAAATCTGTCAGCAAACGCTGTTTTACCTCGGAAACCTCCATATACTTTCTTTATTAACATCAATAAGTTACAAAGAAATAAAATCTTTGAAAATCAGAGAAATTTTAAAGCATAAACTTTAGGTCTATTTCACAAGAAAATCAGTCTCTTTACTAAAAAGCAACAACAAACCTTCACTTACGCTTGTTACTTAACAAACAAATTAATTATAATATGAAAGCATTAATAGGTAAAAAGGCACCGGAATTCCACGCTCCGGCAGTAGTGAATGGCAATGAGATCATCGAGGATTTCTCTTTGGAACAATATGTAGGCAAGAAGTATGTAGTCATGTTTTTCTATCCGATGGACTTTACATTCGTTTGCCCGACAGAATTACATGCCTTCCAACAAAAGTTACAGGAATTCGAAAGACATAACGTAGCGGTGGTTGGTTGCTCCGTCGATTCTCAATTTTCTCATTTCGCATGGTTAAACCAAGATAAGAATAAAGGAGGTATCCATGGGGTGACTTATCCACTCGTATCCGATTTTTCCAAAACCATCTCTGAAAACTTTGGCGTATTGGCCGCTGATTATATTACGAACGAAAGTGGAGAACTTATCTCCAGAGGAAATCCGGTCGCTTACCGGGGTCTGTTCCTGATTGACAAAGAGGGCTTGATCCGTCATTATGTAATCAACGATTTACCATTAGGCCGTAACGTAGACGAGGCTCTCCGTATGGTCGACGCCTTACAGCACTTCGAAGAATATGGCGAGGTTTGCCCGGCAAATTGGTCCAAAGGAAAAGACGCCATGAAAGCGACAAACGCAGGAGTCTCTAATTATTTAAGCCATCATTGATATATTGCAAGAAAGGGGGCTAGGCCCCCTTTTTTATACTATTGAGACAATCGTTTACACTTTCCCGAGATATGCGAGATATCTAGACGTAAGATATTAGTCCGGTAAAAAGATTTCTCAATATACTTTTCGCCGATCTCCTTAAACGCCGATGAATATTTATTCACGAGTAGCCGCAAGGCATACCGACGCTCTTCTTCCGGCAAATCCAAATCCATCTCTCCAAAAGCGATAGTGCTCTCGTAACCTGTCGTGAATTTTCCCGGAACGATTTGTGTAGCGCCAACTACCGTGAAACTCACTTTCGGGTTTTCTCGTAGACATTCCAGCTTATACCCTTCCGGAGCGCAATGGAAATAAATAGAATCCCCTTCCTTTACATAATTGATCGGGATTCCATACCCATACCCATTTATCCCCGACATGGCCAAAAAACCATATTCCGCCTCCTCCAATAAACGAATTGCCAACTCATTATCCAAAATCCGGTCTTTTCGTCTGATCTCTCTAAACATAGGTCTAATTTATTTATAAACGAGTATAATACACTAATCGTGGCAAATCTATAAAAAAATAATATACATTTGCGTCATAAAGTTGACACATGATAAATATTATAGATCTATGAGAGCAAGAATAACCTTATTATTATTCGCCATTCTTTACAGTTTCACTTGTCTGGCACAAACTAATTTTGAAAAACACTTCACGAAGAAAAGTCTCCGGATTGATTTCGCATTGAGTGGGAATTGGGATTTCCAAGCCGCCGCCATACAACAACTCCGGGAAGAACCCGTCTGGGCAGGGCCAGTCAAGAACTTGATCGATCCGTTTGGTTATGGAGGGTATTATATTAATGTATATGATAAAGCCGGTAAAGAGTTGATCTACTCACGAGGATTCAATACGTTATTCGAAGAATGGAGAAGTACGGAGCAAGCGAAGACCGAGACACAATCTTGGACAAATAGCATCTCTATCCCCTATCCGAAAGCTCCTGTCATCATTGAGATTACGGCAAGAGACAAGGCCGACATGCAGTTCCATCCTTTATTGAAACAGGAGATTGATCCGGCCAGTATTTTTATTGACCGGGGGAAACTCAAGGAAAACCGGATCACAAAAATCCAATATAACGGGGATTCCTCCGGGAAAGTAGACCTCGTATTCTTAGCGGAAGGTTATACGGCGGACGAGCAAGAGAAATTTGTAGCTGATGCCAAACGTTTTACGGAGGCATTGTTTAAGACCCCGCCTTATGACACTCGCCGGGAAGATTTCAATGTCTGGGCGGTAGATGCCGTTTCGGAAGAATCGGGAACAGATGTATCCGGTAAAGGTATATTCAAGAATACCGCATTGAATTCCGGTTATTATACGTTTGGGGTAGATCGCTATTTAACCACCCCGGATATGAAGTCTATACGTGACGCCGTATGGAACGCTCCTTGCGACGCAATCTTCATCTTGGTAAACACGGACGCTTACGGTGGTGGCGGTATGTATAATTTTTATGCCATGGGAACCGCCGATAACCCACGTACCCCAGTCGTATTCGTTCACGAGTTCGGACATAGTTTCGCCGGCCTAGCCGATGAATACTTCAGTTCCGAGGTCGCTTATCAAGATTTTTATAATTTGAAGTACGAGCCTTGGGAACCGAACATCACGACCTTGGTTAACTTCGATGCTAAATGGAAAGATCTTCTACCGACTAATACACCGATACCTACCCCATTAGATGACGCCCATAAGGATAAGGCAGGCGTATTCGAGGGAGGCGGTTACATCGCTAAAGGCATTTATCGCCCGATGGATCACTGTATGATGCGTGATTACGCTCCATTCTGTCCAGCTTGTAGCCGGGCGATCTTACAGATGATCGATTACTTCACGGATAAACCGATAAAACATTAAAAGGAAAGGGCGGGTACCCTAATAGTTTTGTTACATCAACTATTAAGATACCCGCCAGCACTAACCTATCAACATTTATTTCATCATCGGAACTTCTATCAAAAGAACTTTAGCGTGCTTCAAGACTTCTATCGTAATGCTATCGGTTTCCCAGAATCCGGCCCCGTCACGCTTAGACAGGATCGTATTACTTACCTCCACCTCTCCGTCGATCACGAATAAATAAACCCCATTATTTTTACTATGTAGCTTGTACTCTTTTACTTGACCGGCATCTAGGTTTCCTAAAGAGAACCAAGCGTCTTGGTTGATCGACGCAGGAGCGCTACCTTCCGGAGCGATGATCAAGGACAACTTATTCTTTTCCGAAGTAACCGGACGCACGTCATAACTGGCATAATGAGGCTTGGTATTCTCCTCACGGGGAAATACCCATATTTGCAAGAACTCCAATTGTTCATTACCGCTGTCGTTGAACTCGCTATGCACGATACCGGTACCGGCGCTCATCACCTGAATATCTCCCGGCGTAATCACCTCGCTATTCTTTATGCTATCCCCATGGCGTAAATATCCCTTTAACGGGATGGAGATAACCTCCATATTCTTATGTGGATGCATATCGAATCCCTCACCCGGCGCCACGGAATCATCATTCAATACACGTAGCATCCCGAAATGAACCCTTTCCGGATTGTAATAATTAGCAAAGCTAAACGTGTGATGTGTTTTCAACCAACCGTGATTCGCATACCCTCTGGATTGAGCCTTATCAACTACAACTCTCATATTTTCCTCCTTTTTAAATCTACATTAATAACAAATCCATAACTATAAATGTTGCGGGACGCATATTTCGAACATTTCATGTAAACATGTGATTCATATATGAACAGAAATCGCTACTTTTGCACAATTAAAAAAACTCATCCTGTAAATATAAAATCTTATGGCAATCTACTTAAACGATGTATCGAGAACATTTGGTGAGTATTTACTTATTCCCGGTTTAACCACCAAAGAATGTATTCCCGCAAACGTTTCATTGAAAACGCCGCTTGTGAAATTCAAGTCTGGCGAGAAATCCGCTATTGAATTAAATATTCCTTTCGTTTCAGCGATCATGCAATCGGTTTCCGGCCCTAAGCTGGCGATCGAGTTGGCTCGCAACGGAGGACTTTCCTTCATCTTCGGCTCGCAACCGATCGAGAGCCAAGCGGATATGGTTCGCAAAGTAAAGAAATTCAAGGCCGGATTCGTTATCAGCGACTCTAACCTTACGCCCGAGAATACCTTGGCCGACGTGCTCGAGCTAGTCCGCCGGACAGAACATTCTACGATTGGTGTGACAGATGACGGTACGCCTAACGGCAAATTGCTAGGTATGGTAACCAGCCGCGATTACCGTGAGGGCAAAGACCCGATGGACATGAAGGTGAAAGATTTCATGACCCCGTTCGCTAAACTAATCGTTGGCGAGCTAGGCATGACCTTGAAAGAGGCGAACCAGATTATCTGGGATCATAAGTTGAATACATTGCCAATCATCGACAAGGATCAGAAGCTTCAATACTTCGTATTCCGCAAGGACTACGATAGCCACCGTGAGAATCCGAAAGAGTTATCCGGCGGAGATAAGAAATTATTAGTAGGTGCCGGTATCAACACCCGCGACTATAAGGAACGTGTTCCGGCATTGGTAGAGGCTGGCGTTGACGTATTGTGTATCGACTCTTCCGACGGCTATTCCGAATGGCAGTACGAGACCTTGCACTGGATCAAGGATACCTACGGAGACAAGGTACTGGTTGGTGCCGGAAACGTGGTTGACCAAGATGGTTTCAACTACTTGGCTGATGCCGGAGCGGATTTCATCAAGGTAGGTATCGGTGGTGGTTCCATCTGTATCACCCGTGAGCAGAAAGGTATCGGTCGCGGACAGGCTACCGCCTTGATCGACGTAGCGAAAGCTCGCGACGAATATTTCAAGAGACACGGCGTTTATATCCCTATCTGTAGCGATGGTGGCTTGGTACACGATTACCATATGGTATTAGCGTTGGCTATGGGTGCCGACTTCCTGATGATGGGCCGTTATTTCGCCCGCTTCGACGAGTCTCCTACGAAGAAGATGAAAATCGGAAACAACTTCGTGAAGGAGTATTGGGGTGAGGGATCTAACCGTGCGAAGAACTGGCAGCGCTATGACATGGGTGGAAACGAGTCCTTGAAATTCGAGGAAGGCGTGGACAGCTATGTACCGTATGCCGGAAAATTGAAAGATAATTTAAACGTAACATTGGGTAAGATGATCGCTACGATGTGTAGCTGCGGTTCCATCTCTATCCAAGAGTTGCAGCAGCATGCCAAGATCACGCTTGTCTCCTCTACAAGTATCGTTGAGGGTGGCGCTCACGACGTGATCCTGAAAGAGCAGAATTAATTACAATATGTATTCTAGTAGAGGCGTGGCACGCTACGTCTCTACTATTTACACATTCAAATAATTTACCATGAAAAATCTATTACTTACAGTTATCCTTTTGTGTTTTTGTTTGCCATTCGTAAAAGCCGCCGATCAAAAGATGATCTTAATCTCGACCAACGAGACGGACTTGATTTTACAAGTAGCCCCCAACGGACGGCTCTACCAAACTTATCTGGGAAATAAATTAGTAAACGAATCCGAATTTGAGAACCTCTCATGGAATATCCAAGCCGGAACGGATGGCAGCGTATCAACCCGTGGATGGGAAGTGTATCCTTGTTCAGGAGCGGAGGATTATTTCGAACCGGCTTTCGCCATCCAGCACAACGACGGGAACATGACCAGTATATTCAAGTATGTTTCCAGCGAATCCAAGAAACTAGACAATAACGTTACGGAGACAATCATCTCCCTGAAAGACGACGTATACCCAGTGGAGGCTAAATTGCATTATGTAACTTTCGCTAAAGAAAACGTCATCAAGGCTTGGACCGAGATTCGTCATATGGAGAAAAAACCGGTCACGATTACCCAATACGCTTCCAATATGCTTTATTTCGAGAGTCCTCGCTATGTATTGACCGAGTTTAGCGGTGACTGGGCCAAGGAAGTACAGATGAGCAGCCAAGACTTGAAATTCGGGAAAAAGATTATCGATACGAAACTAGGCTCCCGTGCCGCCATGCACGCTTACCCGTTTTTTGAGATTGGGTTAGGTGCCCCGGCCAGCGAGAATACAGGAGATGTTTTAATGGGAACGATCGGTTGGACTGGAAACTACCGCTTTACGTTCGAGGTGGACAACGCCGGTAACCTTCGTGTCATCTCCGGCATCAATCCCTATGCGTCCGCCTATGAATTGAAGCCGAACGAATGGTTCGTCACCCCTGAGTTTATCTTTACGTTGAGTAACCAAGGAACCGGAAAAGCCAGTCGTGATATCCATGATTGGGCACGTAATTACCAGATCAAGGATGGTAAAGGCGATCGCCTTACCCTACTGAACAACTGGGAATCGACCGGTTTCAATTTCAACGAGAAGAAATTGGAGGAACTAATGAAAGAAGCCAAGCATCTAGGTGTAGATATGTTTTTGCTGGATGATGGTTGGTTCGCTAATAAATACCCTCGTCAAAACGATAAGGCCGGATTGGGCGATTGGGAGGTTACACACGATAAGTTGCCGAACGGCATTCCTCATCTGGTGCAGACCGCTAAAGATGCCGGCGTGAAATTCGGTATCTGGATCGAGCCGGAGATGGTAAACCCCAAGAGCGAACTTTTCGAGAAACACCCGGATTGGGCGATCCATCTACCGAATCGTGAGACTTATTACTACCGCAATCAACTTGTCTTGGACTTAAGTAACCCGAAAGTACAGGATTACGTATTCAGCGTAGTGGATAATATCATGACCGAGAATCCGGATCTGGCTTTCTTCAAATGGGATTGCAACAGCCCGATTACCAATGTCTATTCTCCTTACCTCAAGGAGAAACAGAATCAATTATATATCGATCATGTACGAGGAGTCTATAACGTATTCAAACGGGTAGCCGAAAAATACCCTCACCTACCAATCATGCTTTGTTCCGGAGGTGGAGCCCGCTGTGATTACGAGGCATTGAAATACTTCACGGAATTCTGGTGCAGCGACAACACCGATCCGATCGAGCGTTTGTATATCCAATGGGGATTCTCCCAGTTCTTCCCGGCAAAGGCAATGTGCGCCCACGTGACTAGCTGGAACAAGAATACCTCCATCAAGTTCCGTACCGACGTGGCCATGATGTGTAAGATGGGCTTCGATATCAGCTTGAAGGAAATGAACGAAGACGAGATGAAATATTGCCAAGAAGCGGTTGCCAACTACAAACGTCTAAAGGGCACAATCCTCGACGGCGATCTCTACCGTCTTGTTTCCCCCTACGAGACCAACCATTCATCCGTGATGTACGTGGATAAGGCAAAAAGCAAATCCGTCCTATTCGCTTATGATATCCACCCTCGCTTCGGAGAAAAGACTTTCCCCGTAAAGCTACAAGGATTGGACCCGAATAAGAAATATAAGGTACAAGAGATAAACCTCATGCCGGGCCAGAAATCGACCTTGGTTACCGACGGAGGTACCTTCAGCGGAGATTTCTTGATGAAAATAGGAATGAACGTGTTCTCTACGGCTCATGCCCGTAGCAAGGTCATAGAGCTGACCGAGGTTCATTAACTGTCAATTGTCAACTATCAACAGTCAGCTAAACATGGACATTATCCACGAAATAACCCCACTATCGGAAAAGGATTGCTTCTACATCGTAGACCGACGTAAGACAGAATTTACCTATCCGATCCATTGCCACTTGGAGTACGAGCTCAATTTCATTGAGCACGCTCCGGGGGTAAGGCGTGTGGTCGGTGATTCCGCGGAAGTGATCGGAGAATACGAGTTAGTATTGATAACCGGGAAAGAACTGGAACATGTCTGGGAGCAGAACGCATGTAAATCGCCTCTGATCCATGAGATCACGATCCAGTTCTCTCCCAATCTCTTCGGGAATAATATATTGGAGAAAAACCAATTCAACAGTATCCGGAAAATGTTGGAGAAAGCTCAACGCGGCATCAGTTTCCCGATGTCTTCCATCTTGAAGGTTTACCATTTACTGGAAAAGCTGGTTTCCGAGGAGCAAAGTTTTTATGCGGTCATCAACTTCTTGACCATCTTGTATGAGCTTTCCATCGAGGAGGACTACAAAGTATTGGCTAGTTCCTCGTTCGCTAAAATAACGGATATACATTCCGAGAGTCGTCGTATCCAAAAAGTACAAAATTACATCAACGAGCGATACCAACAGGATATCCGCCTGAACCTACTGGCTGAACTCGTAGGTATGGCCCCTTCCGCTTTCAGCCGTTTCTTCAAGTTGAGGACCGGGAAGACCCTCTCCGACTATATCACCGATATCCGTATCGGTTACGCCGCCCGCATGCTGGTGGACACGCAACGATCCATCGCGGAGATTTGTTATGACTGCGGCTTCAATAACCTCTCGAACTTCAACCGTATCTTTAAGAAAAAGAAAAACTGCTCTCCCAAAGAGTTCCGGGATAACTACAAAAAGACAAAAATCATTGTATAAGAGACCTTTTTAACAGGGATAAATACATATCCCCCCCTATTTCTATACAAAATCCCCCCTTCTCTTTTCCTTCACACATCTATCTTTGCGACCAGTCACAAAGGCTTTCATGCCTACGGCTACCCCATCGATGTGTTAAAAATACACTCCGGCAAAAAAGTATTATTCTTGGATAAAATAGTATTTGAACGCACTTGGGATCCGACGTAATTTTGCGACAGAAATTAACAATACATATTAACAACAAAAAACAATTGCCTATGAGGAAGGACCGAAAATCTAATGTTTTTAGCAGTTAACCGCTAATGACCCTATTGAGTAAATGAATTTTAGTTTAGCCTTATATGATTTAATGTAAAAAATAATGAATTCAACAATTAAGAAAACGACGCTGTTTTTAGGCGCATGTATGGCCTTCCAGCTAGGTGGCATACCACAAATGTTAGCCGCCCCTAGTACTTCGATGGAAGTCATGCAACAAACAAAAAGAATCACTGGTACCGTGAAAGACGCAACAGGAATGGAAGTCATCGGTGCCAAT
>Ga0137297_11632_pt1 | contig 12435 bp, 10 predicted proteins | sample RamsorincwithD2O_FD_97191 | JGI IMG/M metagenome (GOLD analysis project Ga0137297, IMG submission 97191) | Mouse cecal microbial communities from Vienna, Austria - Mucin amended with D2O | ecosystem: Host-associated > Mammals > Digestive system > Large intestine > Cecum | place: Austria: Vienna... | reverse complement strand
GGGGCCCGGAATACCAGAAACAAAAATATCAGTCGCAAAATGAAAGCAATAATATTCTATCGTTCCTCATACAGAGGCAACACGCTAAAAATTGCACAAAGCATGGCAGATGCCCTTGCTGCCGAATTGGTATCTATCGACAGCAATCCGTCAATCGACCTGTCGGATTATGACCTCATTGGCTTTGGCTCCGCGATAAACTTTGCCGCTCACGATATACGACTTCAAGGATTTGTTTCAGGTCAATATCTTAAAGGTAAAAACGTGTTCGTATTTTCCACCCGTTGCAGACCTTTCTTGGGAGCATATCATAAGCACCTCAAAAAAATCATAGAGGCGAAAGGAGGAATTATAGTCGGAGAGTTTTCCTGTCAAGGATTTGACCGCACCGGGCCGTGGGTTCTGATGGACGGCTACAATAAAGCCAGACCGAATGAGCAGGATATGTTCAAGGCAAGACTGTTCTCGGAAAAGCTTCGGTGGAAATTGCATCCTTTGGCATTTGTTTGTAAAAATCCGATTGCAGGATATTCTGAAAGCATACCGATACGCCGCAAGGGTTCATATATAGTAGCCGGTAACAAGGTGGTGTTTCTCAATACCTCTACCTGTATAAAGTGTGGAAAATGTATCAATGTTTGTCCGATGCACATATTCTCACTAAAAGATACGGTTTTACCTACTGATGAGAAAAATTGCATCCAGTGCCGGCTTTGCGCTGACAACTGTCCGACTTCTTCAATATATATCCATGAATCGTTCTTAAACGGATTGCGGATAGCTCTCAGGGAATCATTCAGTAACAAATTGCAGAATAGTTATAAAGCTGAGGATAATCATCATTAGGTCTTTTAACCTAACACGGATGTCCGCTTTTTACTATCACAGGCTATTACATCGCTGTAACTTTGCAGCGTACTAATCAAATAATAAAAAGTATTATTGCTGTCCGATAAAACTTTTTGAGGCAAAACAAAATTAGGACTGGCACCTATTGCAGGAGTCAGTCCTTTTAGTTTAGTTTGTGTTGGCTCTAAACTATTGCTGTCCGATAAAACTCAAATAGTGCAATAAAGTATGGCTCGAACACCGTAAAATCAGCGTTCGAGCCATAATTTGTTGAGTTATCTGAGTTTTACTGGGCAGTAATAAAAAAGCCTCGTTTGCGTTGAGATGGCAAACCGAGGCTTAATAGATTCCTCCGGATGGAACGGAATCAAGTTAGGATGAGTTATGTTTTTGGCTGTATCTGACAGTGGAATTATTCTACGGTCACGGATTTGGCAAGGTTGCGTGGCATGTCGACGTTGCATCCTTTGCGGATGGCAATGTGGTAGGCAAGCAGTTGGAGAGGAATCGAGGATATTATTGGAGATATGCAGTCCGGGACAGATGGTATTTCAAGAATATCATCGGCTATTTGCGAGATTTCACGGTCATTTTCATTAATGACGGCAATAACTTTGCCTCCACGAGCTTTTACCTGTTGGATATTGGATATGATTTTATCATGGAGATCATCTTGAGGAGCGATGACTACTGTGGGCATCATTTCATCGATCAGGGCTATCGGTCCGTGCTTCATTTCTGCAGCCGGATAACCTTCGGCATGTATGTAACTGATTTCTTTGAGTTTCAATGCACCTTCAAGTGCTGTTGGATAATTGTAGCCACGTCCAAGGTAAAGAAAGTTGTGTACGTAAGTGTATATTTTGGACAAGTCTTCAATCTTTTCGTTGAGATTGAGTGTTTTGCCTATCAGTTCTGGCAGGTTGCTGATTGCTGTCGCTATCTGGCTGACCTCAGCATCACTGATTGTTCCTCTGAGATTTCCGACGGCTACGGCGAGCATTGCAAGGACGGTCACTTGGCCTGTGAAGGCTTTGGTCGATGCGACTCCTATTTCCGGGCCAACGTGGATATAGGTACCGGTGTCGGCTTCACGGGAGATTGAGGATCCTATAACATTGCAGATACCATAGACGAAAGCACCACTTTCATGGGCCATCTTGATGGCAGCGAGAGTGTCAGCTGTCTCGCCTGATTGAGAAACAGCGATCACGATATCATTGGGTGTGAGAAGAGATGTGCCGTAACGGAATTCACTGGCATATTCTACTGTAACAGGGATATGGGCCAGTTCCTGGAACATGCGTTTGCCGATTAGAGAGGCGTGCCATGATGTCCCGCAGGCAACGATTACGATGCGATTGACGTTGAGAAATTTTTCTTTGAAGTGGTTGACTCCGTTGAGGAATATCTTGGTGCCGTTGTCATAGATGCGGCCTCGTATACAGTCTCGAATTGTAGCCGGCTGTTCCATTATTTCCTTAAGCATGAAATGTGGATAGCCTCCTTTCTCAAGTTGTGCTATGTCGAGATCTATCTGCTGAACAGATGGGCTGACTGCCTCATTATCGAGGTTGAAGACTTCAATGGCAGTTCCACGGCGGATAATTGCAATCTGATCATCGTCAAGATATATGATGCGATTGGTGTATTCTATGATTGGTGAGGCATCAGAGGCCATAAAGAATTCATCGTCACCTAAGCCAATTGCAAGCGGAGAGCTTCGACGGGCGCAGATAACAGTGTCGGGATTCCTACGGTCTATAACTGCAATGGCGAATGCACCGACCACTCGCTGGAGAGCCTGGCGGGTAGCTTCATAGAGCGAACAGTTATTTGACGTGTGAATATGTTCGATCAGGCATACAAGGACTTCGGTATCGGTTTCGCTCTGAAATGTGTATCCGTTGTTGATAAGAAATTCTTTGAGGACGGCATAATTCTCAATGGTGCCGTTATGGACCATTGCAATATTGCTGGCGTTACCAACGTGTGGATGTGCGTTTATGTCGTTCGGCTCTCCGTGGGTAGCCCAGCGGGTGTGGGCAATTCCGACCGATCCGCTTATGTTTCTCGATGAACAGACGCTTTCAAGATCGTTGACTTTGCCTTTTGACTTATAGATGTTGAGATTGCTCCTAGAATCGATCAGTGCGACTCCGGCACTATCATAACCTCGGTATTCCAGACGGAGAAGACCGTTAATAAGGATCGGATAGGCCTCACGATGGCCGATATATCCTACAATTCCACACATAATATATTGTATTTAGTTACTATTTTGATTTAATTTTTTCCAATGCGACTGTTGTTACAGCCATGAAAGATTATTGAAGATGTCAAGCATCTTTTTGCCTGTCTCCGGTTCGACTGAATTAATGAACATTATTCTGCACAACAGTCATTCATGAGTGCCACAAGAATTTCGGCGGATTCGAAATTCCCAAGCCAGTTTATGATGGATGTGACTGAAATGCGGTTTTTGAATTGAGAAGAGGAGAGGAACTCAATTTTATTTGCGATTTCAGGAGGTAGGGAGGTCATCGTTCTGTCAGGATGCGGTTATTGCGGTTCCGGATATTGTTGACTTTTGAGTTGAGGACTTCGCTTGCTTTGTAGACGTAGCGGGAGGCGTCGAGGAAGAGGTTGGAGTTGACGCCGTTTTTGCGGTAGGCCTTGAGGTGGTCGGAGAGGATGCGCAGGTGGCTTTTGACGCCGGAGGTGGAGGCGCCGCCGGTGCGCATGGCCACGCAGTCAAGCGGGATGTAGCGGGTTGAGATGCGCTGGATGTAGATCAGACGAAGGAGGTGTTCAAAGTCAGCGGCAACGCGGAAGTTGATGTCGAAGCTACCGTGGCGGTCGTAGACGCTCTTGCGGCAGTAGAAGGTGGGATGGGCGGGCTGGAAGCCGAGTTTCATCATCCAGGGGCGGAAGGTGCGGGAGGAGTAGTAGCGGACACTGCGGCTGAGATCGGAGTCGTCGACGTAGTGGACGTCGGCATAGACGGCATCGATTTCCTGATCGGCGAGTTCGGCTGCAAGGGTGGCTACGATGGTGTCGGCGGTGAAGAAGTCGTCGGAGTTGAGGATACCGATGATGTCGCCGGTGGCCATTGCGATGCCTTTGTTCATGGCGTCGTAGATGCCGCGGTCGGGTTCGCTGACGTAGCGCAGACGGCCTTGGTAGAGTGGTTCAAGTTCACGGACGATGTCCATTGTGTTGTCTGTGGAGGCGCCGTCGACTATGATGTGTTCGATCTGTGTGTATGTCTGTCGCAACACTGACTCCATTGTGTCGCGCAGTGTCGCACCGCTATTGTAAGTTGCAGTTACTATTGAGATTTTCATGTGTAATTTTGGCCTTTATAAATGACTTGACCGTCGAGGTGTTTCTTTCAAAAATCCAGTAAATTCCATATGCAATCAAAAGAGCAAGTAAAAGCCACATGATATAGAGGCTTATAGTGTAAATGTTTATTTCAGAACTTTTTGGTGCTCCAAGATAAACCAATATATCTCGAATGGGAATATGAGTTAAATATAGTGTATAAGAGAATGCCGCAAGTTTGGTTCCGATATGATTCAATTTGATTGAGAATTTGTTTGATGGAATGTCTTGTACTAACTGAACCATGAGCAGGCAGAACGCAGAACTGAATATTAATTCGGAAAACAGCCTGAATTCACGGAGCAGTGGCACTGTTTTGCCTCCTTCAGAACTCAGTTGCAAAATACATAAAAATAAGCAGCTCATGATAAGTGCGGTATATTTTAATACTTTTGATTTCATAGGGATTGTAAAGTAGCCAAACGCTCCGATCAACCAGATGAATAAGAAATAGGTTTGGAGTTTCATGAATGCTGCAAATGAAATGATCAAAGTGAGAATCCCGATGTATATTTTTGTTTTGCCTTTGTTAAGTATACTATACCCGACAGCGCACATTAAGATATAAAACCAGACTTCATAACTCAGAGACCAAAGGGTCTCAAAGATCGGAGGACATGTTATTCCTTGGAGAGATAAAATATTACCAAGCCAGATTTTAAGGTCAATTGGGATGCCGGTATATAAGCAAATTGGAATAAATAGAATCAATGAAGATAATAAAGGGAGCATGATTCTTACTGTTCGGTCAATCGAATAATCCAACGGCTTGAATGTCTTGTTCAGAATTCGTTCGATTGATTTTCCTCCAACAAGGAATCCTGATAATATAAAGAATATGAGAACAGCTTCATGTCCTAAGCGTGTGGATGCGAAAAAGGCAAAAATAGGGATGGTTTGCTGGTTTGTTGGCAAAGATCCAAAGTCAACAAAAAAAGCTCCTCTAAAGTGGCATGCAAGTACAGCGAAAGCTGCAAGAAATCGAATTAAATCAATCCAAGATAAATGATTTTTATAGGGGGGTAATTTGTTGATTTACAGTGCTTCCTATTTGTGGGGCCATTATTCGGAATTTTGAATGGTTTTGTTTTATAAATATTAGATGCGTCTGGCTTTTGATAAAGCAGGAATTCCTTGACAAATAGTTTGATCGCTTATGGATTTGGTCGCGATAGATCCGACTGAGAGCACTGCTTCATGACCAACGTCAACGCCAGGACATACAACACATTTTGCGCCTACCCAAGCACCATCTGCTATTGTGATAGGTTTTACGATTAAATCAAACGAAGGTAACTTATAATTGTGGTTGCCACAGAGTAACATAGCTCCTTGGCTTATGCAACAATTTGATCCGATAGTAACCTGTGCAAGGTTGTCAATCCATACGTCCTCTCCAATCCAGGTATTGTCTCCTATAGTTAGCAACCATGGATATTTGACGCTTACTCCCGGTTTGATCACTACGCCTTTCCCTATTTTAGCGCCAAATACCCTTAAAACAGCAATTTTAAGTTTAGAAATCGGATTCCAATGGCTTTTTAGAAAGAGCAGATTCGTAAAATACCAACAAAACCGTTTGATGGAATTACCTCCAGGATTATACCAAGAGTTATCGTATTTGCTTAAATCGGTGTTCATATAGAAAACATAGATTGGTATTTGGCTATTACTTCATGGTTTTCGCAAATGTGTTTAGCAAAATTGTAACTGTCCAAACACATTTCATTGAACTTTTCGGCTGGTGCGTCAGCTAACTGATCAATTGTGATAGCAAAATCCTCCTGCCTGTCCAGCGGAATATCATAACCAATGTTTTTTGCTGTCAAATTCTGCCACGGTGTACGATCGCTAATTATGACAGGTCTACTATTCATGAAGCTTTCAAGGATTGCATGTCCGAAATTTTCGCCGGTAGTAGGCAAATACAGTGCATCATATTGTTTATAAATTTCCCCCAACATTGACGGGTTGATACTACCTTTATATCTCACGGTTACATTTGCAGGTAAAGAATTGATTGCCAACAGGCATTCTTTCCAATATTCATCGGAGTTGATCTGGCCAAATAAGTCATATTCGATTTTGCCAGAACATCCTGCAAGAGTTTTGATTGCATATAGAGTGTTTTTTTCAGATGAAATACGAGCAAAGCTAACTAATCGGATTGCTTTTTCAACTTTGGAGGATGGTGAAAATGGAGAGAACAATTTGCGAGGAAGATTTTCTATAGCTACGCACTGAGATGAGTTGAATATTCTTGCTCGAATGTGAGAACATTCAACTTCGTTTGTGCCATGGAAAATAGCGTTATCGTAGAGCCCTAAAAACTTTAACCCCATAAGGTATGTCCGTTTAATGAATGGCTTGACTGAAATTGCATGAGGAGAGAGCATGCCTCTTGCCGAAACAATTAATTTGTCAGGCTTTATTTGCTTGGCAAGGATAAGAGGATATAAAGAAAAATAGCGAGAATATATTCCATTGACATACCATACCGGACAGCAGGCTTCTTTTACTGCTTTTCGCATTGTCGACAGGCTCAGATTATTTTTGCTGAAATACCAGATGTGGCAATTGCCGCGATCCAGCCATTTATCAGAATCTACATCCGGATAAGGTTCTGTCGCATGATAGTCTGTGTCAGAGGTTATGACGTAAAAGTCAAATTTATCAGACAGGTGATCAACAATGTTTACATTAGAAGTAGTCGGACCGCCAGCTTTATAACCAGGTTTGAACCAATCTATAAAAATTAAAACCTTCAGTTTTTTCATAATGTTTTATATATTTCATTATACATGGCTGCAATGCGAGACGGATGGAATCGTTTGATGTTTTCCTTTCCATTAATTACAAGAGCATGTCGTAATGATGAATCTTTGATTAATTTTACAAATCCTGATCTAATACTTTCTATACTCATTGGATTTACAAATAAAGCACCATTTTTCCCAGCTACATCTCTAAGGACTGGAATATCCCCTGCAAGGACTGGGCGCATGGCGGCCTGAGCTTCAATTATTGGCATGCCAAATCCTTCAAAAGAAGAAGGAAAACTTACGATGTCACATTTCCTATATTCTTCAACAAGCTGAAGCAAAGATATATCGTATGCATTTTCATAGTGTATTCCACTCTTATTAAGTAATTCTTTTTGACCGTCTGAGAGCATTCCGATGATAACGAGATGACAATTCAATGTCGTTAAAGCATCGATAGTGCGTTCAAGGTTCTTGTTTTTTTTAGTCCCGATATGAAGAATACGCGGATTCGTGCTTATTGTCGTTCTTTCGATTCCGTTAAAAGCGGTATTGTAAGGATTCGGAATGACTCTGATTTTATTCTTGCTCCAAGGACACACTCTCAGAATGTCAGTTTTTGTAGCGTTGGAAATAACGGAAATCCGTTTGACAATCAGCGTCGGAATCCAAAACCAAAAAAGTCGGACATAAGTTCTTTTAAGCATACCGCCGGTGAAAGCGGAGCCGACATCGTGTATTGTAAGAAGAGTATGTCTGCCGGTTCCTAAAGCAATATAATGTACATCTCCTGTGATATGATTTATTCCGTTGGATCTTTTTTTTGCAAACAGAATGTTTTTTAATATGATCAAAGGAGACCCACCTTCATGAGGCAGTGTTTCATTTTTATGTTCGATGAAATTTGGATCAATTGACTGAAATACAGATTCAATACTGTTTACTCCTTTACGTTTCTTCCTGAAGAAGATTTGTAACATCTTGATTTGGATAATATTTATTTAAAAGTGTAATTATTGCCCAACAGAAAATTAGGGATTTTACTGTCCAGTTAAAAACTGATAAGAAGTTTATCTCAGCTTTTATTAAGTTAAAGGAGATTATTGGAGCAAAAAAGATCCAATAGCCTTTTCGCTGATATAAAAAATAAATAAATTCAAGAAGTTGAGAGATCAATGTCCCCCATAAAAACATAAAAATGGCCCCCCCGGTAACTCCGAAGTTTCCGTACGCCTCACCCCAGATGCTAAGACCCATTGACGTTGATGAAGATAGATGGTATCCGGTAAAATGCTCAAAATCCTGAATGGATGCTTTACCGGAATCTTTCTTTGTTGGAAATAGGAATCGCGGCAATAATGAACTTTCGATACCTTCGAAAATGGTCTTACCATACAAATAGTCTGTTTGTTGTGGAATATGGCTATAAATTCTCGAAATAATCCAGCCTTGGTTGAATCTGGAATTGATATCGGTTTCATCAGTTTCTATTAAGTTACCTGTTAAAGAGGAATAAAAAAGATTTACAAATAATGTTATATTGTTTCCGCTATATCCTTCCTTGCCATACCATGTATATGATCGATAAACCGCTTTAATAGATTGAAGGGTGAATAACCCAACAAAAAGACATGCAATAATGATCAATTTCTTGGTTAATAGGTATTTTTTTATTGAGAATAAAGTAAGCAACAAGAAAATCCCCCAAACAACCATATTATGAAACATGCCACCTCGTAAACTAATTAATAATAAGAACACTATTGCACAGAGAACCGACTTTATTGCTTTTTGTGGTTTTGCGTACATGAGCATAGTTATCCCGACAACAAATAAACCGCCCAAAAGTTCTTTAATGAAAGACCAAGTCGATCCCATTACAGGCATTAACATTGATAATGCGCCTACAATTATTAAAATTTTTATCGGTTTAAGAAGACAACAACAATGTGATGTCAATTTGTTGACGTTGGGTTTATATTTCAAACGAGAACGTCCATAATATACCCCCGCGACAAATCCAATATAACCTAATAATGTCCATTTCAAATAGATGTCTTCTGAGACAGACATCGGATAAAGATTAAAAGGACTGTGATAGGTCAAAATAGGAGAAATTAACCATTGAAAACCGGAAATACACAACGCGATTAGTCCAATTGGCATTATTTCGGAGTCCTTAGTTAGAAGATCAAAAGTGATAACTCCGACAAGAAGAATAGCCCCCAACTCCATAATTGGAATGCTATTAACAAACATTCCAATAAATATTATACTAAGAATTAAGATTTTAAACTTAGAGATCATTTATAGTGTACAGATAAAACTGATTTTAGGCCCATAAACAGGGCGGCAATAATTAAAGAAAAAACGAATACAACAAACGGCCCGGAAAGGCTATAATTTGGTATAAACCTCGATAGAGATTCATGGACTAGCATATGAAATACAAATATCAATCCAGAATATTTCATTCCTAAATAGGACAATATCCCTGCTTTTGATTTTAATGACAATACCAAACAAAATATGGCGCAAGACAAAAATATAGTCATCAGATAGATGTCCCTTCCGTTTAATATCCCTGCATCAAACAAGAAAGCAATTTCTAAAGAACATAAAACAGTCAGGACGCTTACTAATAGAGTCAATACTCGTGTTGTAGGTAATGAATACTCAAATTTCCTAACTAAAAAACCGATACCGACACACGGGATACCAATTGTGAAAAAATTCCGATGTATGAATGATACGAAATGTCGATCTATCAACCATGAATATTGCCCCAAAAATAAGTTTATGAAAAGTCCGGAAATTATCAGTAACGGAATAATTTTCTGTGCTTTAAAGTGTGAAAGCATCCAAAACACAAATAAAGTTTGCACTAATGCATTAAGATACCAGAATGGGACATTGACACTAACACCAATTAGAATAAGATTTCGCCAAAATGACAGGTTATAAATCCAATATATATCGTTATTAGAAAGTAAATCGCCACATAAATCTACAAATAAATATAGCCCTTGCGCCAAAACAGTAAAAACTAAAGCCTTTAGACACATTTTTTTACATCTTGCTGAAGTAATGATGGTTCCAGACTCCGAAATGAAGAAACCTGTAATCATAAAAAAAATCGGTACAGCCAATCGAGAGATTAGCTCAATAATATATTGAGGAATAATTACGGATGGAACATGAATAGTTATAACGAAAAATGCGCAGAACAATTTTAGTACATTTAACTGAGGATAGGAATTGGTGGTAGGGGAGGGGAAATATCTCATTATTAGTCATTTATTGGATACTTGGGTGAGGAATGATTTGTAGATGCGTTCACAATAATAATCATATTCCGTATTATCAACCGACGTTATATCAGATAAATTAGGCCAATTCCCTTTTTTGCTATTAAAAGATTTGCAACGGTTGTTTATGAATAAGTTTCTGGATGCCATATTTTGGATTAATAGCATTGTAGATGGATACCAAACATTTAATCCGCATGCCAGATATTCATAAAGCTTATTAGTTTCATTATATTTATAATTTAATGTTTTTGCTTTATACAACAACAATCCGACATCATATCTAGAGAGTAGTTCAGGGATATCAAAATAATTCACTCCATGTGAGTATAAATTAATCCATGGTTTATTTAATTTGTCAAAATAGGAAATGATATCTGGATGAAAATTAAAAGCATAGAAATCTATGGATATTCTTCCATTCATTGTATTTGCCCACTCCACAAATTCCTTTACAAACATATCTGAAAGAGATAAGGAACCGACATATATACAGCGAATAACACCGTTTTTACTTAAATTTTTGTGTTTTGTAATCCACTTTTTGGGTGGATAATTGGGCATGACATGACATTGTGTTGAATTTAGAAAAGGATAATCATTTTTAAATAAATCCAACCTATACGAATTGGTATGGGATATCCAATTGCAGTGTTTGAATAACCATGATTCTTCGAAGTGTCTATATATATTCCAGATTCTCATTCCAGGTCTTTTATATTCTGTTTTTGTCATGTATTCATGATAATGACTACAAACCGTTATATTTTTGTTAATATAACGTTTATACAAATATGCTGGAAATGATGATATTGATTCGTAATATAAAATGATGTCTGGTTGTTCTTTTATTAGTTTGCAGATGGCATAAATAACAAACCAGAGATGTTTTATCAGGTTCATTATTGAGTTCCCTCTCCTCACTTCGTTGAATCCATAATAAACCTTGACATTACCCTCGGTCGTTAAAATCCGTGAGCCAATTGCTGCTCGTGTTGTTATTACAGAAATATTCGCTAATTCATCAAGTGAATTTATAAGATTTACGGCAGGGGGATAATAATCAATTGGCAATGTATGAATAATAGACAATTTTTTCATTTTAGATATTTCCTGCAGCTCCTAGAATTATAGTTTCAATTTTTGAAGTATATTCGTTCGGAGAGCATATTTGAGTTATTATTTTTTGCCCTCGTTTAAAGTCTTCAATATAATCATCATTTGACATTAACAAATCAATTAGTTTCAGAAATTCCACAGAGGGATCGTTAGATGAGGGATCTACCATATATGGTATAAGGTTTGTTCGACGTGCAATTTCGCCAATCCCCCCAGCATTAAAGCCAATAAAAGGCACCCCATAGTCTAATGATTCAAAAGCAATTCGGCCAAGAGATTCGATTTTATTAAAATGAAGCAGAATATCTATATGGGAATATATATTATCGCTTCCGTTTACATAGCCGTGAAATACGCATTTTATATTTTTGTAATTTTGAGATTTTTCTACGAATAATTTTACTTTCTCAGATTCTGTGTTGATGTCTCCGAAGAAATTCAATGTCAAACGCTTAGATGTTTTGCTTTCAGCGGTTTCGCAAAAACTAATTAATGCGTCTACCCCCTTAGTATCTGTTAATCGGCCAACAATTCCAAGTTGAATATTGCTATGGTCGATAGCTTTAAATGCACCTGATCTTTTTCGCTGAGAATATATATCCAGCACAGTTATTGCATTTTGCCCTGTATTGCGTTTTATTATATTAGTAATATAATCTGAAACTGAAATTAAAGTTACATTATCTGGCATATTGCCAATACGGTTGATTGTGCAGTCTTCAATCAGGCGTATGTGAATATAAAACTTCTTCTTGGGAAATAATTTTGCTAAAAGTTTGATATAACGAGAGTGCCCACCTTCATTTACGTAAATGCCACCAATTGCCCCGATAGCCAAGAATAATGCCAGTAAACCATAAAGTATTTTAATTGATTTTATAGGATTTACTATGGCATCGGCGTTGGGATCAGCTTTCAAAATATCAATAAATTTGCCTTTTGGCGCATAGACAGTATATTGATGGTGACTGGTACACAAAAAATCGTGAAGAACTTGCTCACTACCATAA
>Ga0137297_11626_pt1 | contig 12470 bp, 7 predicted proteins | sample RamsorincwithD2O_FD_97191 | JGI IMG/M metagenome (GOLD analysis project Ga0137297, IMG submission 97191) | Mouse cecal microbial communities from Vienna, Austria - Mucin amended with D2O | ecosystem: Host-associated > Mammals > Digestive system > Large intestine > Cecum | place: Austria: Vienna... | reverse complement strand
AGGGATACCTACCTGAATATATCCAAGGAAGGCTCCTACAATAAGTTTAATCAGGCATATTTTGTGGGAGGGCCGGAACAGGCAATGTCGGCCTTAAATCGCAATCTGGACTTAAACATCACGGACTATGTGACCTTTAACTGGAAGGCAGTGGCCGATGGGATAAATATATTGGGAGGCATTGATCTGGAAATTACGGACAGTGAATTCCGATACATTAATTCCTTTATTACGGAAACGGTAGAATCCACAGGAGTTTACTCTACCCATTTAGCCAATGCCGGATTGAATCACTTAGACGGCGTACAGGCTGTGGCTTACAGCAGGCTTCGCCTTATGGATACGGATTTTAACCGTACTGAACGCCAGAGGAAGGTGCTTTCCCTGGCATTGGAAAAAGCCAAGCAGGCTGATTTGACTACGCTGAAAACGATTGTGGGAACGGTAATCCCGGAAATCTCTACAAGCATTGGAATAGAAGATGTGATTCCGTTGGCAAAAAATGTAAAGCGTTACCATTTAGGAAAAAGTGCGGGATTTCCCTTTGCAAAAACTACGGCAGACGTAGGCAAGCTTGATTGTGTAATTCCAATGACCTTAGAGTCAAATGTAATCCTCCTGCATCAGTTTTTATTTGATGACGAACATTACCAGCCGTCCGCATCGGTAAAGAAAGTCAGCGGAATAATCAGTGAACGGACAGGAGTCTATGAAGAGGGAAAATCAGCCGGCGCGGATCAAAATTTATCCGGTTCCCCGCAACAAAATCCTTCTGGAGGAGGAGCGGTTAATCCTCAGCCTGAACCGGCTCAGGATGGCAATGATGATGGAAGAAACGAAAATACCACTGCTGAATTTAAGGAAGAAAATCTGAACACAGAAGTTCCTGCAGAAACTACAGAGCCTGAGTCTGAAAGCCAACAGCCAGGCAAGCCATCGGAAAAATCGTCTGAAGAGGAAGATGAACAGGAAACGATTTCCCCTCCGCCTATCCCAGAGACGGAAACAACGCTGTCAGAAGAACAGATTCACGAAGGCCCAGGGAGTGTGGATTCCACCACTGCCATAGAACATACTAAGCCAGCGGAAGCTGCCACGACAGAAGAGTATGGACCAGGGGTTGGATAATAACCATTGTGTGCTGCGTGATAAGTTTTGATTGGTCAGGGGAAAGAGATTAAGATTAGGCAAAGATAAAGAAGGGATCATAAAAGGAGGAAAAAAATAAGGCGTGAAGCCCGATAAGTATACATAAAAATATTATGTATACTTATCGGGCTTTATTGTATGTTTTTATGGTATTGTTTATGAATACGTTATTGTCATGAATGATGGATCGCAGGCTGTGTATGTATGATGATATTGCGGCGATGAAGTTTTTATTGCTTTACATTGAAGGTTTACGTTAATTGCAGGGATGGGGAGTTTTGATATCATTTATTTCCGCAATCAATGAGCCAAGTGCCGTGCTTGCACGAGCATTTGGCGAATGCTTTTTGATGCGGTTAACCGTAAATGGATGATTAGTTAAACATAAAGCTTTATCTTGTTATATGGTTTGTGGCGGCAATGGCAGTGAAAGATAGTGTGAGTTGACGCCCGTAATTATTCGCGAAAGAATAGTTTAACGAATAGTTGGGGGGTGCAATAACTTGAACAGACGCTTGTTCGCCATGATTTTAGCCTTCTGCCTATGCTTCCATGTCCCCGCATACGCTTCGGGTGCATCCCCCTCGGATGCCAAGTTTTTTGATGCAATACTCTCCTTCGTGGAGACAATCGTTTCATTCGTCTGGAATATGTTCCAGCTATTGATTACCGTGGTCGTGAACATTACCCGTGCGGTTGCCTGGCTGTTCCTTTGCATAGGATACCTGCCGCCCTGGCTGATCGCTATGCCAACTGCTTCTCCATCGCACGCCGTGTCACAAAGTTCCTGACGGTCTCCCATGCGTCAAACAACGTTACTTCCATCCGTAGGTTGATTATCTGTATTTCTATTGCTTCCCGTTTTAAATCCAGGCTTAGGGCATTATTCAGGTGCATCTTCAGGAAGTCATGGCCTTCCCCGATTACGTCAATTTTTCGGCTGATGTCATTTTCAAGGATTAGGCGGTTTTTTGTGACTTCTTCTTGGATTTTATCAATTTTTTGTGTTAATTCCTGCTTTACGGATTCGACTTGTTTTTCCACGATGTTTGAAATTGCTAATAATAGCTCGTTGTCACTCATGGCATTTTCTCCTTTCGTTTCTGTTAATGGTATCATATGGGCATTGGTGAGTCAAGCAGCAGTTTCCGCCCTGGGCGGAAAGTCGGCGTGGCAACGTAGGCTGCGCACGGTCTTGGGGCGGCAGGACTTGTTGAGGAAATGGAATAAAAAGTGAATTTTTTAACCCTCCTTACTCTCCTGCCCCCTAGTACTGCGTTGCGTAAATAACGGTGAATAGGCGTCTGATGTCTGCGTTAGATGTGAATCCCGCGAAACGAAGGCGTAGTGGTGCTACGTCGAGTTTCGTGGGATTCACAGATGACGTAGACAGCGGGTGCATATTCACTGGAATTTACGCAACGCAGTACTAGGCTTTTGTCAGTTGTGATTTGGGATTCTTATATGGATATGTTTTGTTTTTGTATAAGTCGTATGTGCTCATAATTTCCTCTTAGATATCTTCTGTGTCCGATATCCTTTATCCACAAAATAAAAAAATAAATTTCGGCATTTTTAACAAGAGCCTAACAGGGGGCTGAACAGTAACTCATGGCATACAGTCCATGGCATTTTTGGAAAAAAGTACTTTCTTTTATATGCAGTCTGTGATATACTGACACCAAAGTCTATCGTTTATCGGTTTAAGAAAGCGCAGAGTTTTCAGCCGGTAGGTCGAGCGGCTTTTACTTTGTGTATTGACAAAAAATATCAAAAAAGGAGCGACAGAGACGTGACGGGAAATCAAGGGAGCTCCCGCACCAGCCGGGGGACGAAGCGAAGTTTGAATGGAAGGATATTGAGACATACCACACTCAATATTCTAATGCTGGTGGTTGTATGCTGTGTGATCATGGCTCTTTCCATGCAGTCACTTGCCAAGAGCATTTTGCTGGACAGTCTTCAGCCAATGGCCCGACAATCGGCTAAAACGATGGAGGCTAACATACATATGCTGGCGGATCGCATGATGACCATTGCCGCCGATTCCAGGATGAATACCGTGACCTCCGTCAGCGGAGATGATGGAGAGGGGACACTCCGATCGGATGACGGACGGATCAGGGAAAATCGTATGGCCGTGCTGGAGGAGGCCGCTGAAATTTATGAACTTTACACCATCGCGCTGTACGATTTGGACGGAGGGCTGGTGCTTGGGATTGAGGACGCGCCGGAGAGCCTGGATGGCAGCTTTTTCGGGCTTTTGAAAGAAACCGACAATCTCACAACCGATTCCTCCACCATTTTCCAGGGGAAACTGGGGATCAGGATGGGGATGCCGGTGAAAGAGAACGGCGAAACGGTCCTGTACGTGGTGGGTGTCTATAAATACGATACAATCAACGATGTGATCAGCAGCATCAACCTGGGAAAAACGGGTATGGCCTATATGGTTAACGAGGAAGGCGTCGTGACCGGGCATCCGGATCAGTCTCTGGCTCTCAATAAAAGTACACTGGTACAGCTCAGCGGCGGCAACGGGAACGCGGCGGAGCGCGTAACCACCGGTGAAACGGGGGCGGCGGAATATCCCGTTGACGGAAAGCAGATGCTGGTGGCGTTCTCTCCCATTCGCGGAACCCAGTGGTCGCTGGTGATCCAGATTCCCAAGTCGGATTACAACGGCCTGATCAACGGGGCGATGATGGTATCGGTTCTGGCGACTATGGCAGTGTTGGTTATATCCATGCTGCTGGTTCTTCGCCTGGCCAGTTCGATTTCCAGTCCGGTGAAGAGCGTGACAGGACGAATGGTAGCACTCTCCGACGGCGATCTCCATACAGAGGTGACGCCTGTTTACAGCGGAGATGAGCTGGAGGTTATGACGCAGACCCTGGACGCTACCCTGGAAAGCGTGAACAGGTACATATCCGACATCCAGCAGGTTCTGACGCGGGTTGCTGACGGAGATCTGCGCACCGAGCCCCAGGTGGATTACAAGGGCGATTTTGCGCTGATCCGCAGCAGCCTGTGTACGATCACCGGATCCATGAACGAAACGCTTCTTGGCTTCCGTGGCGCGGCGGCGCGGCTGGCGGATATGGCGGCGCAAATGAATGGACAGTCCGCTCAGCTGCATCAGGCGTCCCTGGAGCAGAACCGCTCCACCGAAGAGCTGGTTCATGAAGTGACCCATGTGAAAGAACGGCTGGTGGATGTCACGGAGAGCAGTGGTCAGACGCGGGTTCAGACGGAGGAGATCACGCAGCGGGTTCGGGGCGCCAACGAGCAGATGGAGGCCCTGTCCTCCGCCATGGACGATATCAGCGCCAATGCCCAGCAGATTACAAAAATCGCCAAGGATATTGAGGACATCGCGTTCCAGACCAATATCCTGTCCCTCAACGCTTCAGTGGAGGCTGCCCGAGCCGGATCTGCCGGAAAAGGCTTCGCGGTGGTGGCTGGCGAGGTGAAGCAGCTGGCGGCCAAGAGCGCAAGAGCCGCCCAGAGCGCCACGGAAATGATCCGCAACACGCAGTCCATTATCCGGACCGGCGTAGCGCTGACTGCGGATACCGCAGATTCCCTTCATGCGATTTCTGCCGTTTCTTCACAGATCAGCGTTATTTCGGATCAGCTGACAGAGGCGGTACAAGGGCAGGAGACGGCTCTTGCCGTCATGGAGGAGCGGATCGACGCCATTTCCGCCATTGCGAACCGCAACCTGCAGAACGCGGAGGAGACGGAGCAGTCAAGCGGACTGCTGGAGAGAGAAGCCGAAGCGCTTAAGTCCCAGGTTCAAAAATTTATTCTAAAGGAGATATGCGGCAGATGAAACGAATTTTTACCATTCTTTTGAGCCTGCTGCTGGCGTCGTTTTTGACGGCCTGCGGCGGTCAGACCGGTCTTCAGGACGGCTATTACACCGCTCAGGCGGCTGAGTTCAATTTCGGCTGGAAGGAATATGTTACGATTCTGGTGAAGGGCGGAAATATTATCTCCGTGGAATATAACGCGGAGAACGCCAGCGGCTTCATCAAAAGCTGGGACAATGCCTATATGCAGACGATGCTGCATGAGAACGGCACCTATCCCAACGAGTACACCCGATATTACGCCGGCCAGCTTCTGGACGGCCAGGGGGAAGGCAGTATTGACGCACTCACCGGCGCCACCTCCTCCCACGGGACGTTTCGGGTGCTGGCCCAGGCCGTGCTGGAGCAGGCCAGACAGGGAGATTCCAGCATTGTGTTTGTAGACACAGCCCACTGAAAACCTTCTGCCCGCCTAATCAGACAAAAAGCCCTGGCCGGACAGAAGAACAGCCGTGAAGGACAGAGAAGAAAGCAGCGGCTAATTCGGGAGCGGGGATAAAGCGTCCTGAATCACAGCCAATTAAAACAGGGATAAAGCAGAGAGAACCGCTAAGGACGGTTCTTGCTTTATCCCTGTTTTTTATTTTACCGAAAAATATTTCCTCGTCTTATCGGATCAAAATTCCAGATCACTGCCAATAGGCATGTAGAATACATTCACTACCGTGGGTTCTATATTGGCCAGGGTATTAAAATCCACAATGGCCATATTCTTTGCGTCATTTACATAGTCCTGGGAATCCGTATCCCCGAATGCCCCCCAGCCGTTGCCGTGTTCTGTCTCCTAACGGAACAGCCATTTCAGCTTCGATGCGCTGGTCAGTATGGATTTGGTGACAATAGTACCTCCCGTTCCCCGGATATACACCTTCATCTCCTGTTTCGTTTCCTCGGATTTTCTTGCCTCCGATTTCTCTTTCCTTTTTTTCCAAATAATCCCATATAATTTCCCTTTCTATGCCCATATCAGCAGCAAATCTGAAATACCTTTTCTCCATATTCCTAACCATAAAGCGCTTTGTCATCATCTAAACCGTCCACATCATTATCTCCTGTCACAAAGAACGTCTCCCCTCTTCCGTCTTTATGTTCCCTTGTTATTCATTTTTTTCAAATCTCTCTTGAACAATTTCTTTTAAAATCTTCTTTCCCAAAGAAGTTGTTATTTTATTTTTCTCATCTTTCCAGTCTAAAATCTTTTCCTCTGTAAATTCTGCCCCTTTATCTTTATACACATAGAATTGATACAAAGCTTGTATCTTATCTAATTCATATGCAATCTTGCCGTTAATATCAGAAGTATCTTTTTTATATACATTCCACACCTCTTTATACTGCGCCATGTTTCCTATTTGGTCATAAGTATCATGCATTAATAACATACGCATTCTGAAATCTTCCAGTTCTTTACGTTTCTCGCTGTCTTCTCTTGGGACGGCATCCCCGACGTCAATCTCGGCCCAATCATGAATTAAAATGGTATCTAATATCTTTTTCTTATCATAAGATTCATATTCCTTTTCTTTCGGTGATTCCTCCGGCAAATAGAGCATCCCTAAGACCCATGTGTAATATATATGCTCCGCTACATTTTCATAAGGTTTTTTTACGGCATCATTTTTTATTTCTTGTTTCCACCCTTCACGCACGATATCCTTGACGCCATATAACTTTTCATATAAACAGCGAGGTGCATAAGTATCTTTCTCGATATCTTCTTTTAACATCATAAGATACGCTCTAAAATCAATATTGATATTGCTCTGTTCTTTTTTCAAGGTACTGTCAATAATTCCTTCCAAATTCTGCATAAATTCTTTCGATAAACTTCCTTTTCCAAGCCGCACCTGTATTAAGGAACACAAAGTAAATAAATTAATTTGGAAGTTAAGATCTTCTGTCCCTTTAGTCGAAGACAAATAATGTTCAACACGATTCAGAAGCATATTATATGTTATATCTATATCTCCTGTGCCATCATCATTATAATTATATATTCTACTATCCGGCTTTCTTGGAACATCTCCATAGTATTCCAAATGAAAGCCTCTATTAATCTGGTTTGCAATAGGATAATTTAACAGCATCCCCAAATATGCTTCCCTTTTATCCTTCTTCCCCAGATACACAAGGCTTATAATCACAGAGCGCAGTAGCAAGTGCGTATCTCTCTCTTCCTGCTCCGTCTGTATTGTTTTCTCCTCGATCAAATTTTTATATAAATCATCGTAATATCTTTCTAATGAAGACAAAATATCCGCCCTTAAACTTTTATGGGTGATTCTTCCCATCATATACAGAACTTGTGATTTTGCAAGAATTCCCCCTTCCTCATATATTTGCTTACATTTATCAAGAATCAGTTTTTGAGTTTCAACATCCTCATTAATCAAAGGCTTTATAAATATATTCACATCTTTCGGAAACAGATACTCTAAATATTTAATATCTTTCACACCGCTATAGTTTTTTATTTTATTTACAAAATAATAGGCAATGAGAAAATTAGAGACCGTCTTGTGTTGGTGAATTAAATTCCACTCCCTATTATTATCAGCAATTTCATCCTGTGTGAATTTTTTACTTGTCATAAAATACTCATATGACATTTTAGCGCTATCTTCAAAATAATCTGCATCTTTAAGATACGCCATACAATAATTTTTATATAAATCACTTATGGATTCCAATCCATCCAATACATCGCTATAGTAGCAGTCTTTAAATACACTTAAGATATTCAAATCCACCTCATCCATATCAAACTTATCCAAATAACTATTAATCGGCTCTGACAAATCTTCATTTTCTTCAATAGTAGCAAAAATACTCACAAACCTTTTCAACTTTTTTGTTTCATAACTGCTTATAGCCTTGAACTTAAATGTATAAAGCATTCTTGAATACATATAAGTATATTTTTTTCTCCCTCTATATGCATGAACATTTGTCTTTTCACCAATACAAACAATTTTTTTATGTGCAGAAATATTATTTATAAATTCATTAAAATATTTAGCAGATTTTAATGTTGTCCTAAAATAATTTTCATTGCCGTCAATTATAATAATATATGGAATATTGGGGCACGCATGTACCAATTCCTTCAAAATTTTCAGTTCTTTATACATTACATCTTTTACGGCCTGCTCATCTGGCATTGCATCGTTGATAATCGAATCATAAAAATGCAAATTAATGTAAAAAGGATAAAAAGAAAAACCGTTATCCAAACAATATCGATACAAATATATATACAAAATTGATAAAAAGGTACTTTTTCCGGTCCCGTCCGGGCCTAATATTTTTATTAAATTGCCCTCCTTCTCAGTCATAATGACTTCTCGTACAAAATCAAAAATATTTTTACCAATCTCCATCTTTTTTTCATTATCGAAAACATCAATAGATAATTTAAATAAATCGGAGTATAGTTCTATGGTTCTATCTGAAAGTTCTCTCTCCCTATATTTCTTCTTAATATAATTTGTCATAATTAGTTCATGAAGTTTTTGGAACAAAGCATTATCAGCAATTTTTAAAAAAATCTCTTCCTTTTTTCTGTTGATCCCACCTGCTTTGTTGACCTCATTTATAATACTCTGTCCGCTTTTCCTTATCTCGCCTACAAGATCGCCCTGCTGCCTTTCTAATTCCTTTTTTAATTCATTAACTATTATTTCACTATTCTCTGCAGATAAAAATAAATCTGTTTTGTCTATTTGCATTCTGTAAAAATTACAAAGAATATCCAATGAACCATTTATCAGCCTTTCTACCCTGTCCCTTTTCCTTCTATCATCTGCTTTTGAATAGGAATATGCTTTTGAGACAATAGTTTTCTTCATAGCCTCCCTATCTGATTTTTTCCCAAACAAATAAATTCTGACATCAAGCAATAACTCCGATGACATGTAGCCTGCCAGCCCCTGAAAATCTATTTCTTCTGCCAATTCATGCATTTCGTTTATATTGTTTTGTATTTCTATATAATCCTGTATGCACTTTTTTAATTCGGCATCCTTTTTCCTGTCAATTAGATAATCCTTCCCTGCATCCAGCCCTAATTCGGCTAAATATTCTACAAAAAAGCTCATAATCCTTCCCCCAGCGACATTATTTGCTTTAATTGTACCAAAATTTGGCAATATGTAAATATTAAAATTATCTTTTAGGGATAAGTGGAAAAGAATAAGCAGCTTTGCTATCAGAATTTTCTTCCATAACAAATACTGCTTATTTTTTATTAAATGACTACAAATATTTTCAGGTATCTATTTATCTTACATCTTCTCCGTACAGAGAATCATCTGTCCCAGCAGCATATAATCCTTCACATCCTCCAGCCGGATAATCTGGGGAACTATCACAATTACCTTGTCATCTGTCTCCTTCACAAAAAGACGATACTTCTTACTTGTCCGAGTCAGAATCCACTGATGAAACTGTCAGAGCAACACACTTGGGGATACGTCTTCCATTGGTAATCCTCCCTTACTTTAACCTGAAAATGAAACTTCCACCTTATTGAACCGGTTCATGAAGTCCACATATTCCTCTCTGGAACGGAACTTGGGATGGTATTCCTCTTTCAGCCTTTTCGCAACTTTTGCACCGTCCTTCAGCAGCCGGTAAGCGCTGACAGCAAAGATTTTGGCAGTCAGGATATAAGCTTCTTCTTCATCAACTACATCAAAGGCGCTCTCATGGAGATTGCCCACGATTCCCCCTGTCCTGAAAGTCAATACAGGCATGAGATGCTGTACATCTCCCACATCTGTAGAACCGCCGCTGTGTTCACTGGAAGGCACTTCCCGCACTTTCCCTCCCACCAGTTCTTCTACTCCCTCTGTCAGCTCCCTGGGGAATGCCTGGGGAAGCTGGGGAAGATATCCCGGCATAGTTTCGATCCGATAGCCTGCCCCTAATGCATAAGCGCCCGCTTTGAAGGAGCGGTCCGTCTTCTCTGCCGCGTCTGCAAAGGCTTCCAGTGTCTTTCCCCGAACCAGAGTCTCGATCACAGCCTCGTCCGGCACTACGTTCACTAAGTTGCCGCCCTTTGTCATAATAGGGTGAACCCTCACACAGTCCTCGTCACGGAAGGTCTCCCGGTTATAAGCCAGAGCCTGAAGGCCCAAAGAGGCGGCGGACAACGCATTAATCCCGTTCTCCGGTCTCGCCGCCGCATGAGATGCTTTCCCGCGGATACGGATGACCTTGGACACAAAGCCGTTGTTACTTCCGCAGCCCACATCTAATCCGCCGGCGGAGGTATGGTGAACCAGACAGGCATCAATATCATCAAAGGCCCCGATTCGCAGAAGTTCGCATTTCCCGCCGCCATATTGGATTTTCCCTTGTTCAATCAGAGTATTTTTAAATTCCACCTCCCCGTATTCCTCCGCCGGAACCGCGAAAAAGATGACTTGTCCGTCCAGCTTTCCCGCAATCTCCGGACTGCTTAAGGCCAGAGCTGCTCCTACAACTCCCGCCAGCTGTGCATGATGACCGCAGCAGTGAGCAGCTTGTGTTTCGGGATTTGCATGTGCATGATCCGGAATCCGCAGGGCATCCAATTCTCCAAGGAGGGCCAGGGAAAAGTTATCCTTCTTTTCCTGGTTCATATATGCCTTTACTCCCGTAATGGCCAGATCTGTCTCAAGCATTTCGGAACATCGGCTCATGATCTCCTTAAATTTCCCGCTGGTACGAAACTCCTTATATCCAAGTTCCCCATGATTATAGATATCCCCCGCAAAATTAAGGATCATCTCCCGATTCTCTTCGATCACTTCGATTATTTTCTTCTCAGTTGCGTCCATAATTGCCTCCTTATTATACCAATAGATCAGCAGCATTTTGGTCAATTTCTTCATACTCATCCTCCTGCGAGATTTCGTCCAGATCCTCCTCCATAAGCCTGTACATATTTGCGCTGCCGCCTTAGAGGAGATTCGCATCCCCAAGCTTGTCACTCTATCACTTCCACCTGATACTGCTCTGCTATCTTCTTTACTTTATCTGCCGGCTCTTTTGCCTTTACTGCGGTCTGTTGAATGCTTTTCGTCTCCAGCAATGTTCGATATATCAAAATTCACTTTTCGACGATCCATATGCCCGCAGCCACTACGCTTTTATCGCATATCCTGCGACATCTCCCTGATCAGCATTTCCTGATACCCCGCTCTCTTCCACTCACGTATCTTCTCTGCCGTCCTTTTTAATACAGGATGTGTCAGATTCTTCATCATCTCTATCCTCCGCTGTGATACCTGCTCCTGGGACAAAGCCTTCTCATAGTCCTTTGGACTCATCCTCCAGATATGAACCCTTCCGGGAAAGCTTAAAGTAATCCTCTGTGCAATATCCAGCCCTTCCGGATCCATATCTCCGGCATACCAAAAAGAAATCTTTTCACAGCCTTCACACAAAAGTTCCATCAACTTGTATGCGGCAGTTCTCGGCTGTCCTGAGGTACACAAAAGCGTGATCGGATAACCAGAAAGCCGCTGGATCAGTTCGCTGAAAACCATTTCATTCTCCACAATATAGATTTTCTCAGATTCTCCAAAAGCACTCCTTGCATGTACCAGATTCGTCAAAGAGATAATGCACGCCTCCCTCCTTCGCCAGTAACCCTCATAAGCCGGATGCAATCCCTCATCCGTCATCAGATGAATACCAAATGCGGCCACTGTGCTGGATAACTCATCAATCCATATTCCATTCTTCTCATACAGTTCTTTCCACTGTCTGGCATTCTCCGGAAATGAACTTCCATCACGCCGGCACAGAACATAAGACAGGAGAGTTCCCACAGCAGTCTGACGATCCAGGGCGTGGGGATTTCCCGTAGTTTCTGCCGCCAGGACAGCCAGCCGGACTCCCTTCCACCTGTATCCCTTCGCTCCTTCCTGCCCTGGCAGGGACCGGCATATTTTAAGACACCGGACAATCTCCCGTATTCGTTCCTTTGCGGATTCGGGAGACTTCTGGTACTCTTTCATCACGACACCATACCCCTGGCTTTTCTGTTCCCGCATCTCGCGAATCCAGCTGACGATCTCCCCTCTCACAGCTTTGTCTGCTGCCTTGTCCTCACCGGCCCCTTCTTCCCCTAACTGTCCATTCCCTTCCGTCCCCCTGATCTCACACTCCAGTTCCTCCCAAAACTTTGCCTCCCTGTTCTTTTTCTGCTGCCTTCGCTCCTGGTTTCCCACCATAGGTTCCCCAAAATATTCCTCCAAAAGCTCCTTTAACGACACCTGACCATACCTGGTTTCCCCGAGAGCCTTCTCAAACTCCGAAAGGGAAAATGTGATCCCCTCTTGTTCCATAGCTCTGCCCAGAAACCGTTCCAGGGCCTTTCTCTCCTCTGACCTTGCCTCAGCCATGGTTACCCTGCCGGACGTCCGCCCAAGGCTCTCCCATTTTTTCCGCATTTCT
>Ga0137297_11625_pt1 | contig 12477 bp, 10 predicted proteins | sample RamsorincwithD2O_FD_97191 | JGI IMG/M metagenome (GOLD analysis project Ga0137297, IMG submission 97191) | Mouse cecal microbial communities from Vienna, Austria - Mucin amended with D2O | ecosystem: Host-associated > Mammals > Digestive system > Large intestine > Cecum | place: Austria: Vienna... | reverse complement strand
CGCAGGCGCGGCAGAAGGCGCCATTGACGCTTCCAACATTTTGAAACCCGCTTTGGCGCGCGGTGAAATGCAGGTCATTGGGGCAACAACGCTGGAGGAATACCGAAAATTCATTGAAAAAGACGCTGCGCTGGAGCGGCGGTTCCAGTCCGTCAAAGTCGGTGAACCTACCGTGGAAGAAACCATTGAAATCCTCAAAGGTATTCGAGATAAATATGAAGCGCACCACAAGGTGAAAATTACAGAACAATCCATTGTTGCGGCGGCGAAATTGTCCGCCCGCTATATCAGCGACCGGTTTCTGCCCGACAAGGCAATTGATTTAATTGACGAAGCGGCAGCCACCGTCCGTCTACGCAACATGACAGCGCCGCCGGATTTGAAGGATTTGGAAGACCAACTTGACCGTCTCTCCAAAGAAAAAGAAGCCGCAGTGATGGGGCAGGATTTTGAAACAGCAGCAAAACTGCGTGACGAAGAACAGTCTCTTAAAAAATCGCTGGAGGAAAAGAAACAAAAATGGCAGGAAGAGAGCAAAAGTTCTCATTTGGAAGTGACTGAGGAAGATATTGCGGCAAAAATTGCAAAATGGACAGGGATTCCCGTCAACAAATTGGCAGCAGAGGAAAGTGAACGGCTGAAAAATCTGGAACATGTCCTGCATGAACGCGTGGTTGGGCAAGAAGAAGCGGTTCATGCCGTGGCAAGAGCTGTCCGCCGCGGGCGTGTTGGTCTGAAAGACCCCAAACGTCCCATTGGCAGTTTCATTTTTCTCGGTCCCACAGGCGTTGGAAAAACCGAACTGTCTAAAGCATTAGCGGAAGCAATTTTCGGTGATGAAAATGCCATGATTCGTATTGATATGTCGGAATATATGGAGAAACACGCCGTGTCAAAGCTAGTCGGTTCCCCTCCCGGCTATGTTGGATATGACGAAGGCGGACAACTCACGGAAAAAATCCGCCGCAAACCTTATTCTGTGATACTGTTTGACGAAATTGAAAAGGCGCATCCGGATGTGTTCAATATTTTGCTGCAAATCATGGAAGACGGTGTTTTAACGGATTCACAGGGACGCAAAGTAGATTTTAAAAACACAGTTATCATCATGACCTCCAATACCGGCGCCCGCCTTATCACAGCGAATAAACGTCTGGGCTTCGGCAGCAGCGACGACCAACTGCGCGACTATGAAAGCATTAAAAACGACGTTATGGGCGAACTCAAACAGGCGTTCCGCCCTGAATTTCTCAACCGCGTGGACGATATTATCGTGTTCCACCAGCTCACGGAGGACAATATCGCCTCCATTGCAAAAATCATGCTGGACGGCTTGATGAACCGTCTTGCCGGAAATGGCATTGCCGCTTCCTATACGCAAGAGGTGGTGTCCTTTGTGGCAAAAGAAGGGTTTGACCCTGTTTATGGCGCACGTCCCCTGCGGCGCGCAATTCAGTCCAAAATTGAGGACGCACTGGCGGAAGAAATGCTGGATCTCCGTATTGGCGAAGGCGACAGCATTGTGATTGATATCAAAGAGGATAAAGTCGCTGTTCAAAAAGCGGCGGAAACCGCTGTAGAATAAGTATGATAGGGAAACGCCCGCAATTGTTTGTTTGCGGGCGTTTTTCTGTCTCCGGCATTTTATGTGTGGAAAAGGTCATTTCTTACCCATAGCAACCTCACATTTATTAACAGGCTTTTATGCTATACGTCCTTTGCATTTTTTATGTAAAAACGCTTGCATTTTTACTTTGAATATGATATACTAAAGTTTAGTGAAGAATTTTTTTCTTCTATATTTTATATGGCCCGTTGGTCAAGCGGTTAAGACGCCGCCCTCTCACGGCGGAATCACGAGTTCGATTCTCGTACGGGTCACCAATTATATTTATGTAATTACTTTCCTATTTTTGATTTCTCCTGCTTGGTTTTTCTTTAAAATATAATTATTGTGTTATTCAAGTTCCTTCATTCTTTCATGAATCTGAAACGCAATTTTTGCTCCTACTATCATACCCATTTCAAAATAAACTTCTTCAAAAACAGATATTTGTTCTGCAAAATATCCTGATATTTCGTCATATTCTTTTATAAAAGTTAAATTTATCAATATATTTTTTTAAATAAATAGTTTAATTATAAATTATTTATTTGATTTATTCAATTTTTTAGTGTATCATTAACAATATAAGGAGTGATTTTATGAGCATGGCAAAAATAATAAGGACTTTATTAATAGAACGAGATATGACAATGACTGAAATGGCGGAAAAATTAGGAACATCTGTTCAAAACATCAGTGGAAAACTACATCGGGATAACTTTTCTGAAAAAGAATTACAAGATATTGCAAAGGTTTGTAACGCTACATTTTCAGGGAGTTTTATACTGAATGATACCGGAAAAGAAATTAAATAATTCTGAGGTTTGATAATTATGGGAATGGCGATAAAAAAGACCGGCACCTATTCTCCATTCCAGTACCGGTCATTCATTTTTTATTCTTCTGTTTGATATTCTAATTTCTTTTCCTTTTCTTTATAAACCATATTGGGATAAATACGGTTCAGCCGTTCGTCCGAATAATGCGTATCTAAAAATTGTTCTACACGGTTTCTTGCTGCAACGCCTTCATTTCGGGCAGACATACGTCCTACCGCCGCCGCGGAAACCAATACGTCAACCACCATAAACACCAGCAAAATCCATGTAACGGAACGTCCCCAAGAATTCGGAATCCGTTCTATCCGCTTTGACATAAACGGATAGATGTCTTTCACCCAAAGGACTGCCAGCAGACCCCAAAACAGTGAATAGAGCAAATTGACCCGTCCGTGAAAATTCAGTGGAAACTGGCTATAGTCCCACGAAACGGTTCCGAACAATGTCTGCTGCACATAACTGCACAAATATTCAAAGGCGGCGCCCAGCACGGAACCTGCTAGGAAAATATACAAATCCCGTTTTCCGCTGAGCCAAATCAAGCTAACCGTCATGAGCAGCGCGCCGAACCCATAGACCAAATTAAACGGCCCATACACCAGCCCTGTCCTGCTCTCAAAATGCCCTCTGGTGAGCAAACACCAAATGGTTTCCAGCACCACGCCCAAAAAACAGCCGCAGAAGAATACCCAAAATAATTTGTAGAAGTTCAAACCAGAAGCAAAGCGTTTCATGTCTCTTCTCCTTTTTTTATGAACTATTACCATTATATACGAATTTTGTCGAAATGTAAAGATACTTATTCTTCTGCGGTCATCAGCAAGGCACCACCGCACTTCTATGATACGTTTCGCCATGAAGCGGCGTCAATTTATACGGCGGTATCCCGATTGGATAGACCTGTTATTTTGGGAAAGCTGTCGAAACAAATGCCTTAAAACCAAAACAGCCGTGACTGCCAAAATCACCTCTGTCACTGTCTGCGCATACGCCAAACCGTAGAGCGGGAACAATGCATTCAAAATATATAACGCCGGTATTTCCATCACAATTTTTCGCAAGATGGCAAATACAAACGCCTTTTTCCCCATGCCGAGCGCTTGGAAGATACCCACTGCCAAAAAGTCCATACACAAAAACGGCAATCCAAAACACATGCCGCGCAAAAAACTAGCGCCATAAGCAACAATACTCTCGTTTTGCATAAACAAATTTGTTAAAAATCCCGCACCAAAATAATATAGCACCACAACCACTGCCATAAAAGAAAGAATCAGTTTCGCCGCAAAGAAAATGGCGTTCTTCATTCGTTTGGTGTCACCGCTGGCATAGGTATAGCTGACAAGCGGCATAACGCCCTGCGAAAATCCCAAAGCAATGTGAAATGCCACCGCATTAATTTTTTGTGCAATTCCCATTGCCGCCACTGCGTCAGAACCAAACGATGCTGTGAAATTGTTCAGCACCGTCATTCCGGTAACGTTCAAAAGATTTTGAATTGCCGCCGGAATACCCACGCCGCAAACACCCATGATAATTGCCTTTTTGAACCGCACCATACGCGGATTGATGCACACATACGTTTTTTTCCGTTTCACATAGAGCAGAATAAAGAAATATGCACATGCCGTACAATTGGAAAGAAATGTCGCAAGCCCCGCGCCTGCCGCGCCCATGTTCAGTCCCTGCGGCAAAATAAAAATTGGGTCAAGCAAAATGTTCAAAAAGCAACCGCTCATGGTACCGATACTTGCATGAAGGGTCGCGCCCTCCGAACGCACCAGATATGCCATCACCACATTGAGAATAGACGGCATCGCGCCGCACGCAACTGTCCATTTCAAATAATTTCCCGTAGCAGTCACCGTCTGCGCATCTGTTCCGAGAATCTTTAGCACCGGATTTTTTCCGATAATATAGATAAACGAAAACAGTAATCCGCATAAGACAGAACAATAAAAACCAAACGCCGATGTACGCCGTACCGTGTCATATTCTTTTCTGCCAAGCGCACGGCTCATCATACTGGAACTGCCAACGCCAAACAAATTATTCACCGCATTAAATGCAAGCAGTAAAGGAGCGGCAAGCGTCACTGCTGCGTTTTGTATCGGGTCGTTCAGCATACCGACAAAATAGGTGTCCGCCAGATTATATATCACCATCACCAACGAACTAATCACCGTCGGAATCGCCATGGACAGCACCGCCCGCGGCACCGGCGCCTGTTCAAATAAAAATAATTTTTGTTTATCTTCCATGATATTTAAACCTTTCTTTTTCAAAACAACTCGTCTAATAAAATATAGTACCGAATTTTTTCTTGAGACGGCACAATTTCCAGCTTTTCAAACAGCATATTGTAATCGCAGCCTGCATATTTTTCCTATCATACTTTCCGTTAAAATGATAGTGCAGACTTCTTTAGATGTTTCGCCTGACATTCTCCCATTTATGTACGAGTTATTATTTTTATTATTTCTGCCGTTCAAGCAGCCAATTCATTTTTTAATATTACAAGACCTCCTGCTTGTAGAAAACTCTACAGCAAAAGGTCTTGTTTTCATATCACATATTTTCTTTCACTCAGAAATGCTTCCGCTGTTTCGGCAAACAAAAGTCGAATCTTATGCCTGCTCACTCAAATCCATGTCTGCCACAACCTCTGCACAGCGGTCGCATAGTTCCGGATGGTCGCCATGGCTTCCTACAGAATCCGTGAACATCCAGCAACGCTGGCATTTTTCACCTTCCGCCGGCTGCACTTTGACGCCGATACCGGTCAATTCGCTCTTTTCTTCCGGTTCGCCTTCCGTCAGTTCCACCTGAGAAGCAATGAAAATCATGGGAAGAATATCTTCGTTTGCTTTCAGGAACTGTGCCATTTCGCCATTTGCCGTAATGCTTACTTTTGCCGCAAGCGAAGAACCAATCACTTTTTCATTTCGCGCACTTTCCAGCGCTTTTGCCACGTCGCTTCTGACATCTAGCAATTTATCATATTTCTGTTCCAGCGGCTCATTCACATATTGGTCGTTTTTCTCCGGCATATCGTTATACAGAATAGACGTTAAATCGTCTCCGTTGCGGTGCGGCATCGCCGCCCAGATTTCCTCCGACGTGAACGCCAATATCGGCGACATAATGCGCACCAGCGCGTCCAGAATCAAATACATTGCCGTCTGTCCGCTGCGGCGGCTCTGGCTGTCCGCTTTTTCTGTATACAACCGGTCTTTGATGATATCCAAATAAAAGTTACTCAAATCCACGACACAGAAATTGTGCAGTGAATGATATACCACATGGAATTCGTAATTATCATATCCTGTGCGTGTGCGTTCCACCAAATGGTTCAGTTTCAGCAGCGCCCACTGGTCCAGTTCCTCCATTTTTTCATAAGGAACCATATCCGTTTCCGGATTGAAATCGCTGATGTTCCCCAAAATATACCGCGCTGTATTACGAATCTTGCGATATCCTTCTGACAACTGTTTCAAAATATCGTTTGAAATTTTCACGTCGCTGCGGTAGTCTGCCGACGCAATCCACATGCGCAAAATATCCGCGCCGTATTTTTTGATAACGTCCTGCGGGTCAATACCGTTGCCTTTGGATTTGGACATTTTGTTCCCTTCCAAGTCAATCAGCATACCATGCGTGAGAACGCTTTTATAAGGTGCTTTTCCTGTGTTCGCAACGCTAACCAGCAGTGATGACTGGAACCAGCCGCGGTACTGGTCGTTTCCTTCCAAATATAAATCCGCCGGCCACTGCAAATCTTCCCGCTGCTGCAATACTGCGCCGTTAGAAGAACCGGAATCAAACCAAACGTCCATGATATCTGTTTCTTTTGTCAGTTCTTTGCAGCCGCATTCGCAAACAAAATCACTGCCCAGAATTTCTTCCGCCGTCATTTCAAACCACGCATTCGACCCTTTTTCTCGGAACAAATCCGCCACTTTTTGAATGGTTTCGTCTGTAATCAGTTCTTTGCCGCAGTCTTTACAATAGAAAATCGGAATCGGCACACCCCAAACACGCTGTCGGGAGATACACCAGTCATTGCGGTCTTGTACCATGTTTTTGATGCGTTCTTCGCCCCATGCAGGCAGCCATTCCACTTTTTCAATTTCGCGCAGCGCTTCTTCCTTGAATCCTTTTACGGAAGCAAACCACTGCTCTGTCGCGCGGTAGATAATCGGTTCTTTACATCTCCAGCAGTGCGGATAGGAGTGCGAAATATGCGCTTTGGCAAGCAAGGTGCCGTCCGCTTCCAGCCGTTCCAAAATTGCGCCGTTCGCTTTTTCATAGAACAGTCCCGCAAACGGTCCCGCTTCTTCCGTCAAATATCCCTTTGCGTCCACCGGCACAACCGTTTCAATGTTATCATATTTCTGGCAAACGTCAAAGTCTTCCATACCATGTCCCGGCGCTGTATGTACACAACCGGTACCGGCTTCCAAGGTGACATGGTCGCCCAAAATCACAAGCGACTGACGCGGCAGGAACGGATGCTGGCACGTCATGTATTCCAGTTCGCTGCCCTGCACTGTTTTGATAACACTGTAATCTGCAATGCCTGCCGTCTTGCACACTTCATCCACCAAGTCGCTGGCAATGACATATGCCTCGTCACCGTTTTTCACAAGACTGTATTCAAAATTTTCATTCAGACACACTGCCATGTTCGCAGGAAGCGTCCATGTCGTCGTTGTCCAAATAACAAAATATACCTCTTCCTTGATATCTGCAAACAGTCCTTTGTCGTCTGTCACCTTAAATTTTACATAGATGGAAACGGTATCGTCGTCCTGATACTCAATTTCCGCTTCCGCAAGCGCTGTCTGGCAGTCTGCGCACCAATAAACCGGTTTCAGACCTTTATAGATAAACCCTTTTTTCGCCATTTCACCAAACATTTCAATTTGTTTTGCTTCAAACTCCGGTTGTTTGGTCAAATAGGGATGTTCCCAATCGCCAATCACGCCCAGCCGTTTGAACTGTTCGCGCTGGTTATTCACATATTTGTCCGCAAATTCGCCGCATTTCTGACGGAATTTGGATACTCCCGCTTCGTGCGGCGTGATACCGAGTGCTTTCATTGCCTGTTTTTCAATCGGCAGTCCATGCGTATCCCAGCCGGGCACATACGGTGCACGGAATCCGCTCATATTTTTATAACGGACAATCAAATCTTTCAGAATTTTGTTCATGGTATGCCCCAAATGAATGTCTCCATTGGCATAGGGCGGTCCGTCATGCAAAACGAAAACCGGTTTCCCTGCATTTTTCTCCATCAATCCGTCATATAAACGTTCTGCTTCCCATTTTTTTAATGTTTCCGGCTCTTTCACCGGCAAATTTGCCCGCATGGAAAAATCCGTTTTCGGCAAATTCAGTGTTTTCCCATAGTCCATTTTCTCTATCGCTCCTTCAATAAGGCGCCTTGCGCCGTCATTCAACAGTTTTCGCGTGGATTGTCCCACCGAAAAATGAAGCAGTATACATTTTGTCACATAACAGCGATACCTTCATTTTTCTATATCAAAATTGGTAAATTAATCTTCTTCCTGTATATTCTCTGCGCTCATCTGCTGCTCCATTGCCTGCCGGATATGCAGCATGGTTTCCTCTCTGCGCAGACGCATTTCTTCCGATTCTGCCGGTTCAAAAGACGCTGCCGGCGGTGCATATGGCTGCTGTACCACATTTCCTGCCACTCCGTCCGCGTTGCTCTGCGGCGCGGCATGATAGGTTTGCGCCTGCTCCGGCTGCGGCGTGAATTGCGGCGACGCCGGTTCTGCCTGCGGCAGCACTTTCGGATTCGCTTCCGGTATCTTTTCAATCATTTCCAGTCCCGACTGCAAAATGGAACGCATTTGGTTTTTGTAGCCCGCCATCACCATCTTCATTTGTTCCAATTCCATATTAATCTGGGATAACTGGTGTTTGCTGTCCATCAGAAGTTCCCGTGCCTTGGTTTCCGCTTCCTCAATAATGGTCTGCGCTTTGGCGTTTGCTGTTTTTTTCACCTCATCGCTGGTACTCTGCGCCACTATCAAGGTGTTTTGCATCACGTCCTCCATAGATTTATAGCGGCTGACGGCTGTTGTGAGTGTACCGAGTTTGTCTTTCATGGAAACATTTTCCATATAAAGTTCTTTGTAGTCCTGTAAGAGGATACGCATAAACTCATCTACATCTTCTTTGTTATATCCGCCTAAATTTTTCTTAAATTCCTTCATTTCAATGTCCAGTGGCGACAGCATACTTCCTCCATCCCTTCTTCTGTTATCCTGCAAAAGGCAGTCTCAGCCCTGTCTTCCGGCATGTCACACGGCTGAACCTGCCTTATTTACCGATATTGTTTTACCAATACCTTGAGTCTTCCTTTTTTCGTTTGTCCTAAAATGCGCTCTACTACATACTTCCCGTTTCGGCGCACAGACAAGATATCTCCTTCTTTGATTTTCTGCGCTGTATCCTTCGCTTCGCGGTGGTTTAAAGAAACATCTCCCGCGCTGATAACCTCCACGGCTCGTCCGCGTGACTGGCGCATCACAGCCGCAACAAACGCATCCAGCCGCAAAGACGCAACGCCGATTTCCATGTGCTCAAACACGCGCGGCGGTATAGCCGCCTGCGCCAGCGGCACCTGCTCGCAAGTGACCGGAACCCTCCCTATTTTATCCAAATTGCGGCAGATATATTCCGCCATTTCAGCAGTACAAAACACCCATGCGCCTTCTTCGTCCGGCGCAATATCTCCGACTGTTTCCCGTCTGATGCCAAGCGACAGAACCGCCCCCATCACGCTGCGGTGCGGAAGCTGTTCCTGCTTTGACCGAATGCGTACAACGCCAATGCCAAACTCCACTTCCGCGGCGTTTTCTATGTAGTCGGGACAAACCGCCAAAATGCGCCGTTCTGCCTCCGCATAACCGCCGCTTTCAAACAATTGCACTTTGCCGCGGGCAAAGTCTTTCGCCAGCACTTGTTCTTCCGGCGTTAAAAACCACGTTGTCACGGTATAATTTCCATCTACCGCCCGTCGGATATCATCTTCTATTTTCGCTAAAAACAATTTTTCCTGTTCCATCACATCAAAACCAATATAACGATTTGAATGAAAATAGAGCCGATAATTTGAATCGCAAACAGTGCAATCACCGGCGAAAAATCAATTGGCATATTCCCCAGCGGCGTGCGGTTCAAAAGTGAACGAATCGGCGCAATTAAAAATTCCGTCAATTGATACAGCATATTTTTCAATTTGTACATAAATTCGCCGCCCACGCCCATCGGCACCCAGGACAGCACTGCCCGTGCAACAATCATCAGCGTCATGATATTCATAACAGCACTGAGTGACCGCACAAGCGCGGTTGCGAGAACAGCCATTTTTTACACGCTCCTATAAAATCCCTTTGTTTTTCAGTTCATCTCTGAAATCGCCCATGATATTTACATTATACGGCGCAATCAGATAAATATGATTCGAGACGCGTTGAATTGACCCGCCCAGCGCATACACTGCACCGCTGAGAAAATCAAACACTTTGTGCGCCACTTCTTTTTCCAGCAATTCCAGATTAATCACAACAGGACGGCGTTCTTTGAGGTGATCGGCAATTTCTTTTGCTTCATTGAAATCATCCGGTTGGATAATCACCACATTAAACCGCGTCGTTGCATTGATGTCAATGACTTTGTTTTTTTTGGAAGATGTGAATACCGGCGGTTCCTGATACATTTTCGTGCTATCCATTTTTTTAAATCCGTAATCGTCGTCCTCACCGCTAAATCCCATCGCGTTCAACAATTTAGATGTAATTTTTCCCATTCCTAATACCCCTCCTGCATCTTTTTCTTTTGCACGCAACCCTCACGCCCGGCTGCCAAAAATTGCACTGCCAACCCGGACTAAATTTGCGCCTTCTTCCACGGCAATCTCAAAGTCACCGCTCATACCCATAGATAAGTACTCCATTTTAATATTATCATAAATCTGCGGAATGTCAATAAAAACTTTGTATAAACTTTGAAAATGTGCTCTTGTTTTGGCAGAATCCTGTTCTATCGGCGGCACTGTCATCAGTCCTCGCACCCGAATTCCTGCCAGCAGCGCGATTTCTTGCAGCGCCTCCGGCAGTTCTTCTGCCAAAAATCCAAACTTGTTTTCATCTCTGCCGATATTCACTTGCAGCAGCACATCGCTTACCATTCCTGCTTCCAGCGATTGGCGGGAAATTTCCTTTGCCAGCTTTAGAGAATCCACGGAATGAATCAACGTCGTTTTTCCAATCACCTGTTTCACTTTATTGGTCTGCAAATGCCCAATCAAATGCACACGCGGTTTTCCCTCCAGCGCCGGCAATTTTTCCAAAAGCTCCTGCACACGGTTTTCACCGATATCCGTAATACCGCACGCCAGCGCCTCATTGACAAGTGCAGCCGGTTTCGTTTTACTCACGCCAATCAGCGTTATATCCGTTTCGCTGCGTCCGGCACGCTGCGCCGCCTGTGCAATCCGCCGCCTGACAGAAGCGATTCTCTCCTGCATTTCACTTTCCATCTCCGCATCACTCCCTTTCTATTCAGGAACTTTCTTTCTATCTTACACCGAATCAGGATTTATTATTACATCATCATAGAGCAACAGCGCGTCTTCTCTGACATTGTCCTCTTTGATGATGGCGATATCCTCCGCTTTATATAACACATTAACCGGTCGTTTTTCCGCAACGCCCAGCTTGTTGATATATACAAAAGTTTCACTGTTTTGCTCCACCACAGCCTCTGAAGGCACTTTCAGACCGGAATATTCCTTTTTAATGATATCCACATTCACGCTGCGTTTTGTATAGATATCCGGTACATATTTGGAACTGGTAACAACAATGACATTTTTTCCGTTTTGCTCCGCTGAAATACTGCTTACCTTTGCTTCCACAGCCTCATGTTCATCACCAGTAATGCGCAGACGGACTTTTTGTTCCACCTGAAAATCCTGCGCATCTTTTTTAGATACCAATACGGCAGTCTGCCATTCACTGTTATCCACTACTTTGCAAACAGGAAACGGCGTAACGCCGGTGTTCACCGTGAACTTGTCCTGTTTGAGAAAATTCTCCAAATCGGATACGCCGAGAGAATTGCTGTTTTCCATAGTGAGCTGCGTTTCCAGACCATCCACTGTGTCGCAATATATGCCGCCATGCGGCGCGGTCAAATTCTGCCGCTGGCTGCCAAGCTGTGCTTCCAGCTGCTGCTTTTGATTTTCCAGTTCGCTTTTCAATGTGGACATTGCGCTGTTTCCGCCGCTGACTGCCGTTTTTCTGCCCATCAGGCTGTTGATACGCCGCTTCGTCTCCTCCACTTTTGTGAAGTTCCCTTCCTTCGTATACCGGATAATTTCTTCCGAAAGCGCACTGATTTGGTTGTCAATCAACATCGCGTCCTGACTCACATAACTGTCGCTGGTCTCCGCTATATTCATTTCGTGAATGCGTTCGTTGACCTCCTGCAAATCCTGGCTCACTTTAGGGTCTACATTTCCCTTATACCAATATCCCACATTCGCCCACCGCGTCACTTTGGTACCGCTGGCTACGTTGCTTTGCAGCGTTCCCTGTGCGTCCACCGTGATGGGATATTCTTTGCGAATTACAATCCCATTGGCGTTCACGCTTTCTTCATAGGTGCCGCTTACCACCACCGTGGTCTTGCTGCCGCCGGTAAAATTGGTATATAGGCTCCAGCAACCAATCACCACTGCCGCCAATATGGCTACCGTAATCAATTTTTTCACGGAAGCATTCCTCCTTCAAGCGTTCTATTCTTTTGCATCCATGACTGAAATTGTTTTCGCCGGTATCAAAGTGGAAATTGCATGTTTGTATATCAGTTGCTGTTTTCCCTCTGAATCTATCAGTATACAATAATTGTCAAACCCACGAATCACACCGCGAATTTGAAACCCATTTAATAAAAACACCGTTACCGGAATATTCTCTTTCCGTGCCTGATTGA
>Ga0137297_11619_pt1 | contig 12514 bp, 10 predicted proteins | sample RamsorincwithD2O_FD_97191 | JGI IMG/M metagenome (GOLD analysis project Ga0137297, IMG submission 97191) | Mouse cecal microbial communities from Vienna, Austria - Mucin amended with D2O | ecosystem: Host-associated > Mammals > Digestive system > Large intestine > Cecum | place: Austria: Vienna... | reverse complement strand
TGGGAAAAATCCTGTCATGTACATGCCCGTCTGGCCGAACACACCTGTATTGCCCCAGAAATTTCCAAGGTCATTAATATTCGCCACATCAAACCAGAACACAGAGTTCAGAGCGTGATGAAGGCCAAATGGGATGAGAAGGCGGTTGAAGAACGCGTAAATCCCGGCACCCAGAGCGCCCATGCCGATAAACGCCTTGCCCATAGCCACCAGAGCTCCATATACAATCGGCCACACCACAAACAGAACCAGAGACGCCACGATGGAATACAGGGCCGTAAAGATCGCCACTGCCCTCTTGCCGCTGAAAAACGCCAGGGCGTCGGGAAGCTTTACCCCTTTATACTTGTTGTAGCAGGTAGACCCGATGATACCGGAAATGATTCCGATAAACTGGTTCACAATCTTGCCAAATGCCGGATCCGCTTCTTTGCCGGTGATGCCGGCCACAGTGCCGCTGCTCAGAAGGGTGGTGATCATGTACATGGAAACCAGTCCGGCCAGAGCCGCCGCCCCGTCATTGTCATCCGCCATGCCTACAGCCACACCGATAGCAAACAGCCATGACATGTTGTCGATGAGAGCGCCGCCTGCCTTGATCAGGAACAAACCCACCGCATAGGAAAATCCTCCTGCCGTGAAACCCTGAACCTCACCTGCCATAGCTGCCGGTGCCAGTATGTACCCAAGTCCCATAAGAATACCGCATATAGGGAGACACGCTACCGGGAGCATCAACGACTTGCCCAGTTTCTGGAAATACTTCATCATAATAAGAACTCCTTTCTTTTGGCCAAAATGGCCATTTGCCTCATTTACTGCCGTTCAACGCCCTTTCAATCTCCTCCAGGATCTCCGTCTCCCTCTCTCCGTCTACTGTCACCGCGATCTGGTCCTTGTACCGGGCTCCAAGAGACATGACCTCCAGAATGTTTCCCCCATCCGCGGTCTGTCCCCCATATTCCAATGTAACCAAAGCCCGGACCTTGCGGCACGCCATGACAACCTTCGCTGAATTTCTGGCATGTATGCCTTCTAAATCTTTTAAAATAATTATTTTCCTGATCATAGAATTACCTATAACTCTATAATAGGATCCAGCGCTTTCACCTCCATCCCGCCGCGGCACACCATGTTGGGGTAATCCGGCGTATTGCAGACGATCACCGGTGTGGTCACATCGTATCCCGCGGCCTTCACCTGCTCCAGATCCACCTCCACCAGCACATCTCCCGCCTTCACCCGGTCACCCTGGGCCACAAAAGACTTAAAATACTGACCCTTTAAGTTTACCGTGTCCAGCCCGATGTGGATGATCAGCTCCGCGCCCAGATCCGTCCGGATACTCACCGCGTGTTTTGTCTCAAACATCACCGCCACCTCCCCGTCCGCAGGGGCCACGACGACGCCTGACTGGGGAACAATGGCCACCCCTTTGCCCAGAATCTCCTGACTGAATGCCGGGTCCGCCACTTCCTTCATGGGAATGACCTTTCCCGGAACCGGAGCCAGAATCACCTTCTTTCCCTCCGAATCCTTTCCACCAAACAATTTCTTAATGGAACCAAACAACTTAACCGCCTCCTTTTTTATACACGCACCCGCTTGATGTGTACTGCCAGATACGCCACTTCCTCATCTGTCACATAATGCTCATATACCCTCTGGATATGGTCCCGGATCCTCAAACTGCACTGATACTCCTCCGGATAGCTGCTGGCTATGGCCTGGGAAAACTCCGGCACTTCCCCATCCAACAGCTCCTTGCAGTAAATCCTCTCCGCCAGGAATCTTAAGTGGGTCACCAGCCGCTCATAACTCAAGGAAGTCTCATCCAATTCCATGTGAAAATAATCCCGGATCAGCTCCATCACCTCCTGGATCAGGTTGGTGATGTCGATGGTATCCCTCATCTTGATATTGTACTCCGCGTTTACAATATGAAGAGCTATAGAAGCCGCCTCATCCGCCGGAAAACGGATCCCCAGCTTTTTCTCAATGAGAGCCACCGCGTACTCTCCCACCAGATACTCCTCTTTGTAAAAAGCCTTCACCTCCCGAATCAGCGGATTAGCAAACATCATCTTCTTCTGATACCTCTCAACAGAAAAATTAATGTGATCCGTAAGAGTCAGGTAAATATTCTGATTCAGCTTCCTGTTGAGAACATTTTTCGCGTAATCAATGATCTCCGCGGAGATCTGCAGATGCGCGAGAGGCATACGGGCAAGCAGATCCCGAAACTTTCCATCCAGCCCCGGGGTATCTAAACGAAAAATCTTTTCCACTTTGTCCTGGGGAATCTCCCCGCCGCTCTTCATGTGGTAGCCGATTCCTCTCCCCATAACCACAATCTCTGTGCCGTCGGAATCCATGGCGCTTACCACGTTATTGTTGATGATCTTATCAATTCTCATATAACCGTCCATTTATCTTATACTGTGAAAACTCAGCACTCCTGCGCTGAGCGGGCGCATGAAGGTTTGAAAACAAAAAAACCAATCTTGAACATAGGACTTCCTCAGAAGCCTCATTCAAAATTGGTTTTGCCTGCTTATCAGTAACAATCCAATCGCTATTTGTTTGTATGGATATAATTTATCAAATATTTACAAATATGTCAATACTTTTTTTATTTTTTCTTTATTATTTGTTTATATTTCCTCCATGAAAAGAAAAATTTTTTTCGCCATCACAGAGAGACCTTGATCTGATCCCCAAAATATTTTCCAATCCTTGCTATGAACGAAAGCACCTCCGCTTTCATCTCCTCTGGAAATGTGGTGAGCACCGGCGCTGTCTCAAAACTCAATACACCGTCAAAATGGATCTGCCGCAGCCCTTTTACAAATCCATCCCAGTCCGTGGAAGGCCGGTTTTCGCGGGTTTTGGTGAAGGTGAAGGGGAGTTGGTGGAGGTCCATGACGCCGTCATTGTCGTGAATGTGTAAAACCTTGATCCGATCCCCAAGAGTAATCAGAAAGCTCTCAAAATCAATCCCCATCAGATTGGCATGGCCTGTGTCAAAGCAAAATCCCAGCACAGAAGCATGGTGCCTCTCATTAATCCGGTCGATCCGCTCCGCCGCCTTCCCCGCGTCACAGCACGGTCCCTCCACCATATGGCCTCCAACGCTGTCATAAAGATTTTCTATACAAATGGTGACCCCCAGCTCTTTCGCCATGGGAGCCAGAAAATCCAAAAAGCTTTCTGTCCGCTCCCACTCCCGCTCCTCACTTCCCAGAAACCTTGCCAGCTTAAAGCCATGAACCACCAGATAAGGACAGCCGAAAAAGGCGCACAGCCTTACACTTTTAGTTGCCACCACATTCCGCAAATAATCATTCAGCTCCTCAGAGCCCCCCGGCACATAGTTTGGATAGGGCATGTGCATCTGGTTGATGGTGATGCCCGCCTTCTCCGCTCCATATTTATGAGGAGAAAAAAAATCCTCCAGTTCACTTACAGATTTATCAAAAAAAGTGTTGATCTCTGACTGGTAAATAGCTTTGTTTACAAGATAACTGTTGAGGCTGAAATCCCCACAGGAAAATCCAGCCTCCTTCAAAAGAGTAAAACCTTTCTCCGGCTGTCTGTCATCTATGACATTTTTTGTCTGGGCTCCGATTCGCACACCACTACCTCCTTTCCAACCGGTCAAAGTAAAACGATGGCATGTACTCGTCGTTAAAAAATTCGATATTGTTTTTAATTCCCATATCCCTAAGCTGCCGCTCAATTTCACGATAATAAATATTGCAGATGAAAATGGCGCAGTCCTCAGGCAGTGTTTTCAGACTGTCGGGAGGCTTTACCTCCAGACCGCAGAAATTCGTCCCCCATATCCTTGAATCATTGTCACAGGTGAACAGAGGCGGATATTTCTCCCCATAACATTTCATGTAGTTTCGGCACATATTTCCCGCGCCGAACAGGACGATGGAACTGTACTTTTTCAGTGTATCCTCAATTCCGATCTGCCATTTAAAATAGTCTGCCGTGGCCTTGGCAAGCCGCATCAGCCAGGGGCGCAGAAGGGGAGAGAACGCGGCAGCGGTATCCCCAAAATCCAGTATCAGCTGACCGTCAAAATGGATCTCTCGCAGTCCTCGGATCAGCCCCAGCCAGTCTGTCCGGGGCTGTCCATTGCCAGCCGTACAGGTAAAGGGAAGGAGAGATGTCTCCTTCTGCCCATCGCCATCCCGCAGAATAATCGCCTTAACCCGCCCGCCCAGCTTACGGACAAATTCCCGTATATTCTGCCCGCATATATTACAGTTCCCAACATCTACACAGAAACCAAATCGCTGTTCCCCTGCCTCCGCATTTAACCAGTCAACCCATGAGGCAGCCTCATGAGGATCCGAACAGATTCCCCGGATCAGGTGACCATTTACATCCTGGCACTGATTCTCCAGAAGAATCCGCACATTGTTTTCTCTTGCTAAAGGAAGCAGGCTAAGATAATATTCCCGGTTTTCTTTCCACTGATCTTCCCTGTCTATGCCTGAAAAAAGAGGCCTTACGATGATGGTTCCGCATCCAGCCTGACCGCAGACCCGAAGGCTTTCCTGGGTCAGACGGTACAGGAGTGGAGTCAGGTCCGTGCGTTTTGTGTCTCTTTGAAGATAAGGAGCATAGGCGGCTGGGGTGCGCAGGCCGGATTTTTTGTACTGAGACAAAAGCGGTTTTATGACAGGAAGCAACTCCTGCGGAGTTTCAGATATAGAATGGCGAAAGCTGTGATTACCTGCCTTTTCGAGAAGACCTGTAGCTTCTAACTCTCCAGGAGCGCAGAACTTAGAAATATCCAAAAGGAGGTTTTGGAAACCTCCTTTAATAGTGTCAGCAATTCCCTGGGTGGGATGAGCTATGCTTACAATACTGGATGGAGAACATACAATTATCATATTAGATATCTCCTTATACCAATTTTTGGTTAATCATCTCTTTTAGCTTTGTGGAACTTGTTGATTCTGTATACGGAAAAAATACAAGCTCTGCCCCATGTTTTCTTAGAAATTCCTGTTTTCGCAGCCACGCAGAGTTCTGGCTATAATCACTACCAGAAAACTGTACATCAAACTGAAATTTTAAATAAGCGTCCTTGGTATCGCAAAACTCCAAGGGTATTCCTACCGCCTCATCTACATACCTGCATGACTGCACAATCGAAAGCCGTTCTGCAAAAGGAATAAAGCTGTCAGTCCCTTTATTCTTGCGCACTCCCTCATCAGTGACCACACCCACGATCAAATAATCACATTGTTCCTTTGCGCGTCTAAGCAGATTTAAGTGCCCAATATGAAACAAATCAAATACGCCCGCTATATATCCTGTATGATATTTCTTTTTCTGTTGATCGTCAGAAATTGACAAGAAATTTTCTGACTTTTGCTTCCTAAAGTATTCCATATTTGTATCATAGATTCCAACATTCACGGTTCCCGCTTCTTTGACCTGCTTTAACACCTTCACATAATTTTTTATACAAATGATGACTTTGTAAGTACTGGGATCCAAATCTTTTAAAATGGAAGGTCCTATAATGGGAATTCCTTCTATTATACTCCCCCACTTTTGCTCATTATTGTCAATAATTCCTGTGATCTCATAATCATCTTTATACAGCGCAAGAAATTTTCTAGCAAAATTACCTGAACCAAAAAGATATATCTTTTTATTGTCCATATTTTTAAATATTTCTATAAACAGTCTCTGGTATTCCTGTGCTGAATAATTCATCCTCTGGCGGTTTGAATGGACAACTTCATTATTTCTTCTCCGCATCCGATGATAATCTGACAAAATATCGTCATTTCTCAGTTTTGTTAAGAAATGACGAATATGCGCATAATAAATCTCTTTAAACCGTTCAATTTTATATCGCTCCAACAGCTCCTTTCTTGGAAGAATTTTCTCAATGTTTCCGTCTCCATGGTACAAAAGATCTATGTTTCTAAGCATAATCGCTTTTGCGGGGAGATTCTCAACATATAATTCCTGGTCAAAAAATACATACTCGCCATCTATAAAAAAACCATTGAGCAGAACCAGATCAATATATCCTCTCCGCATCACTGGCCCCAAATACTCTTTATCCTCCTCTGTTCCAAAGGCGACTTTTTTCCATCTGTCTCTATCTACCTTTTTTTGTTTTGTTTCATCCTTCCTCTCATCCCACCACGGGTCAAAATGTTCCCATTCCACTTTATCATAAGGTACACAATCCGATGAATGAAGGATTAAACTCCAAAGATCATCAAACTGACTGAAAAATTCCTTAAGATTTTCTTCCAACAAAGAACGGAAATATATTACTAATGGAGTTCCTGTCACACAGGGCATGAGGTAGGTTTGGTCTACAATTTTCCCCTCTATCATCCTTATCCCATGAAGTTTCAGATCATCGCTGCTGTCTCTTAATTTCTCCAACTTCCATAGTCCTTCTGGATAAAGAGGTTTCTTTATAACTGTTCCTCCCCGGTTTATAACCGTACATAATGCATTTTGCCTCCCTCTGTCCATAGATACAGTTACCTGATTTGCCTTTGAAAAGGAATGATTCAGAGGACATTCAATCACAAATCCATTGGCCATACTGTGAAATAACCCATTCTTTATCAAAGAGGTATACAAATTTTCTTCTTCCAAAAATACTGTATCTGGACTGTCATACTGTGGAAAAATACGAATTCCCAGTTCCTCGCAGGGAATATAATCCTCCGCAAACAGAATCTGAGGGCTGCTGATTTCCGGGAATACAGAATAGAATTTATGACTTGAAAAACCAGCATCTTCCAGCATATCTACCAACTCCGCTTTCGAGTACAGCCTTCCTTCTAAAGTCTCTCCTTCTAAAATACCAGTTCTTTTATAATCCTCTATCCCATCAAAATTACGCCCGGTAAACGGGTCTTTATCCCCGCAAAAATAGCGGATAGCTATTCTGTTATCTGTTACCAAGAATAATTTTCCGTTTGCCTCAAGAAGTGTTTTCACCTTTCTTAACAATTTTATAATATCATCTTTTGATTTAGACAATTCAAGCACTGTAGACATCAGAATATACGAATACATGCCTAAACATATTGATATTTGATCCCTGTCCACACATTCCGCATTCAAACCGCACTCCAAAAGAACCTCTGACAAAGACCTATCCAATTCTCTGTGACCTGTAATATATAATGCTCTGGCATCTTTTCTAAAGTCATACCACTTGATCAATCCTTTTGGTAATTCTCTTAAAATTTCTACCGCCGTCATTGTGTGACACTCCCCAATATTTTTATTGTTCGTTCAATTCCTGACTGGATATCATATCTCATACTCCAACCCAGGTCTTTTATTTTATTTCCAGACAATCTGGCTTTTGTGGCAGTACTATAACCAGCCTTTTCTATGTCATCTGGAACCTCAAACACCACCTTAGTGTGACAAATATCCGCTATAACATGAGCCAGGTCTTTTAAGGTAATATCCGACTTCACATCGGCAATATTATAGGCTTCCCCACATACACCATTAAACATTACAATTAAAAGACCCGCCACAGCATCCGCCACATAAGTATAGGAATAATACTGATTGCCTGTACTTTTCAGCACAATATCCTGCCCGTTTACCCCTTTTTTAATGAACTGGGAAATCGCTTTTGTGTCTGACATTCGCATGGTTGGTCCATAGGAGCGAGTAAATCGTGGAACTACAATATCTATTCCCATTTCCTTCCTATAAGCCTGACACAGTGCCTCCCCGCACCGCTTACTTTCCGGATAGCCTGCCCGAAGAGTATTGCAGTTCAGATATCCACAATAGGTTTCATTAAAACACTCCACATCCCCCCGATTCTCCCCATACACTTCGTTGGAGGAGGCAAAGACAAATCTTCCTGTGTAATGATTTGCCGCATATCTCAATAAATTCTCTGTCCCTAATATATTGGTGGTGATGGTAGAAATCGGATTTCTGGCATAAGCTACTGGATGCGTATTGCTTGCAAAATGAAAAATAAACTCAAAGTTCTCATTCAACTTTTCGCCAAAAGCAGTGTTGATGTCATGTAACAAAAATCTGAAACAGGGACTGTCCCAATATTCAGAAAACCTCTCTTTTCCTGCCTGTTTATCTCGCCCTACAGCGTAAATTCTGCAACACAATTCTTTTTCCTGATTCTGTCTCATCAAGACGTCAATTAAAAAGCTGCCAATAAGTCCACTAGCCCCGGTTATCAGAACATTTTTTTCCCGAAGTCTGTTCCATGGCAGATCCAGGCCCGCAACATATGTAATATCCTCGTTATACAGTACGTGATTTAACAAGTTTATCATAATCTCTCCTGTCTGTCATACTTTCTATCATTTTAACCAATTAGCTTTTTCCATCTTTAGATATGCCTTAAATAACTCAAAATCATCTTTTGTGGTTATCTTAATATTTTTATCGGATCCATTGGCAAAATAAAGCCTTTCTCCCAGTTCTACCATCATAGTATTGGTGTAAGAAGAACCATAAATACCGATTTTTTCTTCAAAAGCTTTATGATAAGCCTTGTCCAGCATGCCATATCGATATGCCTGAGGCGTAGCGACCCGCCTTAATGCGTCTCTTGGAATATATTGTACTGTGGATAGTTCATCATCTGCCACAAAAATCTGCTCATTATAGGGCAAAGCCGTCACTGCGTTTCCATATCGCTCACATTTAATGATCACATCTGATAGTACAGTATCATCAACTAATGGTCGGATTCCGTCGTGAATAATCACAATGTCATCATCTGAACATATCCCCTCCAGATGGTATACGCCATTACGAATAGATTCCTGTGCTGTCTCTCCACCAGAGATCACCCACTTGAGCTTATCAATCCTAAACTGCTTTGCATATGCTTTTATAACATCATGCCAGCCATCAATACAGACCAGTCCAATAGCATCAATCTTAGGATGTCTTTGGAAACCTTCAAGAGTATAGACTAAGATGGGCTTATCATATACATGAATGAACTGTTTTGGAATGTCCTGACCCAAACGATGGCCACAGCCGCCAGCGATTATAATTGCTGTATTCATCTTCTTTTTCCTCCACTATGTTTTCATTGCAAATAGTAAAAATAATGAGTCAATAAATACAAATCCAGAGTATTGATAAAGTCCAACTCTTTTAACCGCTCTCTCATCTGTTTATAAACTTCGGACTGTTCAACTGCCCCTATTACCACAACCGCTCTCTTTTTATACTGTGTCAAATCATCAATGCAACGTATTGGTATATTCCCAACATATGAAGTAGCATACTTATCTGAAACAGCAAAACACAGCACTTTATCAATAACACTCTGATAACTTAAAATACGAAGCGCTTTCTGCCCACAATTTCCAGCCCCATATATAATTATATATTCTGCCTTTTTCAACTGCCTCTGTACCATATCTTTAACGCTAATGAATTCATCACAAAATGTATCAGGAGATTCATACAATTTTTGCAGCCAACTATGGGCTTCTTTATTTTGAACAGTTAATTCTTTATATTTTTCAAAATCTCGAATAATCTCTATACAATAATCTCTTTTTAGCTCATCCGAAATTCTTATGAAAGAGCCCTTATGTCGAAGCATACGAAAATAGCGGCAAATATCCAATTCATACCCTTTGTTTTTTTGCTCCAATATCTTCTCTACAAAATCATATTCCTCTTTCATTGCCATTACTTTGCTTTTACTTTTTATCGAGGAAGAAGGATTATCCTGCCTATACAAATAAAAAGCCTCACTTATCCACATAGCTTTATTTGCCAGAGACATAGTTTGTATCCAAAATCCATTATCCTGATAAGAGGCTCCCTGCGTTTTATTACATCGAATTTCATTTTTATCCAGGAAATCTTTTTTGTAAATACCTGTCCATATATTCATAAAAAAATCAAAAAATACTCTCCTATAGGAAGCATCTAATACCCGGTTATAATATTTATCCAATTTATTTCTATGATGTTTATAAAGATATGACAAGTTATCCCACCAGAATATACAATCTGATTTTACAAAATCCAGATCCAGATCCTCCGCAACTCTATAAAGTTTTTCATACATATCAAGTAATATACAGTCATCACTTTCAACAATTCCGATATATTTCCCTTGTGCTACTTCCATCCCAGCATTAATAGATTGCCCATATCCATGATTTCCTTGATGAATTATGCGAACTCTCTGATCCCTTACCGCATAATTGTCCAAGATCAAAGAACTTCTATCTGTAGAGCCATCATCCACACAGATTATTTCTATTTCCGTTAATGTCTGATTCAAAATACTATCCAAGCATACCGCCAGATATTGTTCTACATTATACACTGGTACGATCACAGAAACTTTTGGCATACTGGTCCTCCTTCAAGTATCGCCCTCTACTATTCTCATAATTTTTCCAGCTACTCTTTTGGAAGCATTTCCATTATCACAAGAACCATATCTCTCCAAAAAAGCATTGAGTTCATCTACATATTTCTCTCTATCAAAAGCCTTTATCCTGTTGATCAATTCTTTTTTATTATGAGCGCATGGATAAGGCCACTGTGAAACAGGACAATAAAAACCTCTTTCAGTTATGTACTCCTTTTCATCATTTTGATATAAAAATACTGGCTTTCTTTGAAGAGAAAAGTCCCACATCAACGAAGAGTAATCGGTAATAACTACATCAGCAGAAACAAGTAGTTCTTGTATATCAGGATAATAAGTTACATCAATCCCCTTTTTATAATCATACCTTTCCTCTGGTGGAGAGGTATGATGGTGGAATCGATACATCAAAACATATTCACCGTGAAATCTCTCACTTAAGGCCTTTAGAATTTCTGACATATCAAAAATATATTTATTATAAAAATCCCTCATGTCCGTTCTAAACGTAGGCGCATAAAGGACAATCTTCTTTTCAAATGGAATTGAATACTTTCTAAATACAGATTTCTTTATAACTGTATTGTCCACAAAAAAAATATCATTGCGAGGGGCACCACACTCATAAATCTCTCCCTCGTAAAAAAAGGAGTTTCTGTACACCCAGGAATAAAATTTACTTCCCGTCAGAAATAGATCATATTTTGAATTAATGGCTTTTATTTCATCAAGCTTATTCCTGTTAGAAATCCATGATCCCTGTACTTTCTTAAAAGGCCCAAATCCGTGCCAGGTATTAATATAATATTGCCCTTCCTTTTTCTCTCCCAAAAGATTCAAAGTATTGTTTGTAATACAGATTTTTGATGTATAAAGTTCTTCATAGAATGTATAACTAAATAATTTTACCTTCTTTATTTCTTCTGGAATATCATTTCCATTTCCATCTCTTACTACCCACACAAGTTTCACAGGGTAATTGTTCTGAATTAACTTCTCCGCAATATATTTACAATTACATCGGTACCCCATTCCCTCATAGCAGGAAATAAATATCTTATTCTGTTCTAGGGGCAGCCTCTTCATATGACAGACAATCTCCCTCGAAATATAATCCATGTCTTCTTTTGTTATATAGTACAAATCCTTAACACTATATTTTTGTAAAAGATTGATTACTTCTTCTCTATGAGCTGTACCAACCGCAACAAGTACAATACTTTCTGCTAGTTCATCTTTTAGCTCGGATACCTTTTTCACTAAAGTTCCTTCAATATTTCTGGGATTCTGCTTTGGGTCTGAGACAGCAAAATATGTAATACGGTTATGTAATCCATTTAACCTTAAAAAAGTATATAATTTATTCCCATACTCTCCAGCGCCATAGATAATTAATTTGGTATTTTCTTTAAATAGATCACATCTCTCACTAAGCATTATTCCCCTCTCTCCTTTATATTTTCCCCATAATTATCTTCATAATCAACTCTACAGCTCTTTTTGAAGCATATCCATCATCAAAGGAATTCCATTTTTTCAAAAACTGGTCAAGATCTCTCAGATACATTTTTTCATCAAATTCTGCTATCTTCTCATAAAGCTCTTCTTGATCATGAGCCCTAGGATAAGGCCATTCACTAAGTGGACAATAAAAACCCCGATCATCGAGATATTCCTCTTCATCGTTCTGATATAAAAACACAGGTCTCCTCTGAAGAGAAAAATCCCAAAGTATTGAGGAATAATCTGTTATAAGAATATCTGAAATTGCCAATAATTCCTGAACATCCTCATAATCAGTAGCATCAATACAATCTGAATAAATCAATCTCAACTGCTCATTATCGGATAAATTCGGATGTAATCTAATCATTACCGTAAATTTGCTTTCATATCTGCTCTCAAGTACCTCTGTCAGTCTATGGATATTTAAATCATAGGCTTTCACGGAATTTTCTATTGTTCTTCTAAATGTAGGCGCAAACAACACAATCTTACTATTTTGGTCTTTTATCCCCAGTTCCTGGCAGATCTTATTTTTATCTAACTTCTGGCTGTTAAACATCAAGTCATTCCTTGGACTCCCATATTCCATAATTTTTC
>Ga0137297_10719_pt3 | contig 12514 bp, 13 predicted proteins | sample RamsorincwithD2O_FD_97191 | JGI IMG/M metagenome (GOLD analysis project Ga0137297, IMG submission 97191) | Mouse cecal microbial communities from Vienna, Austria - Mucin amended with D2O | ecosystem: Host-associated > Mammals > Digestive system > Large intestine > Cecum | place: Austria: Vienna... | reverse complement strand
TGATATGGATCTGGGACTTGTAATGGAGAATATGGGCCTTGGCATTCTCTGTGCCAGCGAAGATAAGCAGGAAGGGTTGAACAGTTTCCTGGAAAAGCGGAAGCCGGAATATCGGGGCAAATAAAGTACTGATTAAAAAACACGGTAAAATAACGGATTTCCGCAATATGTAGGTCTGATACCGGACTGGTATCATCTATATATTACGGAAATACAAAGTGAAGCGCACAGCTACCGGAAAGCAATTTTCAGACACGCTCTAGAGTGTGTCTGAAAATTAAATTCTGCACAAAATCTGGTACAAAATCGCTGGAAATATCCTGGAAAGCCCGGTTATCTGCCCCTAAAGCGCAGAAAAAAGAGTGAATCAAGGTGTGATTTTTACCTGCTTTCGGCATATTGACGAATATCCAGCAATTTTCAAACACACTCTAGCGCTGGTATCTTCCGGTCAAAGAGAAACAACCTGACCGTGAACTGTAACCAACTATTACGGAAAATCTGTTACTGTTCACGAGGCGCATCTTCTTGTCTGGCTACGCCAGACAAGAAGCATCGGGCGTCCTCCCGATGTGGAAAACTGGACAAAAACAGCCTTACAAGCGAGCTTGATGTCTGTTTTTGTCCAGTTTTCCCCGCCCCGTGAACTGTAACGAAAATCTTATTCAAAAATCTAATGCATTAGAAAAAATTGTTGATAATATGACGAAAATATGGTAGAACGATTGAATCAAACAAATTTCTGTTTTAAATGCGCATACAATTACTTTATACGCATATACTAATTATGAACTATACGGGGTAAGCCCATATTGTTATACGTTCTTCCTGAGCCAGGGGTCAAACTCGCAGAGTTTGGCTCACAGAAGACGAAGGTCTCTTGTAAAGAAGATTACAAGAGCATTGTTACTATGGAGCAACTGTTGTCCACCCCGCAACCGTTCCATTTTATACAGAAAGTCAGCTTCTGGCTGCTTTTCTGTATTCCAAGCCATAGAAAAAAGGCGTCTTAGACGCCTTTTTTTCTATGATAACGACTACTTTTCATCCTATGGCCTTTCTTGTGTTTCATATTCCCAAAAAGCCTTTGCTCCATTGGCAATCCTTGAAAAAATTTTCATTAAATTCACATGTATTTCCTACCTCTTTTCTTTTGCTGCCCTATGCAAATTCATTTCAAAATCCTGACGATTTTTCTGTATCGCAGTTTGCAGCTGGAGACCTGAAAAAAAGGACTGAATGGCAGCAATCATTGTAAAACCACAAATAATTAATGTTGGTAATTTGGGGACAAGTCCTGTTTCTAAATATTCTATTCCGATAGGAATAAAAAATGCTGCCGAAATAACTGCTAACAAAAAAGCAATTATGCCAAAAAATCCCATTGGATTATATGTTCTGTATAAACGAATTATTGTTCTTATAACTTTTATTCCATCACTATATGTATTGAGTTTTGACTCACTTCCTTCCGGACGGTCTCTGTACTCAATAACTACATTTTCCACATACATATTTTTATCAACAGCATGTATACTCATCTCTGTCTCAATTTCAAATCCTTTGGAAAGTATCGGAAACGTCTTCACAAATTCATAACTGAACGCCCTATATCCAGTCATTATGTCCTTAATATCATTCTTAAACAGCAGATTTATACTTTTTCTAACCAGTGCATTTCCAAAACTGTGAAAAAGCCTCTTGTTTTCGGTAAAATATGTTGACGATAATCTATCCCCTACCACCATATCAACCTTTTTATGCAAAATCAAATCTGCCATTTTCCGGGCGCTTTCCGCCGGATATGTATCATCTCCATCTGTCATAATATAGCATTCTGCATCTATATCACGAAACATCCTGCGGATCACATTCCCTTTCCCCTGCATATATTCATTTCGGACAATTGCCCCCGCTTTTTCTGCAATTTCTACAGTATGATCAGTTGAGTTGTTATTATATACATATATAACTGCGTCCGGAAGAACCCTTTTAAAATCCACCACTACTTTTCTTATGGTTTTTTCCTCATTGTAGCAAGGTATTAGTACCGCTATCTTATCCATAATTTATCCCCTCGTCTCTTTCCCTGCGCAGGATGTTCCCGGTACAAATCATCAGGACAGGAACACATATTATAAAGTTGATACAGTATCTTGGCAAAATACATGGCCCTGCCATCAAAGTAGCCACATATCCCAGTAAAAAAGATGGAAGAACCAGATATTTGTATTGCTTATACTTTGCTAATATGAATCCTATGGCTATAATGATCCATACATATAATGCTGGCGCAAATAAAAGAGAAACTATTGGGAATTCCAGAATATAGCCCTTCGTACAGGTATTGGTTAAAATTTTTTCCAATCCTGGAAATTGACTGTTTTTCACCACCTTTCCAGAAGTAAAATCAAAGAATGAATATTCTATATAACAGTGCTTTACCGAAACCATAGATTCATCCCACACATACCAGAGTGGCAATGTATTGCATAAAGTTGCTTCCAAATATTCTCCTGGATATCGTTTTCCAAATTCAAGCCATAAAGCAATAAACCGCTTCCAGTCACTCTCCACCAGTCTGGTATTCAAACCAGCTTTTACCGGGTCTGACAACTGCCATCTGTAATTTACAAGTTTCTCTTCTGGAATATATTGGAATATTACTGCCTGATCATCTTCTGTGAGCTCATTCTTTTTCACTGAATATACACGGGCTATCTGCTGGCATGGTATACTCAGGGATTCTGCTATAGTAACTTCAGAAGCATTCGTTATTCTTTTTAATTGCCCAAATAATCCAGCGGATATAAAAACACAAAAGAAAAATATTGTCACAAAATACAAGCCCTCCCTCTTGGGATATTGTTTTATCATCATAAGCAACACCAAACTCAGAGCTGCCAAAACCACACCATGAACTGCATTGTTTCTAAATAATAATCCGGCTGTCAAGAAAAATACAGCCGATATAATTTGGTTAGTTTTAATTCCCGAAAAACAACAATTCAGTAAGGCCATAAAACTCATAAAATAGAAAACTGCAAAATATGTATCTTTTGTCGTGCTTATTCCCAGAATCGGCCACACCGGAAACAAGGCAAAATATAGAATTACGAAAATAATAATTCTGCGTGAAGATGTAAGTCTATTAACGTAACATATTGCATATGAAATCACTCCTGACAAAACCAATAATTGTAATAAGCAGTAGAAAGCCACTCCCTTATTATAATTTCCGAAAATTCTTTGCCCCACTTCAATTTCCCATCCCATCAAGATAGTATGAATAATCGGATGCTGTGTATTATATCCGGAAACACCAAAATACTGATTCCACTGGGACGGGATATCATATGCAAATATCCCAGGATAATATGCAAGCAGATATGGTATCCACATTGCAGAAATTCCCAGCCAGAGATACAGCCACATATAAATACCCTTGCATGTAAACAATTTTTTATTATCGGTTTTTTTCTGGTCCAAAAAATGATCCAGCCATTTTTTTGACAAAGTCGATAATGGATATGCCAAAATAGCAGACATCAGAAATATTCCTAACAACATATATTTTGTCAAATGTATTGTTCCATCTAATTTCGTATTGATTTTTAAAACAGAGCCAATTAGCTGGGCAAACACAAACAACAGAAAAAACACATACTCATGTGAAGCAATATACTTTTTCACAATCTTTTCCTCCCCACTACAATACCTGCTATCATATTTACCCAACTATCCACTCTATAAAATCCCTGACAGCACCTTCCCCACCATTATATTTACTCACATAATCTGCCAGTTTCTTAACTTCCGCGGCTGCGTCACCAGGACATCCGACAATACCTCCTGCTGCTTTTACTGACTTCATGCATGGTAAATCGTTTATGTCGTCTCCTATATACGCTATTTCTGATAGGTTATATGTCATTCCCAGCAACTTTCCCAGTTTATCAGAGAGACCCTGATAAACCTCTGTAATGCCCAGTTCCATACATCGTCTTAATACAATTTCTGATTTTCGTCCTGTCATAATGACCGGGATTATCCCTGACGGAATTAGCAGATGCTGAATTCCACAGCCATCTTTTATATAAAAAGCTTTGAATAACTCGCCATCATTCCCCATATATATTTTCCCATCTGTAAGAGTTCCATCTACATCCATCACAAAATACTTCAACTTTGGCTTTCGCATATCAAAACCTCCATTTCAGCAACAAGTTTTGTTAAAACACATCATCCCCGCTGCAACCCCCTCGCATATTTTAATTTCGCAATAAATATTTCCAATTTTATTTTGTTCCTGATGAAAAAATATTTTTATCCCAAAATCCCATTATGTATAATATCTTGTAGCCGTATGGTACCCACAATCTCATTGCCGCTTAATATCGGCATACATGAAATATTATTCTCTTTCAGAACCTTTAAAGCTTCTACTGCAAGCTTATCAGACTGCATAACTATAGGATTCTTTGTCATTACGTTCTCAACAGTAAGCTCATAAATATTGGCTCCCTGCTCCAGCTGACGACGTAAATCCCCATCGGTAATTACGCCAGCCAATTGATTCTTATCATCTACGACGGACACAATACCCAAACCTTTTTTACTTAATTCCACAATTGCTTCTTTCAGTGATGCCCGCTCACTAACAACCGCATTATCCTCCCCTTTTGCCATCATATCATGAACTTTCAGAATTAATTTTTTCCCTAATGATCCCGCCGGATGGAATTTTCCAAAATCGACATCTTTAAATCCATATATTCCACTTGCAACAACTGCAAGGGAATCTCCGTAACACAGAGCAGATGTAGTACTTGATGTCGGAGCAAGACCAAGATAACAAGCCTCTTCGAATTGCGGAAACACCTGAACGATATCCGCGGATTTCGCCAATGTAGAAGTTCTATTCCCAGTAACAGCTACAATCGTCGCGCCTATCATTTTAATATTAGGCAATATTCTCACAATTTCATCACTTTCGCCACTATAACTAAAAGCAATTACAACATCATTCTCTGATACCATTCCAAGGTCACCGTGCATTGCCTCTGCGGGATGTAGGTAAAAGGAAGGCGTCCCAAGACTGGCAAACGTAGCCGCAATCTTTGTTGCTATATGCCCTGATTTTCCCATTCCTGTAACGATCACTTTACCTATACAGCTCGTTACCAAATCAAGAATCTCTACATAAATATCATCTAATGCATCCCGTGTCCGTTTTAATGCTTCAATTTCAATATCAAAAATACGTTTCCCTTCAAATAACTTATCCATTTGTCACCTCTTTTTGGGACATCTTTTTTATAATAATATTTAGTGTACAGCGTCATAAACTTTGACAACCCTGGTCATTAACTCTTCGAACTGATCTAATGCAACCATATTAGGACCATCTGAAAGCGCATTGTCCGGATCCGGATGTACCTCAAAAAACAAGGCATCTGCTCCAGCAGCAATAGCAGCCTTTGCCAATGGCTCCACATACTCCCGTTTTCCCCCTGTCATATTTCCTTTTCCACCGGGTTTCTGAACACTATGGGTGGCATCCATGACAATCGGATAACCCAACTTTTTCATCTCTATTATTCCAGTCATATCAACAACCAAAGCATTGTAACCGAAAGATGTTCCACGTTCGCAAAGCATTATATGACTATTTCCAAAATATTCCACTTTCTTTACCACATTCTCCATATCCCATGGCGCAAGGAACTGTGCTTTTTTTATATTAATAAGTTTTCCAGTCTTGGCTGCTGCTGCCAGCAAATCCGTCTGCCGACATAAGAAGGCTGGAATTTGGATAATATCTGCAACCGCACTAACCTTTTCTGCCTGCCAGGGTTCATGAATGTCTGTAGCAATTTTAAGTCCATAGGTGTCCTTAACTTTCTGAAGTATCCTGATTCCCTCCTCAATTCCCGGTCCCCTATAGGAGGAGATACTTGTCCTATTTGCCTTGTCGAAAGAAGCCTTAAAATAATAATCCAGATTCAGACGGCCAGCTATTGTTTTAATACTCTCTGCAATTAACATTGCGTTCTCCTCTGATTCTATTACACAAGGTCCGGCAATCAAAATAAACTTTCCCATTATAATCCCTCCGCTTCCGCTAATCTGCAGGCAAAATCATAATCCTTCTTCTCATCAATATCTACAGCTTCTATCCCGGAAACCTCCTGTATATACGGATGAAAACCGATTCGCCTATTATATAGCGTAAAAATTTCTTTTTTGAACATAAAAAATGCACTGGTTTCTACCCATATTGGCTCCATATCTTGTGTACGTGGCACGTCATCCAGATCATAATTAATCGGGGTACCCTTATACCATGCAAATGTTTGAATACGTTCCGCAGAAAAAGCAGAATCATATTGACCACTCAAAATATGCGATAACGCATTTTCAATAGAGGACACTTTTATAAATGGTGATGTTGTATGCGCGAGTATGTAGATTTCTGCATCCACTTCCTCAATAAAGCTCTTATAAATATCAAATCCCTTAACCAAATTTCCATCCAGCCATTTATCCCTCTTTTTAAACATTGTAGTTTCTGGCAAATATTGTATGATTTCCTCGTCACTGCAATACACATAAACCTCATCAACTCCTTTCACTTGCCCCAATGAGTTACAGAGATGCCAGCAAAGCGGGTGACCTGCGATTGGCAGAATATTCTTATGTGGCAATCTCTGCGAATTTAGTTTAATCGGAATAAATGCTACGACTTTCATTCAACCTTCCTCCTCAAATAAAGAATCCAGATCAACTCGTTCAAAAACCTCCAACATACCACCCCGTGTTGCATTATAGATTTTGATACCTTTGGATTCAGTATATTTTTCTGCTGCCTCATAGGCCATAAAGGAATACTCCATATCTGGCGGCATTCCAACCTTTCGGGGATCATACATCCGTTTGTCCGGATAGCTATGGGAACTGATACTTTCATTATCCTTTGAGTAATTACAATCAGCCCCTACCAGATAAATCGCGGTAAACCCCATATAAACTGCAAGCTGAAGCGCTGTATATGTAACTGTTTTTCCATCAGCAAACAGACACTCCTTTCCCTCGGAAAACAAGGGTGCAATATGTCTGTCTGCATTTCTATAATCCAGATTTATATTTATAGCACCAGGAATATCATATTGAGGTTCTCCAGGAACCTTTGCAAAGACGACCGAGTACTTCGTCTGCTGTTTCATTTCCGTATGACAGGCACGAATTACCGTAGGATCCTGGGTGACATAAAATGTCGGCCTCCATTCCGTCCTATCATAAAGAACATAAATCCGGTTCATGCCAAATGTGATCTCATTCCTGTTTCTAAAACGCTCCAGATCACTGATACGCAGGCTTGGCCCATTTGCTACAATAAAACATCGCTGCCCTTTATATTTATTTTTCAGGGACTCTAATTCTGATTGCGTATTTCTGCAAAGTGACTTTATACGTGGCCCAACAGCCATTCTAAATACTGGTCGCAATAAATCTCTCACAGTACCCATTTATACAGATTTCTCCTTTCTGTGTTTGACATCTGCTGTTATCTGTGCGGCAGATTTTATTAGCACACTTACCAAAATTAGAAAATTGTTTTTACAAAGTATCAGAACCATCACTGTCACGAATATCAGGTAAGCAACCAATCCCAATATTGCATTATCAATTTTTAAGCCACAGAACAGATATGCCGCCGCACACAGGATCAGAAACAAAACATCCTGATTTTTCCCGCGAATGGTATCAAATTCAAAATAGCAAATGAAAAACCAGATCACAGCAGTAACAAGTGACGCATAAGCAAAAGCTTCTATACACTTTACAATGCCCCAGTATGCAATCGAATTTGCCACAAACGCAATCAAGAGAATCACAAGCATCTGATGAAAATAATGGCTTTGCTGTCCCCTGGCTTTATATAGGTTTACATATATCGCTTTTATAACAAAATAAAATGCATGTGCACATACCAGAATAAACAAACAGGAAATGGATGCTTCATATTTTGGAATCCAGATCCGGATAAAAAACTTTACCGGAAAAGCCACTGCAACAACATACGTACTAAGAATAATACAAATGGATTTCAACTGGATAATTTTTTCCGTTTCTGCTGTTTTGCACAAATAATTGTACAGTGTTGTCGTCACAGCGGATAAACATACATTAAACAAGTTTTCAACGCTTACTGCAAATGAGTAGTATGAAAATGCCTGGAGCGACATCCATACCTGAATACACCACCGGTCAATACTGGTTATTAAAATTGACGAAAAATTCCCAATTGTCAGGGTAATCCCCGATCTTATATTTTCCATGAGGATATAGGGATTAAATGCAAAAAATCTGCCTTTTCCAAATATCTTTCTGCTTTTATTTTCCAATAAGCAATACAGAATCAGGTTAGAGCAAAGAATCACCAAAATGTAATAAATATAGTTATCCGTCCTGAAAACAAATAAAAGCAGTATATCCCATACAAATGTCAGCATTGGCAAGACCGATAAAATAATTCCGTAATTCTTAAATTCACCGGTGGCCTGATATAAGTTTTTGTAATAGGATATCATGTTGATGGGCACACAGGAAAACGCCAAAAGAATAGCAATTGGATTTTTCATAATTCCAAATACCAGGCCTGCAGCAATCATAATAACAATCTGCATATTCCTAACAGTAGCCGTACTTGTCAGGAGTTCGTCTGCATCTATATCCCTGATTTCTCTTCCGCCATATTTCAGATAAATACCGTCTACAAAGCCCAGATGCGCAATCCCCAGGTAATTAACATAAAGCTGAAAAACCTTATAATAACCATAACTTTCAATTGAAAGATAACGCGGAAGAAAAAAACTCGTAACCATGCTAAACATCATGTTAATTATGTTTGCAATAAAAACAATCACTATTCCCTTTCTCATCCTACTGTCCTTCCGGATCTGGGTCCGGCACTGATTCTCAGCCTGAACATAAACCAATACATCACATGAAGAAGCATACACATCAATACTGTTCCCACATTAAGATAATCATGGACAATATTATCAATAGACGATATTGCGATAATATAATATAAATAAGCGTATTCTATAATCACTATATTCCGCCTATAAGACAAGCTCCTGCAACGGATTGAATGGTTATATATCAAAGAAAAAAAGCCGGCTGTCAGTATACTCATTATGCACATTCCTATAGGATTAAAATCCTGCAGATATCTTCTAAAAAATGTATATACATTACCGAATTCTGTGGCATTTAAATACCGATATTCTCCATGCACAGAGTACGTATGTGTCACCAGCCCTAAACGGCGCATAAGATTCCATACCCCTGAAAATGTTTCCTGGCCGAATACGGCGTTCCTGTCAGGCGGCTCCTGAACATACTGGTTAAAATGCTGTATAGAGGCTCCGGCATAATTAGAAATAACTGTCCATAAATCTGTAGATCCCTTTCGCCCAAGCATGGATTGCGATATTGAAAACAGGAAAAGAATCGCAATAGCCGCAATCGCCAGAATCCTGATAAATTTCCATGAGGTTTTAATTCTCCAGTTTGTCTGACATTGAAGCAAAATATACCAGCAGACAAGTCCGAACACACATAAACGCAATATATTTGTCCGTACTCCGGTAATTAACGTCATGATACACAATAATACCGGCGGAATTAAAAACGAAACATTCCTTTTAAGACACCCTCTGCATATCAGAACATTATTAATAAATACAAATGCAAACAGAAATCCGGTTACAATAACCAGTTTCATGGACTGGTTGACCAGCCCGTTCATATACTGGTCCGCAGACCGCTGGGTGGAATGGGATGTTATGATTCTATAAGCATAAAAAGCATTTGTATAACCACCCCCTGTTGATGCAATTCTCTGAACTTCCTGATAGACCAGCAAAACTATGATCATGTCTGCAAATATAATAAGCCACGTTTTCCACCGCTCTACAAAGATTGTCAAAGAGGTAGCTTCTATATAGGACATTTTCTTTACTCCAAACAGCTTCCTTATGAATATGTCCGTTACTCCAAACAGAAAAAGTCCAAGGCTGATTAACGCTGCTGCATTAAATGAATAGTGGATATCCCAATTCCCACCATTCAGGATGGCAATAAAAGTACTGGTACTGAATACCAGTGTCATCAGTACAGATGGTGCTAAAATGTCCTGCCTGTTTAGAAGGAAAAAGATAAGGGCAAGCATTATCTCTACAATTAAAAGTCCCCATAGATTAATCATGTATTTTCCTCCTTTTTTTCCAGAGACAGATCATCATAGGGTATTGACGAAACATGGCCAGTATAAGGATCAGCCCATATTTCACAGATCTTTGAAACACCTTCACCAGCAAAGCAAGGCTGACCCTCTCTTCATATGGACATGCGGATCTGAATTTATTCAAGGCCTTCCCGCATGTTTCTTCCGGCAGCTTTGCATCCGTGCTCAAACAGTAAGACATAATTCCCGTCAGCTTTCTGGAATACAAAACAGCATACTCTAAAGGCCAATTATTCCTGGAAATCAAAGGTTTTAGCACCTGATATTCCTTTTGACAATATAGTATCATTGCATCAATGCGGTCTTCGAAATATTTTGCTGACGTACTTTGTGAAAGTCTTCTGTAATGCCGGTACAAAACCCGGTCAGAAAATCCCACTTTATGAATATATGGAATTATCTCCGTGTTAAAAAAATAATCCTCCTGCCCATGTCGTATATTTTCCGGAAAACGGATATTATACTTTTTTAATGTTTCTGCGCGGTATATTGTATTCCAGACACCAAAATAACTGATTGGAAGAGCATTATACCTTTCTACAAGTTCATCCCTTGTTAGTGTAGTTTTCTGGAAAGCTTCTTTTTTAGAGCAATGATGACCATGGGTATAGGTTTCTTCATAGAGCACTCCGCACTTTACCATATCCAGGGAATCCTTTTCTGCTAAATCTATCAATTCCTGCAAATAGTCTTCCAGATACTCATCATCATGATCCGCAAAGGCGATGTATTCTCCTTTTGCAATAGCCCGGCATTTTTCTCCGGTTCCGTCAGTGGCGCCATCATCTACAATAATTAATTCAAAATTTTTATAGGATTGATTGATAATACTTTCTATGGCATTATCGATATAATGAACTGCATTAAAAACCGGCATTATAATACTTGCTTTAACCATGGCCTTCTCACTAACTTTATGGGTTATAATTATGTTTGTTTCTGAACATTACACAAGGATTTCCGATGACAGTATGATCATCGGGTATATCCTTTGTTACCACCGCATTCGCACCGATAATCACGTTATTTCCTATATGTATATTTCCGATTATCTTTGCCCCTGCTCCGATAAACACATTATCACCTATAACTGGTGCAACTGCGTCTTCTGGCCGGTTGCTCTTTGATGCTACCATTCTTATCCCAATGGTCACCTGATGAAGAATCGTCGCGTTGGAGCCGATGTGTGCTTTCCTGCTAATGACTATGCCATTTAACCCATGGGGCAAATAGGGCTTTGAACCGAAAAATGCAGAGGGGTCGTGATAGCTGATTCCCAGATCCGCGTTATATTTGTTCTCTATTCTTTTCACACAACAGTAGTAATAGTATCGTTTCCATTTATTGGGGGTGTGCAAATATTTCTTTCTCAGTTCCCAATGCCGGTCAGTCCACTCACTAATCAGAAAATCTTTTATCTTTTTAAAGTTCATCTTTTATCTTCACTCCTGTTTAAGGCTCCATATAAAACAATTCATTTACAAGGTTTTCAAATTCCTGGTTAAATCTGGCATTATTGCTCCTGGTTTTTGATGGCATGTTAGCTGTGATATTTTCATAATCCAGGAGCACATTCTTTAAATCTTTTATATTTTCAATAACAATAATATTGCCTAATCTTTCGGCAACGGTTTTTGAAAATAATACCTGATGATTGTTGACATGTTCTCTATATTCATATTGCCTTGGAACTACGATCGGAATTTTGCCAATCTGCAGCGGCATAAGAAAACTGGACGGGCCTCCGTGTGTAATAATGATATCTGCCTTTTCCACCAGCAAGATCATTTCCTGGTATGGATATAACCTTTTCCATTCACAGCACTGGGGTGTGTATGTACTAAATCCAGTCTGCACAACAACAGGATCTGTAATAATATTCTCTTTTTTTAATTGATCAACATATTCTAATAACCGGTTAAATGGCTGTTCATGTGTTCCAACTGTCACAAAAATCATACAATCACCACCTAGTCTAAAAAATCGATCCCAGATTTATTGCCTTAGGATAGACTTTTCTCATTTCATCCCATTCAACAATAAACCGGTCCGCGATCGGATAAACCATTTTTCCGGTCAATGTTGGCTTATTAATCCTGTCAAATACTTCAATATAAATCGTTTTGATACCAAAGGCTTTTCCCAAATAAAAGAAGGGAACTGCTACCGCCGCGCCAGAAGAAATAATCAAATCCG
>Ga0137297_11618_pt1 | contig 12528 bp, 4 predicted proteins | sample RamsorincwithD2O_FD_97191 | JGI IMG/M metagenome (GOLD analysis project Ga0137297, IMG submission 97191) | Mouse cecal microbial communities from Vienna, Austria - Mucin amended with D2O | ecosystem: Host-associated > Mammals > Digestive system > Large intestine > Cecum | place: Austria: Vienna... | reverse complement strand
TTATACACATTTCAGGATAGATGGACGGTAGATAAAATTGCGCAGGCAGATGAAAATTTGTTTTGGGAGGAACAAGGACAGCCGGAAATCAACAGCATAGATCCGCCAATCACTGACTGGCAAAGCTGGCAGTCGCTAGGATTTGATACGCATAGCCGCTGGGCACAGATTGATTTTATGGAGGAAGCGGACAGTTGCCGACTGACAGTGCAGGGGAATACAGTGCTGGAGGAAATGGGTATAGAACTTTGGAACCGCAGAGACATCGGACTGTTGGAAACGTATCCCTATGTGCAGACAGGAGCGCCGCTGCGGCAGCTGTTTGTACGGACGGGAGAAACGGCAGACGGACCAGGACGCAGTATGTATAAAGGTGAAATTGCAGCGCTGAAAATTAGTTGGCGGGATACAGGCGGATTTTTACATACAGCAGCTGTAAAGCAGGCACAAAGCAGCGCGCCGGAGACAGTTTCTGTGGAAGACGGCATATTTCATGCGAAACAGGCTGGCAGCGCACAAATAAAAATTTCCGTTATGATAAATGGAAAACAGTATGACACAGTGTATCATGTGACGGTGGCAGAAACCGAAGAAGCAGAATTTAAGACGGATGAAAATGGACGACCACCAAGTCTGGAAGCAGGCAAAACCATAACGGTGCAGTCACAGCGTAGCAGCGGTGTACTGGTACTGGCAGTATATTGCGGAAATGAAATGGCTGGTATAGTCAGCCGGGACTTGAGTTTGAACGGCGCAGGGGAAACAGAAGCATTGCGCGTGCCGCAGGGTGCGACGCGGGCGCTTGCCATGATTTGGAATAATATGGATGATATGCAGCCGGTATGTGTTCCGGCAGTGCTTGAACAGTAGGGAGGATGGTACAATGTTTGACACAGTGGTGCTGGGCGGTACCTATACAGCAGTGGGATTCTGCAGTGCAAACAGCAGCAGAAACCTTATCATTAGCAGCTCCGTCTATCTGGAGGATTATTCTCCGGCATTTCGGTTTGCGCCGGTAAGCTGGCATACGGAAGCAGGAAAAGCGTTTTTAGAGACGCTTCCTGTCCGTGGAAATATTGTCAGCTTGGGAGAAGCGGCACTGGCGATATACCGGCGGGCGCAGGAGAAAAAATGGGAAATATTGTACCAAACATTTGTAAAAGAAATTGTTCCGCAAAGAGAAGGATTTATGGTGACAGTGCAGAATTGGGACGGTACCAGAAATATTTTGTGCAAACAGGTGCTGGATACCAGAGCGCAGGGAACCGTTTTACAAAAAGCATTTCATTGTCTGGTAGAACATGCGCCGGAGGCAGGAGATTATGGGACATTTTCGATTCTTCCAGCATATTGGGAGGGTCAGAGTGTACTGCGTATTCCATTGGAACAGGAAGAGAATATGCAGCAGGCGCGGCAGCGGTTGAGAGAGTTGTTGGAACAGAAGGAGCTGCGGGAGACCAAGCTAATATTAATGGGATTAGCGTTTGACCAGCGTGTGCAGCCGGAAACGGAGACGGCGTTGCCGTCTTGCAACTGTGAAAACCTGATAGAAAGCTATGAGCAAGGATATGCAGCAGGGCTGCGGATAGCGGGAGGTGCCAAATGAAGCTGTTGGAACGAGTGGATGGTGTACAGCAGGAAACGGTGTGCGAAGCGGTATTTACACAAACCTATGATATTATCGTTTGCGGCGCGGGAACCGCGGGTATCATTGCGGGTATTACGGCGGCGCGGATGGGTGCGTGTGTACTTTGCGTTGAAATGGGGACATTTCCGGGCGGTATGGGTACCGGTATTGTGATGGGATATTACCACGGCGACCATTTGAAAGGTCAATGCAGCGCGTTGGATGAGGAAATCGTTCAGTTGTCGGACCGCATATGCAGCCAAAAAAAAGGCTGGTGCGAAGGCATTCATGCGGAAGCTAAAAAGTTGGTTTATGAAGCCGCTTATGCAGACGCGGGCGGAACAATTTGGTATGAAAGTATGGCGTGCGGCGTATGGACAAAGGAGGACGCTATCCAAGGGCTGCGTATACTGGAAAATGGCAGAATGCAGGATGTTGCTTGTAAAATGGTCATTGATGCAACGGCGGAAGCTAATATATGCCGTCTGGCGGGATTGCCGGTTTATATGGGGCGGGAGAGCGACGGACAGGCACAGGCATTTTCGGCAGTCTGTCTGGTGATGAACGAGGCAAATGAATTGGAACATGTGTATCGGGACAACGGATTTATCAATAACAGCGATATGATGCAGGTTTCGGCAGCTGTAACGTGTGCATTTGCAGAAAGCGATGCGCAGGGTGCTTATAGCAGAAACAGTCAGAATAGAATGCTGCTGTGCGGCGCAGTGATAGGAAAACGGGAAGGACTGCACGGCATGGGACAAACGCAAATGACAGGTGAAATGCTGTTTGGGGAAGAAGACGTACCACAGCCGGTTTTCACCATGTCAGGACCTTATGATACACATTTATATGATGCGGCTTTTGAGTCGGAATTGGTGAACGATTTTTTGCTGCGCGGATTGCGCGATAAAGTGCTGACTGCGCAGGTGCCTTATGGGGCGTTTGTGGCAAAGGGAATAAAAGGGCTGCTGCTGGCAGGAATCGGCATGGATATATCACATGACGCATTGCCGCCGGTACGGCTGAAAAAGAATGTCATGCGCAGCGGGGAAGCGGCAGCGGTAGCAGCGTGTTTGGCGCTGCGGCAGGACTGCTATCCGGAGGATTGTTATGAAAGTGTTCGGCAGGAGATGGTGCAGCGCGGCTTATTGCAGGAAAACGTAACGCCTATGCAGTGGCGTACCGAAGAAACGCTGCCTCCGGAACAGCTGAAACAACAGGCAGATGAGTGGGCAGTTTATTTGATAGGAAAGAAAAACAGGGGAGAAGATACAGATTGGTTGTTATCCTATCTGCCGGAAAGAGAAGATTACAGTCTGTTTTGTTATGCGCTGACAGCATTGACACAAAGCGCTGCACGGGGAGACACAAAAGCAATGAATGCCGTGTTGGATTTGGTGGATAATGAAACATTTTCGCGGCAGCTGACACTCAATGGATATCAGAAGAAAACTGTTTTGGAACGCAGCGGGATGCTGAAGACATATGTGCATAAAAAGCTGGAAAAAAAGGGAAGGAAGTGAGCCGGATGAAAGCAAAACGAATTTGGAAAGCCTTGGTTTGTACCATGTGCTGTATTGTAGTGATGCAGCAGGCGGTTTGCGCGGCAGTGATTGGAAATGTAGAGGAACAGTCCGACACATTAATCATCAGCGGCATGATAGAAGGCGGTGCGGGACGTGCGGTAGCGGTAAATATTCTAAAACCGGGCGCAGATTTGTTGCAGGCACTGGCAAATGAGGGAACGCTTACAGACTATAGTATCTACGTAAAAACAGTAGTAGCAGATGAACAGGGACGGTATCAATTTACTGTGAAAAAACCGGATTACGGAGAATATGAAATTATCGTTTCAGCAGGGAAAGACCTACGGGAAACACGACCATTGTATTTGGTTTCCGATACCCAAATGAAGTCGCGGCTGGAAGCGTTTAACCAGACGCCAGCAAACAAGATGGCGGCGCAGATTGAGGCAGATAAAGGTTTGTTTGGATTGCAGTTTGAGCCATATGATACGTTAGTAGCAGCCGGACGAAATTTGGAACGGTTATATCAGACTTTGGCAGATACAACATTTCATGATGTGGAACAGCTTCGGCGCACCTTCCGGCAGGAAACGCTGGCGGCAGCGGTAGGTTATATGGAAAAAGCAGCAGATTTGGAAGCGTTGCTGCAAAGTTATGAAGAGGAATGGTTCCACGGTTTGAAACCTGAATTTTTAGCTTATTGGAATGACCGGGCATTCGGCGAACGCGGCGGAAAAACACAAGCGGCAGAACAGTTGCTGAAGCAAAAGGCAAAGGCTGTTGATTTTAAATCAGCCCAGCTTGAACTGCTGCGTGCGGCAGCAGTCAGCGCGATGATGACAAACAAGGGATTTTCTCAAGCAGACGCGGCGCTGCTGTTATTTGCGCCAGTCTATGAGATTGATACTGCTGTATATAGCGGATTAAGTGAGAAAAAAGAACTAGTATATAAAGAAATGATGAAAAAAGATATTTCCAGCGTGGGCAACATCAAATCCGCGTTTGAAAGTGCAATACAGACGGTAACAACACCAAAACCCGGCGGTACTGGAATTGGCGGCGGTGGCGGCGGTAGTTCGTCTGCAAGACCGGGCGGAGGAACTTCAAGTGCCGTGAACATTGACATTTATCAAAATGAGTCAAATACCGTCCCTAGTCAGCAGCCGGTATTTCTTGATTTAGACACAGTTCCGTGGGCGGAAAAAGAAATTACAGAGCTAGCACAGCGTGGAATTTTGCAAGGACGTACGGAAGGGAAATTTGAACCAAACGCGGCAGTAGCGCGGGAAGAATTTGTGAAAATGCTGGTTGTAGCATTTGGAATCACCGATATGGGAGCCGCCGCGGCATTTGAGGATGTATCGGCAGAACATTGGTGTTATGCATATGTCGCCGCCGCAGTAGAAAACGGTATTGTACAAGGAATTTCAAACAGTCGGTTTGGTATTGGACAAAACATTTCGCGGCAGGATATGGCGGTAATGGCAGCGCGTACCGTGCAGGCAGCCGGTGTAACGCTGCAAAAGGGAACCGTATCTTTTGCAGACAAAGAAGAAATTGCATCTTATGCCGGTGAAGCAGTTGGTATGCTGACTGCAGCCGACGTCATTCAAGGCACGGGGGATAACCGTTTCCAGCCGCAAGGGATTGCAACACGTGCAGAAGCGGCAAAAATTATTTGCGGGCTGCTGCGGGCAGCGGGAAAATAAATCGGAAAACAACGCCGTAAGGCAAAAAGAAGAGGTGACGAGATATGTTTTGGAATAAACAAGGCAGAGGATTTCTCCCACTGGTATTAGGGGCAATTCTGTTGTTAGGCAGTATCGCTCCGGTAGCGGCTATAGAGGCACGAAGTATGGGAAATACGGTATATCAGTTGACTGCAAAAAAATCTCTCCGCGTGGGATATCTTGGAGGATCCATTACAGCAGGTACTGGTGCAACAAGTCAAGACAACTGTTGGCGCGCGAAAACAACAAAATGGTTAAAAGATACCTATCCTGACAGCAAAATAGAAGAAATTAACGCCAGTATCGGCGGATTCGGCTCCATTCCACATACATTTCGGGCAAAAAATGATTTGCTGTCCCAAAAACCGGACTTGGTGTTTGTAGAAGCTGCAGTCAATGATTGGAATCAAAAAGAAGCGGAAGTTAAAAATGCAATGGAAGGTGTTGTGCGGCAGATTTACGCCCAAAATCCGGCAGCGGATATTGTGTTTGTCTACACCATGCATAAAGCGGGCGCAGAGGATAGTTATGTCAAGGGCGGTACCATGAAAACGGTATTGTGGCACGAACAAGTGGCACAGCATTATGGAATCCCTTCCGTTAATTGCGGACTGGATTTATATCAAAAAATTGAGGCGGGAGAGTTAACATGGGAAACGGCATTGACAGACGGCACACACCCGACTGATGCAGGTTATGACGTATACAGCCAGTCTATTCAGACGTTTTTAAAAGAAGCACTTTCCGCAGCCGCGCCAAGTGCACCTCAGAATGTGACGCTTCCGGCAAAACTGTTTGCCGCCTGTTATGATAAAGCAGATATTCAGGACGCATGGGAAACGGCATATCAAGGATTTGAAAAAAGTGAGAATAACATGGGCGGGCGTTATCCGCATATGCTGGCCAGTCAGACGGCAGGCGCACAGATTTCCGTACCATTTCGCGGACGCACCATTGGATTATATTGGTTAAAATCCATTGATGCAGGAATTGTAGAGTGGAAAGTGGATGGCAGCACACCGCAGGAAATCAGCGGCTGCGATGCAACAGCATTAAAATCAGCGGCGCGCGGGACTTATAATATTTTAACGACAGACCTGTCCGAAGGAGAACATGTGCTGACTTTGACGGTAACAGGGCGGAAATCAGACGGTGCAACAGGGACTTGGACGCGTATCGGCGGATTTTTCGTAGCAGAAAAGTCACAGGAGAAACCAACGCTTATACCGCCAAATAAGCCGGAGACAAACAGTGCGGCAAACGGAGAAAATACGGTATTGGGGTTTGCGCCGCGCTATAGAGGACTATTTCGCAGCCTTGGTATTTCTCTTGAAACAGCGAATCCGGCGGCAGTGACGCGCGGGGAAGCGGCAAAGACAATTGCAGATATGCTGAAAATCGAGCAGAGTGCTGCAGGAGAACCTTATTATACCGATGTTCCGGCAGAGCATACTGCTTTTGGTGCAGTTGCGGCATTGTGTGACAGAGGAATTATCAGCGGCAGAGGCGGCACTTTTGAACCGGACCGCGCTGTCACAGCACAGGAATTAATTAAAATGCTGACATGTGCGGCAGGCTATGAACCACTGGCAAAACAATACGGCGGCTACCCGCAGGGGTATTTGCGGGCGGCAGCGGAAGCGGGAATTTTATCCGCCGGATTAAGCGGAGACCAAGTGAGCGCGGCACAGTTGGAGAACGCAATATTCCGAACGCTGCGTGCGGATATGATGGAAATTGCAGTCTATGGCGAACCAATGCAAATTCGTGTCAATAAGAATAAGACCATTTTAACAGAATATCACGACATATACAGAGCGGACGGTATTATGCAGGCAACACAGGATGCAGCATTGGGCGGTTGGAAAGTGACGTCCGACGGATTTGTATGCATTGATGGAACGAGCTTCTACACCGAGGAAGATTTTCGTGATTTTCTGGGGAAACGTATTCGGTATTATTATCGCAGTTGTCAGGAAGAGGATGAACCGCAGTTGATTTATGCAGAAGAAAACGGCGGTACGTCAAACTGGTACCTGACAGAAGATATTGCGGAATGGGACGGAAAGGCGTACCGTATATATGAAAACGGCACGACCAGAAAACAGGAAATTCCTGCGGCGGCAGATATTCTTTATAACCAGCAAAAAGCAGAACGTATGAATATAGATATGGTACCGAAAAATGGTAGTGTTGAATTGATTGATAATGATGGTGATACTGTTTGGGATGTTGTAAAAATCTTAGATTACCGTGATGTGGTTGTAACCGGCGTAAATATACAAGATGAAGTGATATATAATGCTATCGTGCCAGGGGAAAAATTTGAATTAAACCGGAACCATTATCGGTTTGTCAATACATCTGGGCTTCCTGTCGCACTGGGGGATTTGAAAAAGGATGATGTGATTTCTATAGCAGTTAGTCCGGATGGAAAAAATGTTTATGGCGTTGTGTCCAGATTCTATATTCAAGGAACGGTGACAGAAACCTATGAAAGCGGAGGAGAGCGTTATTTGATGATTGGCGGCATAGCATATCGTGTTGCAAAAGACTATCAGGGTGCAGACAATGCGAAGCCGGGCAGTCAGGTAACATTTTATCTGGATCAGTGGGAACGCGTGGTTTATGCCAAAGAAGTGAAACCTGCCGCTTCCGGCTATGCCTATTTGATTGAAATAGGACTGAAATCGGGTATTGAAGGTCAAATAGCGCAAATGAAATTACTGGATACGGATGGGAAAGTAAAAATAGTAGACGCCAAATCAACTGTTTTGGTGGATGATAGTAAGTGTACTGGACCGGAATTGATGGAGAAACTGGGTACATACCGCGGTGTTATGCAGTATAATGTCACGGAAGATGGCAAAGTAAGTAAAATATATACTGCCGTAGCGCCGGATTCCAAAACGAGTACGGGGCTATATACAGATGCTATGGCAGGAAAAGAGTATTATTACCGCGCGGCGCCCATGAATTTTGGCGGCAAAGTGATTATGAAAGGGTCTACAGTGGTCTTTGTAGTACCGACAATGGAAGGGGCGGACGACAGTAACTACAGAGTATCAGATTCCTCCGCGTTTACCAACGCAGAGTATTATACTGTTGCGGGATACCGTACGGATAAAAACAAACTGGCATGTGATTTTGTCGTTTGGTATGAAGACGGCGGAAATTTCTCCCGCTATACTACGCCGATTACGTTGGTCGGAAAGGTAGTCAACAGTGTGAATGAAGAAGGAGAACCAGTAGATAAGCTCTATGGACGCTCCCGCGGTAAAGAAGTGGTCTATACCTCCAGCCGGCAAGGATTGTTTGCAGAAGTGAAGCCGGGCGATGTCATTCGCTGTAAGGCAAGCGCCGGCGGCAGTGTAGTAAAAGAACCGCAGATTCTATATGATATTGAACAGGACAAAATGCTGGCGACGGTTGGCTCCTCCTTTGCATCAATACCGTGGGTGTTTAAGGCAGCGGTACTGAAAATAGAGGACGACATTATTTCGCTCTATAGTGGGAATACACCTGCCACACCGGAAGCATCCATGACGAATTTGTTCCGTATAACAGATACTGTGCCAATTACGCAATTTGATATGACAACACAGGGAGAAAAAATTTCCCAAATCAGCATTGGCGAAATGCGGGATTATGCATCCTCCGGTACAGAATGTACGCAAGTTATCGGTATTTTTGAATATGGAGAAACCAAAGAACTGATTGTAATAAAACGGCAGGAGGGATGAGAAAATGAAAAAACGGTATTTAGCGCTTTTCATTGCAGTTATTATGCTGGCAGCAGGACTGCCGGCAGCGGCGCAGGGAGCGGAAGGGTTTGATACGGATGCATCCTCCTGGACGGTGGGAAGCGGTGCGGCGCGCTGTGAGAAACCGGCTTCAAAATCTTCAGAAAGATGCGTCCGTCTGACTGGACGCGAGGGAGAGGGCGTTTGGCGCGCTGTGGGTATCACATCGATGGCGCATGTAGAAGCGGAAATTTTAGTGGAATCAAATGAAGCAGGAGCGGTTCTGCCGGAGGTGCGGGCGCTGGATGCACAGGGCAGGGAAGCGGCAGCAGTCAGCGTGCAGCTTTCACAAGGAATGATTTCCGTCCTATATGCAGGCGGAGACAAAAATACGCGCGCAGCACTCCCTGTTAAAATAGGGGCATGGACGCGCGTAACACTGGAAATGGATATGGAAAAAGGGACATTTTCCGTTTGGATAGACGGAGAGCCGTTGGCAGTCAACAAAAAAATTGTCAACACATTCCAGCCGCAAAAGGTAACGCGGATTCTATATGCCAGCAGGCAGCAGCGCAGCAGTGTCTATTTGGATAATGTTTCCGTTAAAAACGGAAAAGCGTCGGGTGTAAACCGCAGCGGGATGCTGAGTGAAGCGGATATTTTGTTTGATGAAACATTTAACGAGGTACCGCAAGGGTGGAGTATTGCGGCAGGCGTGAAACAGGTGCCGAGACCAGATGAGGAAGCGCCGGACGACAAATGTATGCAAATCACCACTTCAGCGTCGCGCCAAAACCTTTCCAAGAGTTTAGGGGAAGTGGAAGGCACAATGACGCTGGAAGCGGATATCCGTGTGGACGAGGAATGTACGCAAATTAAAATACCGGATATTTATATCAACGGCGGGACACAAGGTGTTTTGGCGTCTGTGATTAAATCCAACGTATCCATTCCGCATTTTAAGGACGGTACAAATGTGCGCGCTGCACATGCCATTACTCTTGGGGCATGGTTCCATATTGTGATTCAATGCAGCACGGAAACGGACACTTTCTCTGTGTGGGTCGATGGGGAACCTGTTGTCACTGATGCGAAATTCTATAATGGTGCAGACGCGAAAACCATTTCATCAGTACGGTTCTACCGGGCAAATGAAGCCGACCCAACCTATTGGGTGGATAATGTGAAAGCCTATAAAGGGGAAGCAATTACGGAAACGGCGGAAACAGAAGCAAGTGTAACGGATGAACTGGCAAAAATTTTGGTGATGAAAGAGGGCAGTAAGACCATATACCGCAACAATTACCGTGAAGAAATGGCATCTGCGCCAAGCGTGCAAAACGGTGTGGTTATGGTACCGCTGGAAACAGCAGCGAAGGCGTTTTTTGCCGATACAGGATTAGATGCGGTTACAAATTCACAAATTATTTCGCTGTTGGGTACAGATTCCACTGTAACAGCGGGTGCAGCGGAAGCGGAAATTGGCGGACAGCGTGTTACGTTAGACCATCCGGCAACACTGACGGACGGCAGAATGATGGCAACGCTGGATACGCTTGAAAAAACATTGTTTGCCGGAACCTATTATGATGCAAAGACAGGTATCATTCTCATCATGCGGCAGGACGGTATTTTGGCGGCAGAAGAGGTTGCAGAAGTTTTGGCAGAAGCACAGCGGCTCTATGATGAAACACTGCTGCCGGAAGCGGCAATTTATGTTTCGCCAAATGCGGCGGAAGGCGGCGACGGTACCGAAACAAAACCGTTTGCCACAATAGAGGAAGCACAGAAACGGGTGCGTGCATTGCTCAAAGAAGGAAAAACAGGGAACATCACAGTTTGGATGGGCGGCGGCACTTATTATCTGGAAAAAGCGTGGGTTATGAATCAAATGGATTCCCACAGCGGTAACTATACCGTAACCTATCGGAACGCGGAAGGAGAAGTGCCGCTGGTTGACGGTGGAATTCGCTTGAGCGGCTGGAAACCATATCAAAACGGGATTTATATGACGAAGATTCCGGAAGGATTCGACCCGCAGACGCTTTATGAAAACGGAGAGCGCGTCACGATTGCGCGCTATCCCAACGAAGGATATAACCGTGCGGTGATGTCGGAGGAAACGCCCAAACAACGGTTCTTTTTCCGCGAAGGAGACTTGCCGGTAGTAGCACATCCGGAAGAATTGAAATTATACCTGTGGCCGGGCGGACCCAGCGGGCATTATAACTGGTCCATGACACGTCCGCAGGTGGTATCTGTTGATTATACCACCCGCGCGGTACAGCTGAACAAGAATGCACAATATGATATCGGTACAGGGTCGCGTTATTTTGCCTATAACGCACTGGAATTTTTAGATGTTCCGGGGGAATATTATGTGGACAAAGCGAATGCTACTTTGTATTACATGCCGAAATCGAAAAATATTGAAGAAGCGGTCATTGTCATGCCGCCGAAATTTGATTTGCTGACCATCAGCGGAACAGATAAAGAGCGGGCGCAGAATATCCGTTTGGAGGGTCTGGAGATTCGCAGCACGGATTTGAACAAAAACAATATTCTCATGACAAACGCACAAAATATCGCTGTCGAGCGCTGCAAAATCTATGGCAGCGGTAATGTCGGCATATATATGAAAGGAAACGTTCGAAATTGCAGTGTGAATAACAGCCTAATTTACCAGACAGGCTTCTATGGCGTGTTTGCGGAAGGACCGGGCAATACAAGCGCAGTTACCAACTATGGCAATACTGTGACAGCATGCCATATTCACCATATCGGCGAAATGAACGGCAATGCGGCAGGCGTGCGGTTCTCCAACACGGCATTTTGCTATGGCGCGTTTAACAAAATCAATGATTCACCGCGTAACGCTATGCATTTGCTGGGACAGCCTGACCAGAACCTGACAGGAAAAAGCATTGAAGGCGTTCAGGTGACAGAAGAAAATGTGCGTGATTTTAAAACGAGCGAATATAATACGCTGGCATATAATGATGCGTCGCGCTGTATTCAGGATTCACAGGACACCAATGCTTTGGGAGCATGGGGCATTGACCATGGAAATGTAATGCGTAAAAATGCAGTCCATGATAATATTTTACCGTTGATTACAGAACGTGCAAACGACTCTTTTTGGTTCCCCTATTATTTTGACGAAAATTCCAACGGCAGCTTTTTGGAATCCAATTTGTCTTATGACAACCAGTTGGTGGAAGGTGGGCCGATGCGCGCTGCATTCCATAACAATGGTTCGCGGGATACCACGGTACGCGGCAACATTTTTGCAGATGCAAACTATACGACCGGCGTCATTTCCATCAATGATATGAATGCAACAGACCGACGGAGTCAAAGGGTTAGTGTACGGCACAACATTTTCAGCGGATTTAAAGATACTATCTATCATTTTGGCGGCTGGAACAACGACACTTACGGCAGTATGGATTATAATACGTTTTATAGTGAAAGCGGACAATATCTGCTGGCTGGAAAGGTTCCGGTGCAAACATTGGCACAGTGGCAACAGCGGGAGGTGCCGTCCGACAGAAATTCCATTATTGCCGACCCATGTTTTGTGTCGAAGGAAACAAATGATTATCGGTTAAAATATGAGTCGCCGTCCTATTTACAGGGGTTTGTTGACATCAATCAAAGCGATATTGGACTGCCGGCAGACTTTGCATTTGCGGACGCGGCGGATTTGCCTAAACAGGCATTTACCTATCGGGAGGGAGATTATTTCAAAAAAGCGTGGATGGCGCTGGACTTGGGAGCACAAGCAAAACTAAAGACAGATGTGCGGACAGAAAATGGATATTTAGCACAAAATGCCGCAGTGACATATCATAGTGACAATACAGCGGTAGCCACAGTAGATGCAGCAGGCATAGTAA